>Ga0136604_1000587_pt1 | contig 17810 bp, 13 predicted proteins | sample AntRauFillE10628_FD_104928 | JGI IMG/M metagenome (GOLD analysis project Ga0136604, IMG submission 104928) | Saline lake microbial communities from Rauer Islands, Antarctica - Metagenome Filla E10 #628 | ecosystem: Environmental > Aquatic > Non-marine Saline and Alkaline > Saline | place...
GCGGCCGGTGCGCCCGCCCGCGCCGGTGACCAGGACCCGGCGGGTGCTCACGCGGCCGGCTGGGCCTGCTCGGCGAGCGCGACCACGGCGTCGCGGAAGATCTCCATCGGCGGCGAGACCAGCCCGGCGCCGACCTGGCCGGTGCCGGCGACCTTCCCGGCGATGCCGGTGTTGAGGTACGGCACGGTGCCGGTGCGCACGATCAGCGCCGTGTCGATGCCGACCGGCGTGCCGCGGAAGCCCAGGATCGGGATCTGGTAGGTCGGGTGCTCGGCGTGGGTGATCTCGTACATCGAGCGGGTCGCGTCGAGCGCGTCGGCGACCTCGCCGCCGACGAAGCGCACGATCGCCGGGGCGGCGGCCATCGCGAAGCCACCGAGGCCGGTGGTCTCGGTGATGGTCGAGTCACCGATGTCGGCGTTGGCGTCCTCTGGCCCGTAGTCACCCAGGAACAGCCCGTCCGGCACCTCGGCGGGGCCCGTGAACCAGCGGTCGCCGGTGCCCGAGACCTGGATGCCGAAGTCGGTGCCGTTGCGCGCCATCGCCACGACCACCGACGACACGGCGATGTCGCGGGCCGGGTCGGACGCGGCCTTGGCGGCGGGCATGACCAGGTTGAGGAAGAAGTGCTCGTTGCCGTTGACGAAGCGCACGACCTCGGCGATCTGCCGCGGGTCGAGGTCGGTCTCCAGCAGCGGCGGGACGACCTCGCGCACGAACAGGGCCGACGCTGCACGGTTGCGGTTGTGCAGCTCGTCGCCCATCTGCAGCGCCTGGGTCGCCATGGCACGCAGGTCCAGGCCCTCCATGCGGGCGACGGCCTCCTTGAGCGCCGGGCCGAGCACGTCCTGCATCCAGCGCAGCCGCTCGATGACCTCCGGGGCGTACGCGCCGTAGCGCAGCACCTTGCCCAGGCCCTCGTTGAGCGTGCACCACGCGTGGTTGCCGAACACCGGGTTGTCCACCCGGTACATCGGCATCGACGGGCTGACCACGCCGGCCATCGGCCCGACCGCACCGGCGCTGTGGCACGGTGCGAGCTCGATCTGCCCCGACGCGCCGAGCTCCTCGGCCTGCTCGGGCGTCTCCGCCATCCCCTCGTACAGCATCGCCCCGATCAGGGCGCCGCGCATCGGCCCGGAGGCGCGCTCCCAGGTCAGCGGCGGGCCGGCGTGGAGGAACTGGCCCTTCTCGAGCCCGACGGCCTCGTGCGCCGGCACGACGTCGGTCCACCTCGGCTCGGCGCGCAGGATGCGGTCGACCGCATCGGCGTTGCCAGCGGCGTGGCGCGGGTCGGCGGCGACGCGGGCGAGCGCGTCGGCGCTGCCGTCGACCGGCGGGCGCCAGTCGACCGGCACGGTGGTGGCGCCCTGGGACGTCAGCGCCCGGTCGAGCAGGTCGGCGCCGACGGTCACGACGGTCGGCGGGGCCTGCAGCAGCTTCGTCAGGTCGGTGGTCATCGGTTGCTCCTCGTGACGAGATCGGCGGCGGTGCGGGCGGCCACGGCGTTGCTGGCGTGCACCGAGGCGCCGGCGGCGAGCAGCTTCTCGGCCTGGGCGTCGCGGCCCTGCGGGTCGCCGTCGACGCCGCACAACGACGCCACGACGTGGCCACCGGTGCGCTCGCGGAACGCCTGCAGCTGTGCGGCGAGGTCGCCGGCCGGGTCGTCGGCAGCGCCGTGGCCGAGCACGACGTCGACCAGCAGCACCGCGACGTCGTCGCCGAGCGCGTCGATGCGCTCGCGGCGCACGCTCGGGTCGATCATCGGGTGGGGCCGGCCGCGGGTGAACTCGTCCTCACCGAGGTCGAGGACCTCGTGGGGGGTGTCGGCGCCACCATCGAGCTCCAGGCCGGGCTCGAGGGGCACGTTGGAGCGGATCGCCCCGAGGGCCTGCGACGCGACGACCATCGCCTCGGTCGCGAGCGTCCCGCCGGAGAACAGCCCGACGAGGCGACCGTCGCGCGGGGCGCGGTCGGCGGGGCCGTCCCAGGTGCGCGGGACGAGCTCGGTGTCGAGCCGACCCGCGACGTCGCGTGCGAGCTCGGTCATGTCGGGCTGGCCCGGGCCGAGCAGGCCGAGCACCACGGGGGTGTCCAGCTCCGCGGCTGCGGCGCGGACCCGCTCGGCGACCTCGGGCGCGGGGGGCTTGGACAGCACCACGACGAGCTCGGTGGACGGGTCGGCGTCCAGCGCCTGCAGCGCCTGCAGGGTCGACAGGCCGCCGACGTCGGCCTTGAGGTCGCGGCCGCCGACGCCGAGCACGTGGCTCGTGCCGATGCCGGCGTCGTCGAGCAGGCTGGTCAGGTGCTGGGCGCCGGTGCCGGACGCGGCGACGACCCCGACGGGGCCGGGCCGTACGGCGTTGGCGAACCCGAGGCCGAGCCCGGAGACCATCGCGGTGCCGCAGTCGGGGCCCATCACCAGCAGGCCGAGCTCGCCCGCGAGGTGCTTGAGGGCGACCTCCTGGGCGACGGGGACGTTGTCGCTGAACAGCATCACGTTCGCGCCGCCGCGCAGCGCGTCGACGGCCTCGACGAACGCGTTGTCGCCGGGGGTCGACACGAGCACGAGCGGTGCGTCCTCGCGGCGCAGCGCGCTGGCAGTGGTTCGTGGTGCGATGCCCTCGCCGAACCCGCCGGACTCACCGCGGCTGGAGGCGGCGAGCGCGGCCTCGACGGCCTGCAGCGCGGCCTGGACCGCATCGTCGTCGCGTGCCCGCACGGCGACCAGCAGGTCGTTGGGACCGGCTTCGACGTCGACGTCGAAGCCCATCGGCCCGAGGAACTCGCGGTTGAGCTCGGTGGCCATCGCGACCAGTGCGGCCTCGACGCCGTCGACCTCCTGCGCGGCCCGGGAGACCTGCATCAGGCTGACCGAGTCGTGGTACGCGCCGGGGCGGACCTCCAGGTGGGTGCTCATCGTCGGGCTCCGGGGGTCGGTGGGGTCGAGGGGGTGGCGGGTGGTGTTCCGGCGGTGCTGGCCGGGGCGGTGTGGGTGTTCGCGTCGGCTGCGGCCGCCAGCGTGACGTGGGCGCCGAGCGACAGGCCGACCGCGAGGTCGCGGCCGGAGCTGTGCCCCACGGCCAGCAGGGCGTCCAGCGCTGGTGGGACCGGCGTGCGTCCGAGCAGCCCGCGCAGCACGGCCCGTGCCGGTCGGGCGAGCTGTCCGCGGTGCGCGTGCAGCAGCAGCGTGGCCGACAGCGCCGTCGTGCGCGCGGCCGCGTCGACCAGCAGACGCTCGCCGAGCTCGGTCGCCAGCGCGTCGAGGTCGGTCAGGGCCAGGCGCGGGGCGAGCGTGTGCACGGCCGCCAGCGCGCCGCACAGCAGGTCGTCACCGGACGGCGTCAGCCCGGGCCCGAGGCCGACCAGCCCGCGGGCGTGCTCGGCAGCGGCGTCGAGGTCGGACGTGACCAGCGCGGCGACCAGCCCGCCGGTGCGTGCGACCAGCCCACCCTCCAGCGGCGCGCGTTCGGCGATCGTCGCGTCGAGCCCGACCAGGCGGCGTTCGAGCACGACCGGGTCGACGTCGGCCGGCACGTAGGTGTGGTCCACCCAGCGGTCGACCACGACGGTCGTGCCCGGCAGCTCGACACGGTCGTCGCCGACGCGCAGGACGCTGCTCACGGGCACGTCACCGAGCGCGAGGCCGCTGGCCGGCCGTCGCAGCCGCAGCGCGTTGGGCAGCCCGACGCCGTCGCTGGCCTCGACGGCCAGCACGTGGCCGTCGTCGGCGGCGAGGTAGACCGCCGTCGGGAACGCGGCCAGGACGGTCGCGTCGCGCGGCTCGTCGCGCAGGCCGGGGAGGTCCGCGCCGGCGTCGGCCGGCAGGGTGGTGGTGGTCGAGGTGCTCACGCCGGCACCACCTGGGTGCCGGACTCGCCACGCCACGCCGACAGTGCCTCGTCGAGCGCGGCGATCGTGGCCGTCCTGCCGGTCTGCTCCACGAAGCGGCAGACCGCCTCGACCTTCGGGTCCATCGAGCCGGCCCGGAAGTGCCCGTCGGCCTGGTGGCCGCGCAGCTCCTCCACGGTCACCGTGCCGAGCCAGCGCTCGTCGTCGGTGCCCCAGTCGAGCGCGACGCCCGGCACGTCGGTGAGGATCAGGTACGCGTCCGCGTCCAGCTCTCGGGCGAGCATCGCGCCGGCGAGGTCCTTGTCGATCACGGCCTCCACGCCGCGCAGCGGCCCGTCGCCGGGGTCGACCACGGGGATGCCGCCACCCCCGTTGGCGACGACGATCGCGCCGTCCCCCAGCAGCAACTCGATCGACGGCCGGTCGATCGAGCGCAGCGGGTCGGGGGAGGGCACCACGCGACGCCAGCCACGGCCCTCGTCGTGCATGAACGCCTGGCCCTGCGCCTCGCGGCGACGGACCTCGTCCTGGTCGGTCAGGTGCTGGCCGATCGGCTTGCTCGGTGCGTCCCACGCCGGGTCGTCGAGGTCGACCAGCACACGGCTGACCACCGGAGCCACGGGGGTGTCACGACCGACTGCCGCGAGCGCGTACGACAGCGTGCTGGCGATCGTGAAGCCGATCGTCGCCTGCGTCTGCGCGACGCACCAGTCCAGCGGCACGGGTGGCACGACGTCACGGGCCAGCTCGTTCTTGACCAGCACGTTGCCCACCTGGGGGCCGTTGCCGTGTGTCAGCACGACCTCGACGTCCTCGTCGACCAGCGCGGCGACCTGCAGCATCGAGCGGGCGATGTTGGTCGTCTGCTCCTCGGCGGTGCCGGCGGTGCCGGCGGGTGCGATGGCGTTGCCGCCGAGCGCGATCACGACGTGTGGCACGTGCCCTCCTGCTCAGTCCGACTGCCCGACGACCCTACGGGCGTGCCGGCCCCTCGACACGGGCAGACCCTGCCGAAGCAGCCACCTGCGCGCGGGCGATCTGCGCCACATGTGCAGGCACAGCGACGGACCCGCGCGGTGTGGCGCGGGCCCGTCGGGTGCCGGACCGCCGGTCGGCGGTGCCCCGGCTGGTGTGACTCAGATGTCCTGCGCGGTGCCGGTCGCGCCGGTGGCCGGCGCGGTCTCGGCGTCGATCGTGACGCCGCGCTCGGCGTCGGTGCCGGGCAGGATGTTGTCCAGCAGCAGACCGAGGATGGCCGCCACCGCGATGCCCGAGCTGCCGATGGTGCGCACCACGCGGGTGAGCCCGTCGATGCCGAACAGCGTCCACTCCGGCGGCAGGCCGCCCATGTACTGCGGCACGACCAGGCCCATGAACAGCACGAACCCGACGATCATCAGGTTGCGCTGGCTGTTCATGTCTGCGCGCTGCAGGTTGGACAGGCCGACCGCAGCGATCAGGCCGAACAGCACGCAGTACACGCCACCGATGATCGGGCCGGGGATCGTCGCGATGATGCCGCCGATCTTCGACACGAACCCGAGTACGAGCAGCGCGATCGCACCGATGATGACGACGTAGCGGCTGGCGACCTTGGTCAGGCCGACCAGGCCGATGTTCTCGGTGTACGAGGTCGAGGCGAAGCCACCGACCACGCCGGTCAGGGCGCAACCGATGCCCTCGGCGCCGATGCCCCTGTTGACCTGGTCGCGGGTCGGCTCGCCGGCCCCGGCGATGCGCGAGACCGCGTGGTAGTCACCGAACGACTCGATGGCCGAGGCCATGTACGCGGCGATGACGGCGATGAAGAAGCCTGCGTCGAACAGCGGGCTGCCCCATGGCAGGATCAGGTTGCGCTCGCCGACGACGTTGCGCACCCAGGGGGTGGACTCGGCGCCCGCGAAGCTGACGAAGCCGGCCGCACCCTCGGCGAGCACGCCGGTGACGCTCAGCAGCCAGGCGACCAGGTACATCACGACGACGGCCAGCAGGATCGGGAACAGCGAGAACAGTCGCACCCTGGGTGCCAGGACGAGTGAGAAGATGAAGATCGCCGCGATCGTGGCGATCGCCATCCACCAGTTGCCACCTGCCGAGTCGGCGGCGGCGCCGAACAGCGACAGGCCGATCAGGGCGATCACGGGGCCGATGGTGATCGGGGTGATGTAGCGGCGGATGACGCCGAACAGCCCCGAGTAGCCGACGATGATCTCGACCAGCGCACCTGCGATGACCGCACCGGCGATGTATCGCATCGCCTCCTCGCCCGGATGGGCGGCGATGATCGCGAAGAACGGTCCGAGGAACGCGAACGACACCCCCTGGACCAGTGGCAGCCGGGTGCCGTACAGCACCTGCACGAGCGTGGCCAGGCCGGACGCGATGAACACCGAGCTGATCAACAGGGCGATCTGCTGACCGTCGAAGCCCATGGCGGGCCCGAGCAGCAGCGGTACGGCGATCGTGGCGCCGAACATGGTCAGGACGTGCTGCAGGCCGAGGCCGAGTGCCTTGCCGAATGGCTTTGGCACGTCGTCCAGGCCGTAGTTGAGGTCGATCGCCTCAGGTGCTGTGGTCGTACTCATACGGGGCTCCCTCTCCGCGAGTGATGTGACGGCGGCTCCGCGTCCGCCTCCCATGGCGGACAGTGGACCTCCGTACAGGTTGGAAACCTAGGAGGCGGGCCGTTCGGCCTGAACCGGCGAGATGTGACGAGCGGGAGGCTGCAGCTTCGGCGACTTGTCGCATGCACGGGCGTGCGTGGTCCCGCCGACGTGCACCGACGTGCGTGCGGCGCACCCCGTCAGGGGTGCGCCGCGTGCGTGGTGCAACGAGGGCCTCGGGGGCGAGGTCGCAGCGTCAGTCGGTCGACACGATCGCCGCGACCGGGCCACCGCCGAGCGGGCCCTGGTGCAGTGCCGCTACCGACACGAACACCGCGGAGTCGCCGATGGTGGCAGCGGTCACGCCGCCGACGGCGCCCTTGATCTGGCGGTGGTGGTGCACGTCGGAGTCGTCGAGCACGAGCTGGCGCCGACCGCGCAGCGTGCCGCGCGGGTCGGCCTCGCACTTGAGGAACACGTTGACGAGCTTGCCGCCGAGGTCGCTGTGGTGCGGTCGCTCGGGCAGCTCGAGCCCGGCGGAGCGGATCGCGTCCCAGATGCCGTCCTGGTCGATCGCGTCGTTCATGACCCCGTGGCCGATGCGGTAGCCCGACCCGGCGCCCGGTGCGTTTCCGACCACGACGATCTGCGCGCGGTCGAGCTCGACGCCCGAGCTGCACGACGCCACGGCCGAGAACAGGTCGTGGTCGTGGCCGATCTCGTCCTCGGTGGGCAGGTGGTCGATCTCGCCGAGCGCCCAGGCGATGCCGAGCCCGGTGGTGCCGTTGGAGATGTCCATCGAGTACAGCGTGTCCTCGGTGTAGACGGTCTCGCCGCGGCTGTGTGCGTCCTGGATCGTGTCCTGGGTCAGCAGCGGGGTCTTGGTCTGGACGTAGTGGACCTCGGCGGGGTCGGTGATGCCGGCGGCCTCCATGGCGCGCTTGACGCCCTCGGCGACCTTCTCGACCATCGCGGGGCGGCCGATGTCCTCGGGCAGCAGCACGTCGGACATCGCGATGCCGACCGACAGGCTGGGCTCGTCGGAGGCGCCCGCGGGCGTCGCGACGCGGGCGAACACCGTCGCGTGCGGGGTGATCACGCCGTCGCAGCCGCCGGACCACACCATCGGCAGCTCCTCGATCTCCTCCTCGGGGCGCGAGCCCTTGTCGAGCAGCACCTCGCGGAAGGCCTGGTCGGCGAGGATGCGCGTGTAGTCGTTGACGCCACCGTTGCCCTCGGTCTTGCCGATCACGGCGATGACCTCGTCGGCCGCGAACACGCCCTGGTCGATCAGCTCCCCGAGACCGGAGGCGTCCTGGACGCTCTTGATCTCGACCTTGCGGACCTCGATGGCCATGGGTGGTGCTCCTCTTGGATGGGGACTGGGGTGGGGACTGGGGTGGGGACTGGGATGGGGACTGGGGTGGGGACTTCAGGTGGCTTCGGGTGGGCTGGGTGGCAGTGCGGCTGGCGCAGTGCCAGGGACCCGGCCGCGGGGGGCGTCGGCGGCCCGGCGCGGTGCGGCGTGCGGCGACGACCTCGGGACGCGCCCGCAGGGCCCGGGGGCGTCCCAGAGCGCGTCACAACACCCACGCTAACCAGCCGCTCCCGAGCGATCCACGGCGAGCCTCGCCCATCGGTACGCCAGTAGGGTGGCACGACCTGCCAACGTCGGCCCCGGGAGCCTGCCGTGTCGACCTCCTTGTCCAGTGCCGTGCCGCCCCCGCCCCCGGGCTCGGCGTCGGGTTCGGTGTCCAGCGCCGCGGACCGCGGTCGCGGGCCCACGGGCGGTCGCCCCCGTGCGCTGGCTGCTGGCGCGCTGCCGCTGCGCGACGTGCTCGAGGCCCCGACGCTGGCCCGCGCGTCGGTCGTCGCCGGCGCCACCGGGCTGGACCGCATGGTGGAGCGCCTCAACGTGATGGAGGTGCCCGACATCGTCCCGTGGGTCAAGCCGGACGAGTTCCTGCTGACCACCGCCTATCCGCTGCGCGAGGACCCGACGCGGCTGGTGCAGCTGGTGCGCGACCTCGACGAGGCCGGGCTGGCGGGCGTGGGCGTGAAGCTCGGGCGCTACCTCGACCGGCTGCCGGACGCGGCGCTCGCGGTCGCGGACGAGCTCGGCCTGCCGCTGGTGCTGCTGCCGGACGACGTCAGCTTCGACGAGATCCTCAACGAGGTGCTGACCACGATCCTCAACCAGACCGCGCAGCGGCTGGCCCGCACCGAGCAGGTCCACCGGGCGCTGATCCAACTGGTCCTCGACGGGCAGGGCCTGGACGCCGTCGCCGACGAGCTCGCCCGGTTGGTCGAGGTGCCCGTGGCCGTGGTCGGCCACGACGGCGAGCAGCTCGCCAGCAGCGACCGCGACGCGACGGCTGGGCTGGTCGTCGAGCACGGTCGTGTGCTCGTCGCGGGCGAGGTCGTCGCCGCCGAGTGCGTGCCCGTCTCGGCCGGCCAGCGCGTCCACGGGCACCTGGTGGCGCTCGGTGCGCACGAGCACGAGCGCAGGGTCCTGGAGTCGGCCTCGACGGTCGCGGCGCTGGCGATCACGATGCGGCTCGAGGTCGAGGCGGTGGAGTCGAAGTACCAGTCCGACCTGGTGCACGACCTGCTGACGGGCCGCGCCGAGCTGGACGACGCGCTGGCGCGGGCGCGGATGTTCGGCTGGGACCTCGACCGACGCCTGCTGGTGCTCGTCGCCCGGCTCGACGAGCCGTCGAGCCCCGTGCCGCCCGAGGGCGGCGCACGCCGGCTGCCGCTGGCCACCACGCTGCGCCACCTGGTGCACGAGCACGACCCGCGCGCGGCGATCGTGCGCTTCTCCGACGAGGTCGTGGTGCTGACCGAGGCGTTCGACGGACCCGACGGGCGTGACCGCGGCCGGGCGTTCGCCCGCGCCCTGTCCGACGCCGGTTCGCGCCCGATCGGCGTGGACGTCTCGGTCGGGCTGAGCCGGCCCGTCGTCGACCTGCACGACATCCCGACCGCGTACGCCCAGGCGACTCGTGCGCTGCGCATCGGACGGACCCTGCAGGGCCCCGGCGCGGCGGCCCACTTCGACGACCTCGGCGTCTACCGCGTGCTGAGCCTGATCGACGACACCGGCGAGCTGACCGGCTTCGCCAGCGAGGTGCTCGGCGACCTCGCTGACGGCGGCGAGCAGTCCGAGGACCTGCTGCACACCCTCGAGGTGCTGCTGGACGCCAACGGCAACGTCGCCGAGGCCGCCCGGCGCCTGCACTTCCACTACAACACCCTGCGCTACCGGGTCGAGAAGCTCGAGGGCATCCTCGGGCCGTTCAGCGACGACGCGCTGGTGCGCCTCGACGTGCACGTCGCGCTGCTGATCCACCGCATGCGGGGGCTGTGACGTCCCCGAGGGTCCCGTGGCGCACGCCTCGGCGCCGCGCCTGCGCCCCTCGGTGACGCCGCCGCACGCCGGTGCGCGGCGGGACCCGGGACGGGCCGCCCCGATGTGCCGGTCCACAGCGCCACCTCGTAGGCTCGGCCGCGCCGCACCCGGCCGCGACCAGCGCGCCCGACGACCTCGCGGCCCCTCTCTCGATCCAACAGCAGGAGCCACCGTGGCCACGATCTTCTACGAGCAGGACGCCGACCTCACCCTGATCCAGGGCCGGAAGGTCGCGGTGCTCGGCTACGGCAGCCAGGGCCACGCCCACGCGCAGAACCTGCGCGACTCGGGCGTCGAGGTCAAGGTCGGGCTGCGGCCCGGGTCGCAGGCCCGCGCCGCCGCCGAGGAGGCCGGCTTCGAGGTGCTCGACACCAACGCCGCCGCCGCGTGGGCCGAGGTGGTCGTGGTGCTGATCCCCGACACCCACCAGAAGGCGATGTGGGAGGACGGTGTCCGCGAGGCGATGGAGCCCGGCCAGTCGCTGGTCTTCGGCCACGGCTTCAACGTCCACTTCGGCTTCGTCGACCCCTCGGACGAGCTCGACGTGTTCCTCATCGCGCCGAAGTCGCCCGGCCACATGGTGCGCCGGCTGTACGAGTCCGGGCAGGGCACGCCGGGCCTGGTCGCGGTGCACAACGACGCGACCGGCGGCGCGATGGACCTGGCCAAGTCCTACGGCCACGCGATGGGTCTGGCCCGCGCCGGGCTGCTGGAGACCACCTTCAAGGAGGAGACCGAGACCGACCTGTTCGGTGAGCAGGCCGTGCTGTGCGGCGGCGTCTCCGAGCTGGTCCAGTCCGGCTTCCAGACCCTGACCGACGCCGGCTACCAGCCCGAGGTCGCGTACTTCGAGTGCCTGCACGAGCTCAAGCTCATCGTCGACATGATGTACGAGGGCGGCCTGTCCTGGATGCGCTACTCGGTGTCCGACACCGCCGAGTACGGCGACTACGTCTCGGGCAAGCGCGTGATCGACGACTCGTCGCGCGAGCAGATGAAGCAGATCCTGGCCGAGATCCAGGACGGCACCTTCGCCCGCAACTTCATGGCCGAGTGGGAGGGCGGTGCGGAGAACTTCAAGCAGATGCGCACCGAGGCCCGCGGCTCGACCATCGAGCAGGTCGGCCACAAGCTGCGCGCCCTGATGCCGTGGATCTCCAACCCCACCGTCGAGTGACACCTGCGTGACGGCGGCCTCCGCGCCCGCGCGCGCTGGAACACCCGAGGACCCGCCCCCGTGGCGGGTCCTCGCACTTCTCGCTCAGCCGTCGCGCCGGTGGACGTGCTGGGCGCTGGCCTGGTCGCGGGGCTGCAGCACGATGCGGTCGAGGTTGACGTGGCTCGGTCGGGTCACGGCGAAGCGGACCACGTCGGCGACGTCGTCGGCGCTCAGCGGCGTCATGCCGGCGTAGACCTTCTCGTTGGCGTCGTCCTCGCCGAGGCGCACGACGGAGAACTCGGTCTCGACCAGGCCGGGGTCGACCTCGGTGACCCGTACGGGGCGGCCGAGCAGCTCGTGGCGCAGCACGCCGGTGACGCCCCGCGCCGCGTGCTTGGCGGCCACGTAGCCGCCCCCGCCGGGGTAGGGGTCGAACCCGGCGATCGACACGATGTTGACCACGTGCCCGTCGCCGGAGGCCTCCAGCCTCGGCAGCAGCGCCGCGGTCATGCGCGCGAGCCCGAGCACGTTGGCCTCGTACATCCAGCGCCAGCCGTCCTCGTCGAGCCGTTCGACCGGGTCGACACCGAGCGCGCCGCCGGCGTTGTTGACCAGCACGTGGACCTCGTCGAGGTTCTCGACGAACGTGGTGACGGAGTCCGGGTCGGTGACGTCGAGGCGGTGCCAGCGTGCGCTGCCGGGCCGCTGCTCCTCGCACTCCGCGGCGACCTCGGCCAGGCGCTCCTCGCGTCGGGCACCGAGCACCACGTCCAGGCCGGCGGCGACGAGGTGCCGGGCGGTCGCAGCACCGATGCCGGAGCTGGCGCCGGTGACGACGGCGGTGCGGGGCATGGCTGCTCCTGGCGTCGGGGCTCCGACCGGGTCCGGGGTCGTCCGGTCCGACCTGCAGGGGCACGTGGCGGTGGGCGCGCGGCGGACGGGCCCCTCGTGGGTCGACACGACGCTACTGGTGCGACCCCCGCGCGCGGCGGCCCGTCCGGCGTGGCAGAGTGCGCCCGGCCGTCCCCGACCGGAGCCACGCGCGTGCCCCACCCGTACCTCGCGCACCCGGGACCGGTGGGCATCGCCCACCGTGGTGCGCACGGCGACGGTGCTGGGGAGAACTCCGACCTCGCGTTCGCGCGCGCGGGGGCGCTCGGTTACCGGCACCTGGAGACCGACGTACAGCGCACCGCCGACGGCGTGCTCGTCGCGATGCACGACGACGTGCTCGACCGCACCACCGACGGGGCCGGGCCGGTCGAGCAGCTGCGCTGGCGCGACGTCGCCCGGCTCGAGGTCCGCGGCGGTGGAGGGGTCCCGCGGCTGGTCGAGCTGCTCGCGTCCTACCCGGACGTGCGCTGGAACCTCGACTGCAAGCAGCCGCACCTGGCCGCCGACGTCGCCGAGCTGGTGCGCAACGACCTCGACCGCGTCTGCGTCGGCTCGTTCCACCGCGGTGCCGTGCGGCGACTCCGCCAGCTGCTCGGCCCGGCGCTGTGCACCGCCGCGACACCGGCCGAGGTGCGCACCGTCGTCGCGGCGTCACTGCTGCCCGAGCCGGCACGGCTGCAGCTCGGGCGGGTGCTCGGCAGGCGCCTGCGCTGCGACGCGCTGCAGGTCCCGCCGGTCCACGAGGGGCGGACGATCGTCACCGCACCGTTCGTCGAGGTCGCCCATGCGGCCGGGATCGACGTGCACGTGTGGACCGTCGACGACGCGGGGGAGCAGGACGCGCTGCTGGACCTCGGCGTCGACGGGATCATGACCGACGACGCCTCCGGGCTGGCCGGCCTGCTGCTGCTGCGGGGGCAGTGGCCGCCACGCGGTGTGCCCGGTGCGCCGTCCAGCAGTCCCGTCCTGCTGCGCGAGGCGGGACCCGGCACCACACTCCCATCCGACGAGGAGCCCGGCACGTGACGACCAGCCCGACGCAGGTCCCGCCCGACGGGCCGCTGGCCGACCCCGAGGCACGCCGCCGCGAGCACCGCTCGTGGTACGCCTACGACTGGGCCACCTCGGCGTTCAACACCTCGGTCATCACGGTGTTCGCCGGGCCCTACCTGACCGGCCTCGCCCGGGCGGGCTCGAACGACGACGGCTTCGTGTCGCTGCTCGGGATCCCGGTGCGTGACAACTCGTGGTTCCTGTTCGTGGTCTCCGCGTCGGTGCTGCTGCAGGTGCTGGTGCTGCCGGTGGTCGGTGCGATCGCGGACCGCTCGACGAACAAGCCCCGGATGCTCGGTCGGCTCGCGCTGGCCGGCTCGGTCGCGACGGTCGCGCTGTTCGCGACCACCGGCGGGGCGTGGCTCGCGGCCGGGCTGCTGCTGCTGGTCGGCAACGTGCTGTTCGGTGCGGCGGCCGTGGTCTACGACTCGTTCCTGCCCGAGATCGCCACCGCCGACGAGCGCGACGCGGTGTCGTCGCGCGGCTGGGCGTTCGGCTACGCCGGCGGCGGGCTGCTGCTGCTCGGCCACCTCGCGCTGTTCCTGTCCGCCGAGTCGCTCGGCATCGACGACGGCCTCGCCGCGCGCCTGGCGCTGGCCACGGCCGGGCTGTGGTGGGCCGGGTTCTCGGTCATCACGGTGCGTGGCGTGCGGGCCCGAACCCCGCTGCTGGCCGAGGGCGAGGGCGGCATCGCCGACTCGTTCCGCCAGCTGCGCACGACCCTGCGCGAGCTGCGCTCCACGCCACTGACGCTGCGATTCCTGGTCGGCTACCTGCTCTACAACGACGGCGTGCAGACGGTCATCGCCGCGGCCGCGGTGTTCGGCGCCGACGAGCTGCTGCTCGAGCAGGACGTGCTGATCGGCGCGATCCTCGCGGTGCAGTTCGTCGCGTTCTTCGGCGCGCTCGCGCTCGGGCGCGTCGCACGCTTCGCCGGTGCCAAACGCACCGTGCTCGGCTCGCTGGTCGTCTGGTCGCTCGTGGTCGGCCTCGGCCGCGGGGTCCCCGCCGAGGACCCACTGGCGTTCCTGCTGCTGTCGGTCGCGATCGGGTTCGTGCTCGGCGGCACCCAGGCGCTGAGCCGCTCGATGTTCTCCCAGCTGGTCCCGCCCGACCGTGAGGCGGAGTACTTCGCGATCTACCAGATCTCCGACCGCGGCACGTCGTGGATCGGCACGTTCACGCTCGGGCTCGCGGTCCAGATCACCGGCACCTACCGCTCGGGGATCCTGGTGCTGCTCGCGTTCTTCGTGGTGGGTGGACTGGTGCTCGCGGCCACGCCCATGCGGCGTGCGATCGAGGAGTCCGGCAACCCGGTGCCGGAGAAGGTGTGACCGACGCGGCGGGGGAGCGGGGCGCCGGCGCGCCACGGGCGGCGCTGGCGGGCCTGGTGCTCGCCGGCGGGCGGGCGCGCCGGTTCGGCGCCGACAAGCTCGTCGTCGAGGTCGACGGCGTGCGGCTGGTCGACCGCGCCGTCGCGGCGCTGCGCGCGGTCTGCGACGGGCCGGTCCTGGTCGCGTCCGGGGACGGGCGGTCGCGACCCGGACTGGCGGACGGCCAGGTCGCCGACCTCGTCGCCGGGATCGGGCCGCTGGCGGCGGTCGCCGGCGGGCTGCAGGCGCTGGCCGGCCGCGCCGAGGCCGTCGCCGTGCTCGCCGGGGACCACCTGGAGCCGTCACCCGAACTGCTGCACCTGCTGGCGCGCCGTCGGGCTGCGACGGGAGCTGCGTGCGCCGTCGTCGAGGCGGACGGCCACCTCCAGCCACTGCACGCGGTCTGGTCGACCGCGGTCGCCACCGAGGTGGCCGCGGCCGTGCGCGGCGGCCAGCGGTCGCCGGTCGCATGGCTGCGCGAGTGCGACGACGTCGTCGTGCTGGGGCCCGCAGACCTCACCACCGCCGGGGTCATGGGGCGCCCCTTCGTCGACGTCGACGAGCCGGGCGACCTGCCTGCGGGCTGAAGCGCTTCCGCGGAAGCGCCCCGCGCGTCGCGTCGGGGCGGTGCGTCGGGGGCGGTGCGTGGCCTCAGTGCACCGCGGCGATCTGGATGAGGTTGCCGCAGGTGTCGTCGAACACCGCGGTGGTGACCGGGCCGTGGTCGGTCGGCGGCTGGGTGAAGCGCACGCCGAGCGCCTCGAGCCGTTCGTGCTCGGCGTGGACGTCGTCGACGCCGAACGAGGTCCACGGGATCCCGTCGGCCACGAGCGCGGCCTTGAACGGGCCGGCCGCGGGGTGGCCGTCCGGCTCGAGGACGACCTCCGGTCCCTCGGGCTGCTCCGGCGAGGCGACGGTCAGCCAGCGTGGGCCGCCCATGTCGACGTCCTGGCGCAGCTCGAAGCCGAGCTTCTCGGTGTAGAACGCCAGCGCCCTGTCCTGGTCGTCGACCAGCACGCTGGTCACGGTGATCCGCATCACTGCTCCTGTCGGGGGTGGAGGGAAGGATGTCACAGGTGCCTCCTAGGGTCACGTTCCAGCCCCTGCTCCCCAGCCCCTGCACCCCCACACCTCGACCAGCGGAGCCGCCACCGCGTGCTGCACGTCCACCGCTCGCACCGCACCGAGGACCTCGCCGAGGTCCTGGCGGGCCTGCTCGCGCAGCCGCTGGACGACCCGATGGCCACCGAGCGCGTGCTGGTGGGCTCGCCCGGGATGGTGCGCTGGCTCGAGGGCGAGCTCGCCCGCCGCTCGCCGCACGGCGTGCACGCCGGCGTCGATGCCGAGTACCCGGGCCGGTTCGTGCAGCGACTGGTCGACGACGTGCTCGGGGAGACGGGACCCGACACCGACCCGTGGTCCAAGCAGCTCCTGCCGTGGACCGTCGCCGAGGTGCTGCCGGACCTGCTCGAACGCCACGGGCCGGGCGAGGGCGACGCGTTCGTGGACGTGCGCCGCTACCTGCGCGACACCACGGTGCACGACCCGGTTGTCACCGACCGACGACTGCTGGGCCTGGCCGGGCAGGTGGCCGGCCGCTTCGACCGCTACGCGCTGCACCGGCCGGGGATGCTGGAGCACTGGCACGAGGCCCGCGACCTCGACGCCGACGGCGCACCGCTCGGTCGCCACGCGTGGCAGGCCGTGCTCTGGCGTGCCGTGCGCGACCACCTGCGCGTGCGCCCACCGACGGTGCGGGTCGACCAGGCCCGACGGCACCTGCTCGAGGGCGGTCGGGTGCCTGCCCACGTCCCTGCGCGGCTGGCCGTGTTCGGCGTCTCCACCCTCCCGCCGCTGCACCTGGGCGTGCTCGCGGCGGTCGCGCGCGACCGCGAGGTGCACCTGCTGGTCCCGTCGCCGACGCCGGCGAGCTGGGCGCGTGGCTGGGCCCGCAGCAGCCAGCCCGCGGCCGCACCGCTGCTGCGGGCCGCGGGGTCGACGGCCGCCGACGCGGCCCGGTTGGTCCACGCCGCGGCCGACGCCGCGGTCGTGCAGGTCGAGGACCACGGCCCCCTCCCTGGCAGTGGCCCGAGGACATCGGTCGAACGGACCACGGGGGTGCTGGCACGGCTGCAGGCGTCGCTGGTCCACGACGTCGACCCGCGCGGGCTCGATCCGGTCCCGGCCGACCACACGGTCGCGCTGCACGACTGCCACGGGCCGCTGCGCCAGGTCGAGGCGCTGCGCGACGAGCTGCGCCGCCGCCTCGACGACGATGCGTCGCTCCAGCCGCGCGACGTGGTCGTGCTCACGCCCGACGTCGCCACCTACGGGCCGCTGGTCGAGTCGGTCCTCGCCGCCGCGCCGGTCGAGGCGGGCGGGCCGCCGACACTGCCGGTCGCGGTGGCGGACCGCGCCGTCGGTCGCGGCAACGAGGTCGCCACCGTCCTGCTGCGTGCGGTCGACCTGGCCGAGGGCCGCGCGTCGGCGCCGCAGGTGCTCGACCTGCTGACCAGCGCACAGGTGCTGCGCGCGTTCGGGATCGACGCCGGCGACGTCGCCACCCTCGAGCGCTGGGTCACCGACGTCGGGGTGCGCTGGGGGCGCGACGAGGAGGACCGCGCCGCGGCGGGCCAGCCGGCCGATCGGCACCACACCTGGGCCGGTGGGCTCGACCGGCTGCTGGTCGGCGTCGCACTCGCGGACGAGGACGCCCGGACACTCGGCGGGGTCGTGCCGTACGACCACGTCGAGGACGGCGCCGACCTGGACCTGCTCGACCGGCTCGCGTCGTTCCTGGGGGCGGTCGACGACCTGCGCGACCTTCGGGAGCCGTGCCCGCCACCGGAGTGGGGGAGGCGGCTGCGTGCGGTGCTCGACCGCCTCACCGGCCCGGCCGACGGGCGGCCCGGCGACGACCCGGCCGTCCGCGCCCGCCACCGCCGCGAGAGGGAGCGCGTCGACGGGCCCCTCGCCGGGCTCGACCGGCTCGGGGACTTCGCCGCGCGCGACCTCGACGTCGGCGCCCTGCAGCGCTGGCTGGTCGCCGCGCTCGACGAGGCCGGTGGCGCCGCCGGCTACGCCACGGGCCGGATCACGCTGGCTGGGCTCGTGCCGCTGCGTGCCGTGCCCTACCGGGTGGTGTGCCTGCTCGGCTTCGACGAGGGCAGCTTCCCGCGCCGCGCCGGACGCCAGGCCGACGACCTGCTGGCGATCGACCGCCGCCCGGGGGACCCGGACCCGCGCGGGGAGGACCGCCACGCGCTGCTTGAGGCACTGCTGGCCGCCCGCGACGGGCTGGTCGTGCTGTGGTCGGGCCGCGACCAGCGTCGCGGCGAGGAGCGTCCGCCCGCCGTGCCGGTCGCCGAGCTGCGCGACGCCCTCGACCAGCTCGTCGCAGGTGGGGCCGACGCGCTGACCAGCGTCCACCCCGTCCTGCCGACCTCGTCGCGGGCGTTCACCGA
>Ga0136604_1000588_pt1 | contig 17791 bp, 17 predicted proteins | sample AntRauFillE10628_FD_104928 | JGI IMG/M metagenome (GOLD analysis project Ga0136604, IMG submission 104928) | Saline lake microbial communities from Rauer Islands, Antarctica - Metagenome Filla E10 #628 | ecosystem: Environmental > Aquatic > Non-marine Saline and Alkaline > Saline | place...
CCCGAGCCGAGCGCGTACAGCGACTGCAGCAGCTGGTACCCGGAGCCCAGCGGGTCGGCCTCCGGATGGAGCCAGCCCTCGATGCGTGCCATGCGGTAGCCAGCGCCGATGATCGCGAGCACCGTCAGCACGCCGCCCACGGCCACGCCGACCCCGACCAGGCGCAACGGGATCCCCTCGAACCACAGCACCAGCCCGACGATCAGGGCGAGCAGCAGCGTCGTGCCGAGGTCCGGCTGGAGCATGACGAGCACCGCCAGCAGCGCCAGCAGCGGCAGCGCCGGGACCAGCAGGTGGCGCAGGTCCAGGTCGTCCCCGCGCGTCCACGAACGCTTGCGCGCCGCGACGTCGGCGAGCCACAGCAGGGTGGCGAGCTTGGCGATCTCGGAGGGCTGCACGATCAGCGGGCCGACGGCGATCCAGCGCGTGGAGCCGTCCTCCTCGAGCCCGACGCCGGGGACCAGGACCAGCACCAGGCCGACCACCGCTGCCAGCAGCAGCAGCCACGACAGCGGCCGCCAGACGCGGTGGTCGGTGCGTGCCGCCAGGAACATCGCGCCGAGCCCGAGCACCGCCCACATCGCCTGGCGCTGGAACGTGCTGAACGGGCTGCCGGCGGCCGCGTCGGCGGCCAGCGACGCTGACAGGCTCATGACCAGTCCGAGCACCAGCAGCAGCGACGTGAGCACCAGCACGACCAGCGCCTCACCGTGCCACGGCCCGCTCGGGGCGAGCCGCCCGCGAGCGCGGCGCAGGACGTCGGTTCCCCGTGGGGGGGTGCTGGTCGCCGTCATCGTCGCTCCCCCGCGGGCCGGGACGTCCGGCCACGGTACGTGTGGCCGCACCCGAGCCGGTCGAGGCGGACCGCTCGGTCGTACGTGCGCCGTGCCGCCGCGCTGGCACCCACCTCAGGCACGACCGCCGAGCTCCTCGATCACGCGCCCCACGGACTCGGCGTAGAACAGGCCGAGGCCCGCGGCGATGCCGATGCCGGCCAGCAGCCAGAAGCGCACGATGATCGTCGTCTCCTGCCAGCCGAGCAGCTCGAAGTGGTGGTGCAGTGGCGCCATGCGGAACAGCCGCGTCCCGCGGGTGCGGAACACCAGCACCTGCAGGATGACGCTGACCGTCTCGGCGACGAACAGCGCGCCGACGAACACCAGCAGGAGCTGGGTGCCCGTCGCTGCCGCGATCGCGGCCAGCAGCCCCCCGAGCCCGAGCGAGCCGGTGTCACCCATGAAGATCCGCGCGGGTGGGGCGTTGTGCCACAGGAACCCCGCGCAGGCCCCCATCGTCGCCGAGCTGAGGACCGCGAGGTCGAGCGGGTCGAGGTCGGTGGGCAGGCCGAACGCACCCGGGTTGCGGTACTGCCAGAACGCCACCAGCGTGTACGAGCCGAACACCAGCACGCTGGTCCCCGCGGCCAGCCCGTCGAGCCCGTCGGTGAGGTTGACCGCGTTGGAGACCCCCGACAGCAGCACGAACATCCAGACCACGAACACCACGGTGGGCAGCGGGACGCTGAGGTCCCCGGTCAACGAGACGGCACGGGGCAGGCCGGCGTAGGCCGGCCCGAGCGTCGCGAACGCGATGGCGATCACGGCCTGACCGGTGAACTTCGCGGTCTTGTTCAGTCCGAGGTTGCGCCGGAACCGCAGCTTGATCCAGTCGTCGGCCGCGCCGACCAGCGCCATGCCGACGAAGGTGGCGACCGCGAGCAGCCCGATGGGCGTGAGGTCGAGGGTCGGCAGCCCGTGGGCCGCCACCCAGCCGATGACCGCGGCCAGCACGATCGCGGTGCCACCCATCGTCGGCGTGCCGGCCTTGGACTGGTGGCTCTCCGGACCCTCCTCGCGGATCGGCTGGCCGAAGCCCCTGGTCCGGAAGAACCGGATGACCAGCGGCGTGCCGAACAGCGAGACCAGCAGACCGACCGCGCCGGCGGTGAGGATCGGGATCACGTGGGGTGCTCCTGGTCGAGCAGTGCGGCGGCGACGGCCTCGAGCCCCGCGCTGCGGCTGGCCTTGACCAGCACGGCGTCATCGGGTCGCAGCAGCCCGGACAGCAGGTCGGCCGCCTGGTCGGGCGTGTCCACGGCGTGGACGTCGGCGCGCTGCCCGTGGGCGGCCTGGACCAGGGGTGCGACGTCGCCGACACCGACCACGACGTCGCAGCCGGCGCCTGCGGCCTCGCCGACCTCCCGGTGGCCGTCGGCCTCGCCGGCGCCGAGCTCGGCCATGTGCCCGAGGACCGCGACGGTGCGCCCACCGGGGCGGCGCAGGTCGTCGAGCAGCAGCAGCGCCGCCAGGACGGCGGTCGGGTTGGCGTTGTACGCGTCGTTGCACACCACCACCCCGTCGGCACGCGTGGTGACCTCCGCCCGCCAGCGCGAGACGCGCGCGCCGGCCAGGCCGCGGGCGGCGACCTCGGGGGCGACGCCCGCAGCGCAGGCGGCCCCGAGCGCGAGCAGGGCATTGGTGAGGTTGTGGCGCCCCGGGACCGGGACCACCAGCTCGGCGCCACCCCACGGGGTGGACACGCTGGCCCGGACCCGTGCGAGGTCGTCGAGCGCGACGTCGCGTGCGCGCACGTCGCCGTCGCGGCCGACCCGCAGCACGTGGGCATGGGTCCGCGACGCCATGGCCGCGACGCGTGGGTCGTCCCACGCCAGGACCGCGGTGCCGTCCCCCGGCAGCGCCTCGACCAGCTCGCCCTTCGCGCGAGCGACGCCGTCGAGGTCGCCGAACAGCTCCAGGTGGGCGCCGGCCACGGCCGTGACCACGCCGACGTCGGGTGCGACCAGCGGCATCAGGGCGGCGACGTGGCCGATCCCACGGGCACCCACCTCGACCACCAGCGCCTCGGTGTCGGCCCTGGTCGCCAGCAGTGTCAGCGGCACCCCGAGCTCGTTGTTGAACGAGCCCTGCGCCGCGACCGTGCGGCGGTCCGCCGCCAGCGCGGCACGGGCGAGGTCCTTGGTCGTGGTCTTGCCGACCGAGCCGGTCACCGCCACCACCGTCGGGTCGACGCGGCGACGCACCGCACCACCGAGCGCACCGATCGCGCGCCACGTGTCGGCGACGACGACCCCCGGCAGGTCCCCGAGGGCCGCCGCGTCCTCGACCAGCGCCGCGACGGCACCGCCCGCGGCCGCAGCACGGACGTGGTCGTGGCCGTCGTGCGCCTCGCCCCGCAGTGCCACGAACAGCGCGCCGGCGACGGGCTCCCGCGAGTCGGTCTGGACCGCGGTCACGGTGGCCTCGCCGCGTGCGACACCGTCCACGGCGGCGGCGACCTGTGCGATGCTGAGCTCGATCACGAGGTCCCCCCGGCCCGCAGCAGCTCGGCGACCACGACGCGGTCGTCGAAGGGCTCGGTGCGGTCGGCGAGCTCCTGGCCGGTCTCGTGCCCCTTGCCGGCCACGAGCACGACGTCGTGCGGCCCCGCCCAGCCCAGCGCCAGGCCGATCGCCTCGCGACGGTCGAGCCGTTCCAGCAGCTGCGCCGGTGCACCGTCCGCGACCGCCGCCCGCGCACCGTCGGCCAGGCTGGCCAGGATCGCCGCCGGGTCCTCGCTGCGCGGGTTGTCGGAGGTCAGCACGGCCAGGTCCGCGCCGGCGGCGGCCGCCCCCATCGGCCCGCGCTTGCCGCGGTCGCGGTCGCCGCCGGCACCGAGCACGACCGCGAGCCGCCCACCGGGCGGCAGCAGGGAGCGCAGCTGCTGCACCACGAGCTCCACCGCGTCCGGGGTGTGCGCGTAGTCGACCAGCACGACCGGCCCATCGGACGGACCGTGCACGCGCTCGAGCCGACCGGCCACACCGGTGCAGGCGGCCACGCCGGCCAGCGCCGACGGCCCCGGCACCCCGACGGCCTCGGCCAGCAGCACGGCCAGCGCCGCGTTGGCGAGGTTGTGCGCCCCGAGCAGGCGCGTGCGCAGCCCACGGCGCTCGCCGTCCGGACCCACGAGGACGCCCCGGCCACCCTCGACGTCCAGCTCGACGTCCACCAGCCGGTGGTCGGCGCTGCCGCCGCGGGTCGCCAGGGTCGTCACCGGGACCTCGGACGCGGCAGCGACGGTCCGGCCGGCCTCGTCGTCGACCACCACCACGCCGCGGGTCGCGAGGCCCGCCGAGAACAGGCGCTGCTTGGCCGCGAGGTATGCCGCACGGTCACCGTGGAAGTCGAGGTGGTCGTCGCCGAGCATGGTGAAACCGGCGGCGGCCATGCGCGTGCCGTCCACGCGCCGCAGCTCCAGGCCGTGGCTGGACACCTCGATCGCGGCCACCTCGACGCCCCGGTCCCGGAAGCGGGCCAGCAGCCGCTGGAGGTCGGTCGCCTCGGGCGTGGTGCGCACCGACGGCAGCGCCGCGCCGTGGATCCTGGCGCCGGTCGTGCCGACCACGCCCGTGCCGAGACCCGCCGCGCCGGCTGCGGCCTCGACCAGCGCGACGGTGGTCGTCTTGCCGTTGGTCCCGGTCACGCCGACCACGGCCAGGTCCTGCGAGGGCCAGCCGTGCACCGCCGCGGCGACGTCACCGAGCACCGCGCGGGTCGAGGGCACCAGCAGCTGCGGCACGTCCACCTCCAGGCGGCGTTCGACCAGCAGCGCGGCCGCCCCACGCCCGACCGCGGAGGCAGCGTGGTCGTGCCCGTCGGTCCGGGCACCGGGCAGGGCCGCGAACAGCGTGCCGGGCCCGGCGTCGCGCGAGTCGTGCACCACGTCCGCGACCTGCACGTCGAGCGTCCCGACAGCGTTCGCGCCGTCGAGCACGCGCCCCTCCCCGACCACCTCGAGCAACGCCTGCAGCGTGGTCGGCACGGAGTTCCTGTCGGGCCTCGGGGGCGGCCGCAGGCTAGCGGCGGTGCCCACGCGGACCCCGCAGCACACCCCGGCACCACCGCCCGTCACGGAGCCGCTGCGGCACCCTCGACCGAACCGTCGGTGCTCTGCTCGTCCCGCGTCACGGCCACCGCCCGACGCGCGTCGGTCATCGCGCTGCGCAGTGACGGACCCGACGCCTCCGGGGCGACGCGCGCCCTGCGCAGCGCCTCGGTCATCACCTCGGCGAACGCCGGCGCGGCGACCGTGCCGCCCCAGATCACGTCCGGCTCGTCGACCATCACCGCGACCACCACCCGGGGGTCGTCGACGGGCGCCATGCCGACGAACGTGGCGATGTACCCACCGCTGTAGCCGCCGTCCGGGGAGGGCTTGCGCGCCGTGCCCGTCTTCCCGGCGACGCGGTGGCCGACCACGCTGGCGGCCCCACCGGTCCCCCGCTCGCCGTCCACGACCCCGGCCAGGACCTCGCGAACGGTGCGGGCAGTCTCGCTGGACACCACCCGCTCGCCGTCCAGCACGGGTCCGGCCTGGAGCCGACCGTCCTCGGCGACGGTGCCGCGCAGGATGCGCGGGGTGACCGCGACCCCGTCGTTGGCGAGCGTCGCGTACGCGTTGGCCGCCTGGAGCAGCGTCATGGCGATGCCCTGGCCGATCGCCATCGTCGGCAGGCTCGTGCCCCACCAGTCCTCCACGGGCCGCACGATGCCCGCGGCCTCGCCGGGGAAGCCGACGCCGACCGGCTGGCCGAAGCCGAAGCGGTCCAGCCAGTGGGCGAGGCGCTCGTCACCGAGTTCCTGCGCCACCATGATCGTGCCGACGTTCGACGAGGTCTGGATCACCTCGGCGAAGGTCATCTCCTCCACGGGGTGGTCGTGGGAGTCCGAGAAGGTGCTGCCACCGACGCTGATGCGGTCGTCGACCAGCATGCGGGTGTCGGACGTGACCACCCCGTCCTCGAGCGCTGCCGCGGCAGTGATCGCCTTCTGCACCGAACCGGGCTCGAGCATGTCGGTCACGGCGCGGTTGCGCAGGGCGTCCGGGGTGATCGACGAGCGCTCGGCCAGGTCGACCGTCGGGGCGGACGCCATCGCCAGCACGTCGCCGGTCCCGACCTCGAGCACCACGATGGAGGCGCCGCTGGCCGACCAGCGCTCGACCGTCTCGGCGGCGACGCGCTCGGCGGTGTGCTGCACCTGGCGGTCGATGGTGAGCACCAGGTCGTTGCCGGGCACCGGTGCCTGCAGATCACGCGCACCGGTGGGAATCGCGAACCCGTCCTCGGAGCGCTCGTAGGCGAGCCATCCCGGCTGGCCGGCCAACGACTCCTCGTGCTGCAGCTCGAGGCCGGCGATGCCGGTGCCGTCGATGTCGGTCACCCCGATCAGCTGCGACGCGAGCGTGCCGCCCGGGTAGGCGCGGCGCGGCTCGGGGACCACCCCGATGCCCTGCAGGCCAAGCTCACGCACCTGCTGGCCCACGGCGCGGTCGACCTGGCGGGCCAGCACGACCCACTCCCCCGGGCCGTCGATCCGTTCGCGCAGGACGTCCGCTTCGACGCCCAGCAGCGGTGCCAGCGCGGCCACCGTCGCCGCGGGGTCCTCCGCCGGCGGCAGCGTGCCGCCGGTCGCGGGGTCGGGCTGCGGGTGGAACGCACGAGGGTCGGCGTGGATCGTCATCGCCTGCACGGACGCCGCGAGCACCTCGCCGTTGCGGTCGTACAACCGCCCGCGGTCGGCGGGCAGCGTCAGGAAGCGGTCACGCTGCTCGGCCCCGCGCGCGGCGTAGTCGTCGGCCCGCACGACCTGGACCTGCACGAGGCGGCCGACCAGCAGCAGCACGACCAGCAGGTAGGTCAGCAGGAGCCACAGCGAGCGCCGGGCGAACATGCCGCCGGGCAGGCGTCGCAGGCGCGGTGCGTCGACGCTGGCCAGGGCCGTGGCCCGGCGCTTCTCGGTCATGCTGCTCTCCCCGCTGCTGGTCCCCGGTCGTGCGTCCAGGTCGTGTGCCCAGGTCGTGCGTCCAGGTCGTGTGCCCAGGTCGTGCTGTCAGCCGCCCTGCGCGAGCAGCGGCTTGAGACGGTCGGCGGTGTCGCCGGCGTCGACGCGTCGGTCGGCCCCGGCACCGTCGGCGGGCAGCACCCGCAGGACCGGCAGCAGCCGCGGCCGGTCGGCGCGCACCAGCCCGAGCTCCGCGGCCACACGGGCGATGCGTGCCGGGTCGTCCAGCTCGGCGACCTCGACGAGCAGCTCGGCGTGGGTGGCCTGCGCGTCGGTCACGGCGTCCTCCAGCTGGGCCGCGGCGACCGCACCCTCGGCCGACAGCGCGCTGGCGGTCACGGCGCCGAAGACGCCGAGTGCGAGCACCAGCAGTCCGACGGCGGCCCACAGCAACGGGTGGCGCGCCGGGGCGGGCACCAGGCGCAGGCGCGGACGGGCCTGCGGTCGGGTGGTGCGCTGCGGCCGGGCGGTGCGCAGGTGCTGGGGCGTGGGAACGGCGCTCAACGTCGGTCTCCGGTGGTCGTCCACCCGTCGGGCGGGATCGGGGCGTCGGTGCGGCGGGCGGCGCGCAGGCGGGCGGCGCTCGCACGGCGGTTGCTGCTGACCTCCTGCTCGGAGGCCCGCTCGGGCTTCCGGACCAGCAGGTCGACGATGGGGACGCGGCCGCAGGTGCACACCGGGAAGCCCGGTGGGCAGACGCACCTGCGTGCCGCGTCGGTGAAGGCCCGCTTGACGAGGCGGTCCTCCAGGCTGTGGTAGGCGAGGACGACGAGCACCCCACCGGGGGCGAGGCGCTCGACGGCCTGCGGCAGGATGCGCTCGACGGCCTCGAGCTCGCCGTTGACCTCGATGCGCAGCGCCTGGAACGTGCGGGTGGCCGGGTGGCCCCCCGTGCGACGCGCGGCTGCGGGGATCGCGTCGCGCACCAGCGACGCGAGCTCGGTGGTGGTCGAGACCGGTCGGGCCGCGACCACGGCGCGGGCGATGCGGTCGGCGAAGCGCTCCTCGCCGAGGACCCGCAGCACCCGGACGAGCGCGCCGTGCTCGTAGCCGTTGACCACGTCGGCGGCGGTGCGCGGTGCGTCGGGCCCCATGCGCATGTCCAGCGGGCCGTCCTGGCGGTACGAGAACCCGCGCTCGGCCCGGTCGACGTGCATCGAGGAGATGCCGAGGTCGAGCAGGATCCCGGCGACCTGCCCGTGGCCGGCGCCGTCGAGCACGTCGTCGAGGGCGTCGAAGCGCGCCTCGTGCAGCTCCCACGTCACCGCCGGGTCGGCCCCGTGGTCCGCATCGAGACGCACGCTGGCCAGGGCGTGGGCGCTCGGGTCGCGGTCGATGCCGACGAGGTGGGCCGAGCCGTGCCGCGCGGCGCGGGCGGCGAGCACGGCCGTGGCGTGGCCGGCCGCGCCGAGCGTGGCGTCGACGAACGGGCCGGCCGGTGCGTCGGCCAGCAGCCCGACCACGCGGTCGAGCAGCACGGGCACGTGGGGCGCAGCGGTCATCGGCCGCCCCCGGTCGCGAAGTGCTCCTCGTTGGCCGCCTCGTACGCGACCCACGCGGCGCGGTCCCAGATCTGGATGCTGGTCACGGCACCGTTGACCGTCAGCTCGCGCTCCAGGCCGGCGTAGTCGCGCAGCTTCTGCGGGACGGTGACGCGGCCCTGGCCGTCCGGGACCTCCTCGTACGCGTTGGCGGAGAACAGCCGGAAGTCGGACAGGTCGGCGGTGCCCTCCTCGACCTCGGCGGCCATGCGCTCGACCCGGCGCTCGAACTCGGCGCGGGGGAACACGTCGATGCAGCGGTCCTTCGACGGCGCGAGGACGACCCCGCCCGCCAGGCGGTCGCGGAAGCGCGCGGGGAGGATCACCCGCCCCTTGTCGTCCAGCGTGTGCTGGTGCTCGCCGAGGAACACGCTCGCTCGTCCGCCCTGTCGGTGGGGGGTGGTCGGGGTCGTCGCCCCCCGGCAGCCCCGCTGGCCGCCATTGCCCTCCACTTCGCTCCACTCTACGACCGATCTGCTCCACGGTCAACGGATTCAGGCGTTCCGGACCGAACTACGTGCATGTGACTCACAACAACGCACGCCAGGAACAGGCGGTGGCATCTCCCTGATCGCCCTGAGGAGGTGCGATAGCAACCAGATGCATCGAAGTATCCCCCGACCCACCCGTCCCGTGGAGCGAGGTGGGGGACGGTGCCACGTCGCGTCCGCACCGGTGCTCCCGCCCATTGCCGGGTCCGGTCCGCGGACCTACCGTCGGACCACGACGACCGGGAGCGGAACGTGCACGCGTTCACCTGCGACGGATGCGACCAGCAGCTGACGGGCGAGCGCGTGGTGTTCAGCACCGAGGCCACCGACGCCGACGGCATCGACGTCACGGTCGCCAAGCGCTGGGTCACCTGCCGGCCCTGCGCCGACGCGCTGTTCGAGCGCATCGGCCGACCCTCCCCGTGGTCGGACGACGACACGGTGATGGTCCTGCCGGACCAGCAGCCCATGGGCGCGAGTCTCGGCGGCCACCTCGGCCGGGTCGGGGACTGACCCACGGGGACCGACCCACGGGGACCGACAGGCACGGCGTCGGACCGGGGTCAGCACTACCTTCACGGGTCCCCGACCTCCCGGAACAGACCCGTGACGACCGCTCCCGGCCGCGCGCCGGACCTGACCGAGGTGACCGCCGTCGCCGAGGCGATCGAACGCAACGTGACCGCCGTGGTCGAGGGCAAGCGCGGGGTGGTCCGGCTCGCGCTGGTCGCGCTGCTGGCGGAGGGGCACCTGCTGGTGGAGGACGTGCCCGGCGTCGGCAAGACGTTGCTGGCCAAGGCACTGGCACGCTCGATCGACTGCAGCGTCCAGCGCATCCAGTTCACGCCCGACCTGCTGCCGTCGGACGTGACCGGGGTGACCGTCTACTCCCCCGACACCGGGCGCTTCGAGTTCCGGCCCGGTCCGGTGTTCTCCAACCTGGTTCTCGGCGACGAGATCAACCGCGCGGGCCCCAAGACCCAGTCGGCCCTGCTCGAGTCGATGGAGGAGCGCACCGTCACGATCGACGGCGTCACCCACGAGCTCGCGCGCCCCTTCCTGGTGGTCGCCACGCAGAACCCGATCGAGCTCGAGGGCACCTACCCGCTGCCCGAGGCGCAGCGCGACCGCTTCATGATGCGCCTGTCGATCGGCTACCCCGACCCGGACGCCGAGCTGGCGATCCTGCGCACGCACGGCCACGGCGACCGGCTCGCGACGCTCGCGCCGGTCACCGACGCCGAGACGGTGGTCCGCGCGCTGGTCGCGGTGCGCGAGGTGCACGTCGCCGAGCCCGTCGAGCGCTACGTCGTGGCGCTGTGCCGGGCCACCCGCACGCACCCGGAGGTCGAGCTCGGGGCGTCTCCGCGCGCATCGCTCGCCCTGCTGCGTGCGAGTCGGGCGTGGGCCGCGCTGGAGGGCCGCGACTACGTGGTCCCCGACGACGTCAAGGCGCTCGCGCGGCACGTGCTGCCGCACCGCCTGATCCTGCGCCCCGACGCCCAGCTCGCCGACCGCGACCCGCTCGCCGTCGTCGAGGACGTGCTCGACGGCGTCCCCGCTCCGACGCAGTGATGCGACTGCCGGGCCCGCTGCGGATGCTGACACCTCGCGGGGCCGGCCTGCTCGCCTCCGCGCTGGTGCTGTGGGCGCTCGCGCGGCTGCTCGGCGTCCCCGAGCTGCAGATGGCGGCGGTCGCCTGCGCGGCGCTGGTCGCCGCGGCCGTGCTGCAGCTGCTCGGGCGCGGCACGGCCCTGCGCGCCCGCCGTCGCGTCACGCCGGCGCGGCTGTTCCACGACGCGCGCGGCGGGGTCGAGCTGACCCTGCGCAACGACGGTCGGCTGCCCACGGGTGCGCTCCAGGTGCAGGACGCCACACCCGACGCGCTGCCCGCCTCCGCCGGGTTCGTGCTCGCGCCGCTGCGGTCGGGGGGCCGCGCCACCCTGCGTTACGAGCTGCACGGCCAGCAGCGAGGGGTCCACCGCGTCGGCCCGGTCACCGTCCGGGTGCGCGACCCGTTCGGGCTCGCCGCGCGCCCGCTCGAGGTCGGCGGGACCGACCAGGTCGTGGTCTACCCACCGGTCCACCGCCTCGCGGCCGGGCTGCCGCTGCGCGGCCGGGCAGGCTCGGGTGGGGCCACCAGGGCCAGACCCGGCGCGAGCGGCGACGAGCTGTCGACCGTGCGTGAGTACGTGCGGGGTGACGACCTGCGACGCGTGCACTGGCGCGCGACCGCACACCGCGGCGAGCTGATGATCCGCCAGGACGAGGCCCCGCAGCGCCCCGACGCCCTGCTGGTGCTCGACACCCGCGTGCACGCGCACCGCGGCGTCGGGCCGCGCTCGTCGCTGGAGACCGCGGTCGCCACGACGGCCTCGGTGGCGTACCACCTCGCCGAGCACGGCTTCGACAGCGCGCTGGCCACCACCGCGCTGTCCGGGCAACCGCGCCCGCTGCCGTGGGAGCTGACCCTGGAGCAGCTCGCCGGCGTGCAGGCCGACCCCACCACCGACCTGCCCGCCCTGTGGCAGCAGCTGGCGACCTCCGCGACCGGCAGCGGTGTGCTGGTGGCGATCTCCTGCCTGCCCGAGCCCGAGCTGCTGCGCCGCATGGTGCGTGCAGGCCGTGGGGCGGCCCTGCGGCTGGCGCTGCTCGTCGACGCCGAGGCGCACGGCCGTGGCAGCCGCCGCGGCGCGGACCCGGCGCGCACCGCCGCGGCGCTCCGGTCCGCCGGTTGGCGGGTCACGGTGCTCGGCCCGGACGACCACCTGCCCACGCGCTGGCGCGAGCTGCTCGCCGGCGGCGACCGGTCCACCGGGGCCAGCGGCCTCGCGCGCGCCGGGGGTCGACGATGAACGCACGCCGTGAGCTCGCGCTGGCCGCCCTGGTCGCGCTCGTCGTGCTGGCGGCCTCGGCCTCGCTGACCCGCGCCTTCAGCGATGCGGCCTGGGTGCGGCCGACCGTCCTGGCGGTGCTCGTCGCGGTGGCCGTCGCCGCGGGGGTCCGCCGGCTCGGCGTCGGTGCGCTGCTGGCAGCCGCCACCTCGCTGGTGGGGCTCGGGCTGCTGACCTACGTGCTGCACCTGCCGTCCGGCCCCCTGCTGCCGGGGGTCGAGCAGCTCGCCCAGGCCCGTGAGCTGTTGGACGCCGGGCTTGGCCAGCTGCGCGACGAGCCGGCCCCGACGATCCCCACGACCGCGTTGCAGCTGCTGGTGACCACCGGCGCGTGGGTCGTCGCGCACCTGGTCCACGAGGTGGCGGTGCGGCTGCGGCTGCCGGGCATGGCGCTGGTGCCGGCCGCGACGCTGTGGGCCGTGCCCCTGGCGCTGCCGCAGCCCGCGGGGCGCAGCTGGCCGACGGCCCTGCCGTTCCTGCTCGCGGCAGTCGCGCTGCTGCTGGTCGAGTCGGACGTCGACGTCGCCGGCTGGACGCGCGAGCGGCTGCTGCCCCGCCTGACGCCCGCGGGAGCGGCGATCGGTGCGCTGGCCGTCCTCGCCGGAACGTTCGCCCCGGGGCTGCTGCCGGGCTACGGCGAGCCGTCGTGGCTCGAGCTCGGTGCCGGGGGCGCGCCACGCGGCTACCAGCCGATCGTCGACGTCGGCGACCGCCTGCGGCTGCCGGACGACCGCGCGGTGCTGCAGGTGACGTCGCCGCGCCCCGTGTACCTGCGGCTCGCCGCGCTGGAGACCTTCGACGGCAACACCTGGCGGCTCGGGCCGCCCGGCGAGACGTCCTTCAGCCCCGACCGCACGGAGCTGTTCCGTGCCGACGAGCAGCTGCCGTTCGAGACCGCGATCGCGACGGCCGACGACGTCCGACTCGGGGTCGAGGTGCTCGACCTGGAGAACATCTACGTCCCGGTCCCCTACCAGCCGGTGCAGCTGGCGGGCCCGGGGGCCGAGCAGATGGTGTGGTCGACCACCGGCGGCTTCGTCGCGACCGGCGAGCTGCGCGAGAACGAGATCGGCGGGACGCTTCGCACCGGCGTGCGCGAGGGCCTGTCGTACGAGGTCCTGGCCGCCGTGCCCGCGCCCGAGCCCGCCACCCTGCGCGCGGTCGAGCCCGAGCCGGCCGAGGTGGCACCGTGGCTGGAGCTGCCGGACGCCGCGTCGGGCCGCTGGGACGCGTTCGGCGCGCAGGCCGAGCAGGTCTACGAGGCGTTCGGCGCCACCTCCACGCTCGACCGCACGCTGGCGCTGCAGACGTGGTTCACCTCCACCGGCGGCTTCACGTACTCGCTGGACGACATCGGGCCGCTGCGCGGTCCGACCGCACTGGACACGTTCGTGTTCGACACCCGGGTCGGGTACTGCGAGTACTTCGCCACCGCGATGGCGGTGATGCTGCGGGCCAGCGGCATCCCGGCCCGCGTCGCCGTCGGGTTCCTGCCGGGCTCGCCGGACCCCGACCTCGAACCCACCACCGGCATCGACGGCGACGTCTACGAGGTCCGGTCCAGCGATGCGCATGCGTGGGTCGAGGTGCTGTTCCCGGGCCAGGGGTGGATCAAGTTCGACCCGACGCCCCGGGCCGACGGCTCGACGCTCCCGCCGACGGCCGACCAGCTCGACCCCCTCGACCAGGTGCCCGAGCCGGACGCACCGGGCGACGACCAGCCCGTGCCCGACACGCCCGACCTGCCGCAGGGCGAGCTGCCGGAGCAGGACCTGCCGGACGAGGGCGCGCTCGGCGGCCCGGGCGACGGCGGCGAGCAGGACGCGGGCAGCGTGCTGCCGGTCGTGCTCGGGCTCGTGCTGCTCGGCCTCGCGGGCACGGGCCTGTGGCTGCGTCGCGGCGACCGCCCGGGGGCCGGCTCCCCCGCAGCGCAGCGGGTGCTGGCGGCGCAACGACGCGTGCTCGAGACCGGCGAGGCGCTGGGTCTCGCTCGCCCTCGTGCCGCCACCGCCCCCGAGCTGCTGCACCTGTGGGCGAGCCTGGGGCGGCTCGACGCCGACGACGCGGCACGGCTGGCCGTCCTCGCACAGCGCGCCGCCTTCGCCCCCTCGCACGCACGCCACGACCCCGGCGAGGCCGACGAGGCCGAACAGCTCGCGGCGGCCCACGTCGCGCGACTGCGCGACGGGGCGGCCCTGCGCGACCGGATCCTGGCACCCGGACGGCCGCTGGTCGGCGCGGCGCGCGCAGGCGTCCGGCGCCTGCGCGTCGACACGCAGGACGACCGCAGCGACCCCTGACCGACCACTGGCCCTGACCGACCACGACCCCTGACCGACCACGACCCCTGACCGACCACGACCCCGGCCGTCACGGGCCCGGGTCACGCGGCGTCGGCCTCGCACCATCGCCGCCGTCGCACGGATCGTCGGCGACCCGGGCACACACCCGGGCACACACCGGGGCACACACCGGGGCCACGCCGCTCGACCTACCGGTTCAGTCGCCGCTGCCGTCGGTGCGCCCGAGCAGCTCGCGGACGCGCTGGCCGAGGTCGCCCTCGACGGTCTGGAGCGCTCGCACGCCCAGCACCACGCCGGTGAACATCAGGCCGAAACCGACCAGGCCGAACAGCAGGTCGACGACGATGCCGAGCAGCAGGACGAACCCGACGATGACGAGACCGGCCGCGAGCCGCAGGTTGCGGCCGCGGCGTCCCTTGGGCGAGCTGCGGGCCGCACGGCGGACGAAGCGCGGATCATCCTCGAGGAGCCGCTGCTGGATCTCCTCGAACTCGCGCTTCTCGTGCTCCGAGAGTGCCATCGTGCCGGCGCTCCTCGTGGTCCGGTCGCTGCTGTGAGCATACGGACCCGGACCCGTCCCGGCTGCGACGAAGGAACCCATCCGTTCGCGCGGGCGCACCGGGCGCACCGACGACGTGGACCGCGCACCACTGCTCAAGTCCGTGACCCCGCGGCCGACCGGCGAGGCATGGACCTCACCACCGCCCCGCCAGCGCACCTCCAGCGTCTCGCCGAGACGCTCTGGGAGGAGCGCCACCTCGTCGTCGAGCTGCTCTACCGGCTGACGTGCGCCCGGCTGCTGCTGGCCGCCGACCAGCAGCGTTTCGTAGCCAACGCCATCGACGAGGTCGAGGACGTCACGGACCGCCTGCGCCAGGTCGAGCTGCACCGCGAGGGCGTCCTGCTCGACGTCGCGGCGGCCCTCGGCGGCGACGCGCACGAGCTGACGCTGGAGACGCTGGCGACAGCCACGACCGAGCCGTGGCGGGGCGTGTTCTGCGACCACCGGCGGGCGTTCCTCTCGCTCGCGCAGGAGATCGAGGAGACCAGCGAGGCGAACCGCGAGCTCGCCAGCCAGGCGCTCGGCCGGGTCCGTCGCTCGATCGGGGTGCTGTCCGGCACCGACGCCGCCGCGTCGACGTACGACGCCAGCGGTCGCCAGGCAGCCGTTCCGGCCGTGCCGCTGCGACTGGACCGCGCGCTGTGAGCTTCGTGACGCTGCACACGGGACTGTCGGGGCTCCGGGCCTCGCAGACCGCGGTGGACACGACGTCGAACAACATCGCCAACGTCGACACCCCCGGCTACACCCGCCAGCGCGTCGAGCTGTCCCCACGGATCCCCTACGACTCCCCCGCGGGCCAGGTCGGCACGGGCGTGGAGGTCGACCGGATCGTGCGCCTGCGCGACAGCTTCCTGGACGCACGGGTGCGCTCGACCACGGCCGCCTTCGCCGCCAGCGACACCCGCGACGAGTTGCTCGTCGAGGCGCGGGACATCAACCTCGAGGAGGCGATCATGAACCTCCAGGTCGAGGAGGTCGCCTACGAGGCGACGCTCGCCGCCATCGATCGCGTCCTGCCCGGCTCGCTGGTCTCGTTCCTGCGCTGAGCTAGGGTCGGCCACCGCGGGCCACCACGTCGACGCAGCCCGACCGCCCACCACTGGACGTGCCGTGGACCACCAGCCGACATCGGTCGCCGACGGCGCGGCGCTGTCGTTCCCCGACGGCATCCCCGGCTTCCCCGACGCGCACGGCTTCGTGCTCCAGGACCTCGTGGAGGACGGCGCGTTCCAGCTGCTGGCCTCGACCGACGTCGACGGGCTCGAGCTGGTCGTGGCCCACCCGTGGCCGTTCTTCCCCGAGTACACGCCGGAGATCGGTCTCGAGGACCAGCGCGAGCTCGGCATCGATCAGCCGGAGGACGCGGTGGTGTTCTGCGCGGTGACACTGCCCGAGGACGACGGACCGCCGACGATGAACCTGCTCGGACCGTTCGTCGTCAACCGGCACACCGGAATCGGTCGCCAGCTCGTGCTCGACGACGCCGAGGCGACACCCGTGCGTGCGCCGCTGGTGCTCGCCTGATGCTGGTCCTCACACGCAGGGTCGGCGAGGCGATCGTGATCGGCAGCGACATCACCGTGAAGGTGGTCGAGGTCCGTGGCGACCAGGTGCGCATCGGCATCGACGCCCCGCGCTCGGTCCCGGTGCACCGCGAGGAGGTCTACCGCGAGGTGGAACGGACCAACGCCGCCGCGGCCGCCGCCGCGCGGCGCACGGCCGACGTCCTGCGGACCCGCCGCTCGGCGGACCCCGAGGCCTGAGCCTTCCCCGGACACCCGGCGAGCCCGCGAGGGCGATCGCAGGGGGCCACCACCTCGTTGCCGTTCCCGAGCTCGGCGGGACGGCCGTGGCACCCATCGACGCAGCGCGGACCGCAGCCCCAGCCGCGACGCCGAGAGCGGGTCGGGCGTCTCGCCCACCTACAACACGAGACGTGATTTGACGCCACCCTCCGTCAGGTGTCGTTGCCGAAACGGGCCTTCGGTCCCCTCTGAGCCTGACGCAACACCAGAAAGGTTCACACAACTAGTCTTTATTGCTGGTTGCACAGCCACCCATATAGTTCTGATCAGTCAACTCTGACCAGATCGGGGCTGTTGGCTGGATTCTCACCGGCACGGCGGGCACGGTCTCCGAAGGACCAGGAGCCGAACCAATGAGCGTCAGGCCAGACACCACCACAGCGGACCTCGACGCGCTGGTTGAGGAGCACCTCTACCTGGTGCAGCACATCGTCAACCAGCTGACGAGCCGATACCCGCGCCACGTGGACCGCACGGAGCTCTGGTCGGCTGGTGCCGCGGGGCTGGTCGACGCGGCAGGGCGTTTCGACCCGACCGAGGAGGTGCCGTTCGCGCGGTACGCCTCGATCCGCATCCGCGGGGCGATCATCGACTCGACCCGTGCCCGGGACTGGGCGAGCCGCTCGCTGCGGCGCCAGGCGCGTGACCTGCAGGCCGCGGAGCGTCGACTCGAGCAGGAGCTCGCCCGGAGCCCGTCACGGGCGGAACTGGCCGAGGCGGCCGGGCTGACGGTCGAGCAGGTCGAGACCTGCCAGCGCGGCGTCCAGCGCTCCAACCTGCTGCAGCTCGACCAGCCGGTCAGTGATCCGGCAACCGGCGGCGCGACGACGCTGCAGTCACTGCTGCGCGAGCATGACGCCGCTGTGCTGCCCGCCGAGGCTGCCGAGCAGCGGGAGCTCGTCGGCAGCCTGCGCGTCGCGGTGGCGAACCTCGACGAGGTGCACCGCGAGGTCATCGTGCGCCACTTCTTCGGCAGTGACCTGCTCCGGGACATCGCAGCCGACCTCGGGGTCACCGAGGCGCGCGTGTCCCAGATCCGGTCCGAGGGGATAAACGCGATCCGCGCCTACCTCGGCACCAAGTTCGAGGGCATCCCTGAGGTGCCGGACAGCGCACCGGGCCGACGCCGCCGTGCCACGTACCTGGCCTCGATGGAGCACAGCACCTGGCGCAAGCGCTTCGACACGACCAGCATTGCTGCCGGGATGACCTGCTGACCACGTTCGATCCTCAGCCGGTCGACGTCATTGTCGACCTCGACGACTACCACGGGGTCACCTCCCGGACACCACGGACGTTCGACCACGCGGCCCTGCCGTCGCCAACGTCGGGGATCCCTCATCCGGCGCC
>Ga0136604_1000589_pt1 | contig 17788 bp, 14 predicted proteins | sample AntRauFillE10628_FD_104928 | JGI IMG/M metagenome (GOLD analysis project Ga0136604, IMG submission 104928) | Saline lake microbial communities from Rauer Islands, Antarctica - Metagenome Filla E10 #628 | ecosystem: Environmental > Aquatic > Non-marine Saline and Alkaline > Saline | place...
AAAGATAGGCAGTTGCCACGGCCCGAGTATCGGGAGTTAAGCTAAACTATTGATTTCTTTAACCGATAAGAAGATAACCCTTAAAAGACGGTAGGAAGTAAACCTATGACAAATGGTACTAAGCTCTTGAGTGAGGCCACTGACTTTGCACCTGTGAATTCACTACTTGAAGAGTGGTCTGCTTTTACCATTCAAAAAAGAAGAGAAGCTTTTAAAGACTTGCCTCGCCCTCAAGCAGAAGAGCTGTTTCTACGGCTGGGGGCTCCAGAGCAAGCTGAGCTCGTGTCAGTTATTACTTTACTTGAAAAGAGGTCATGGCTTCGTCTTTTGGCCCCTGATGATATGGCCGACTTGCTTCAAGAGATTGATGATGATGAAGAGAGAGAAAATGCCTTTGCTTTATTAGACGAGGCGACAAAAAGAGAGGTTACGGCCCTATTAGCGTATGAAGAAGATGCCGCTGGTGGGCTTATGAGCTCGCGCTTTGTGAGACTTAGACCTGAGATGTTTGTTGATGCGGCCTTACGATATATGCGAGTTCAGGCACGATCTAAAGTTGAGACCATTTATTATGCCTATGTTCTTGATCCTTCACAGCAACTTTTGGGTGTCGTTTCATTTCGCGAACTTTTCTCTGCACCTTCAGATGAAAAAGTTGAATCCGTCATGCGAACAAATGTTATTAAAGTAAATGATGAGATGGACCAAGAAGATGTTTCAAGAATCTTTTCACAGCACGACCTCATGGCCTTGCCCGTTGTTGATGATCAAGGAACAATGAAAGGGATCGTGACCATTGATGATATTGTGACAGTGGTAGAAGAAGAAGCGACGGAAGATATTCAAAAACTTGGTGGGCTCGAAGCTCTAGATGCTCCTTACTTTAGTACGAGCTTTATAGAAATGATCAAAAAAAGAGCGGGGTGGCTCGTTATTTTATTTTTTGGAGAGACATTCACCGCCTCCGCAATGTCCCACTACGAAGGGGCAATCACGAAGGCGGTCGTCCTTGCCGTTTTTATTCCCCTCATCATTTCTTCGGGGGGGAATTCAGGTTCACAAGCTTCAACCTTGATTATTCGTGCCATGGCATTAGGACAAATTAAATTGAAAGACTGGTGGCGCGTTTTCTTTAAAGAGATTGTAACTGGAATGATGTTAGGACTTTTTCTTGGGGCCTTAGGGCTTTTGAAAATTCTTTTTTGGCCTAATACACAAAGTGTATACGGTGAATTCTATCAGCTCATAGGACTCACTGTAGGAATTTCTCTAGTCGGGGTTGTTCTCTTGGGAAGCGTGACGGGCTCGATGCTTCCCTTTATTCTTAAGAGGTTTAATTTGGATCCCGCGACGGCCTCAGCGCCTTTTGTTGCGACGCTTGTTGATGTAAGTGGGCTCGTCATTTATTTCACAGTGGCAAGCATCATATTGAAAGGGAGTCTTCTCTAAAAAAAATGCTCCTCACCTAAAAGATGAGGAGCATTTTTTTATTTTTGATCTACTGAATCTTGTTCATGTAGCGTTCCCGAGTGTCCGGGTTACTATTAATCGCGTTGCTGACAGTGTTATATTCTTGCGCGCTCATCCCTTCTGATTTAATGGCCTCGACCATTTGACCGTTGTATTTAGTTTGAATGGCCTGAGCTTTTGAAGTGTCTTTAACTCCTTCGAGTTCTTCTTCGTAAGATGTCGCAATTTTCCCAATCTTTGGTTGAACAGAAATAAACTTGTTTAGCATTTTTTCAGAGACATTGGAGGCCTCTCCTTGGGCTAAAGTCGTTTGAAAAGAAAGAGTGAGGATTGTGAAAGTAAATAATAACTTTTTTAAGGCTGCCATAGTTCTCCTTTTCTATGAGTGATTATAAATAGTGTGCAAAAACAGTATCACTGATCAGCTTTTTTTTTAAGTCGTGCGTATTCCCGACTTTTTAAAGTGATGAAGAGAAAATATTTCCTGGGTCGGTGCATTGTTTGGCATGGTACGAGAAGTTCCTGGTCGTTAGCAATGCAACAAACGAATAGGATTGTTTTTGAGCGCTTCAAGCTTTAAGATACGAAAAGATGGTCTTGGAGGTTTGTAGTGCTGATTGAAGTGATTTTGGTCCTAGCTGGTATATACGCAATTGCTTCACTCACTTATGTTTATAAGTTTCGTGGCAATACGAGATATGCAAGCATTAATGAATACCTCCGAAAAGGTTGGCCGATATTCACCCCTTTCAATTGCCTACTTTATAGTTTTACAAAGCCAGCTATGCGCTCGCCCATTTTAAAACCTGAAGAGTTTGCAGGACTTCAGGATATAAAAGATAACTGGGAGACTATCCGTGAAGAAGCTTTAGTGTTGCATAGTGCTCAAGCTTTAGAGAAGACAAGTGACCCAAACTCACAGTCATATTACGATATCGGATTTAGAACTTTTTATAAATATGGTTGGAGAAAGTTTTATTTGACTTGGTATGGCCACACTCATGCCTCAGCAAAACGCCTTTGCCCTAAAACTGTTGAAATTTTGAATAATGTTCCCTGTGTAAACGGTGCTATGTTTACGGTTCTTCCAGTGGGCTCAAAGTTGACTCGACATCTTGATCCGGTAGCTTGTTCTTTGCGCTATCATCTGGGACTGAGCACTCCAAACTCAGATGACTGCTTTATTAATATTGATGGTCAGCAGTACTCTTGGAGAGACGGAGAGGACCTCGTTTTTGACGAGACATATTTGCATTTTGCTAAAAATAATAGTGATCAAGATAGGCTCATTTTAATGTGTGATATTGAGCGCCCCATGAACTTCTTGGGGAAAATCGTGAATTTTTTCTATAAAATAGTTGGACGCATGTCACTAGTCCCTAATATGGCCGGAGATAAGCGCGGGCCTATATCCTTTATCTTTTCAAGCTTGGCGCCGATCTTTGGAAAGAGCAAAGAGATAAAGAAAACGAATCCTCTAGGTTATAAGATGCTAAAATACACAGTGAATGGAACTCTTTTTTTAATAGTCGTGGGGCTTCTGTGGGGCATTTTTTATGGGTTACAATCCCTTTTTTAAAGGGACTGCTTCTCCGGTGACTCATAAAAAATTTTCTCATCAAATTGATTTTCGCTCTTGGCGACAATACATGAAACAGTTGCATCGCCCGCTACATTGACGGCCGTTCTCATCATATCTAGCAACCTATCGACCGCCATAATAATTCCAATCCCTTCTAAAGGAAGTCCGACTTGCTGAAAAACCATGGCAAGCATAATGAGGCCTACTCCTGGGACTCCTGCAGTTCCAATTGAAGCTAATGTGGCCGTCATGATGACCATGAGGTACTGAGAAAAGCTAAGATCGATAGCGTAGGCCTGTGAAACAAAAACTGTCGCCACACCTTGCATAATCGCCGTTCCGTCCATGTTAATTGTTGCACCTAATGGAATTGTAAAGGAAGAAACGGAGCGGTTTACTCCAAGTCTCTTTTCAACGGCCTCCATACTGACAGGGATCGTGGCGTTACTACTTGCGGTACTAAAAGCGAAAAACATCACCTCGTTAAACTTCTTGATAAAAACGATCGGGCTTAATTTTCCAAGGAATTTCAGTAAAAAGGTGTAGGTGATTGTGAGGTGTAAAAATAAGACGAGTAGGATTGTAAAAAAATATTTCGCCAGAGGTAGAATGGCATCAAACCCTTGGTCTGAAAAAACTTTTGCAATTAAGCAAAAGACACCAATAGGGGAGACACGAATCACCATGTTCACGAGTTTCATGACAACTTCATTAAGATCTAGAAACATATTGTAGATACGCTCGCCAGGTTCTTTAGCAAGAGTGATCGCAAGACCAAAAAGTAGTGCAAAAAGGATAATCTGGAGCATTTCACCTTTAGCAAAGGCTTCAATGGGATTGGTTGGGAAAATATTGATGAGAGTATCGATAAGAGGTGGTGGTGCACTGGCCTCAAACTCTGCTTGGGTCGTGAGCTGAAAGCCTTTCCCCGGGGCAATAATCCATGCCGTGATGAGACCCATTGTGATCGCACTGGCCGTTGTGAAGAGGTAGAGAGCGACTGTTTTTCCACCGATTCTGCCAAGTTTTTTTATATCTCCAAGTCCAGCGGTCCCACATACAAGAGAAACAAATACGATTGGCACGACCAGCATTTGCAGAGAGGCCAAGAAGATTTTACCACCAGCATGAAAAACGCCATTGATAAAAATGGATTTTATCCAATCAATCTGGTTCAGTTGGCTGGCGTTGAGCAACAGTCCAATAACGGCCCCAACAACGAGACCCATGAAAATTTGAACTGTTAAACTTTGGTGGCTAAGTTTACTGAGCTTGAACATAGGGAGCTTCCTCACACACAGATGAAATACTGATTTAAATTTCCAGAGAACTTCTTATCGGCTGTACTTTCAAAATGTTAAGGCCCTTAGATAGCGTGAAAAACGATTTAGGAAGTGGTTTGCCCCTAAATTAGGACCTCCCTATATTTTCATTCGCCTTTGTCACTTTTTGTTTTTGAAGTTGACGGAAATCGTCAAGTTTCAGAGAGAGTTTTTCATCACTAATCGCGAGAATTCGAACAGCTAAAATCGCAGCATTTATAGCATTGTCTATAGCGACAGTGGCCACGGGGACACCTTTAGGCATTTGAGCGATTGAGAGGAGTGAGTCTAGACCATCAAGATTTTTGAGTGAAACAGGGACACCAATAACGGGTAATACTGTTAGAGATGCAACCATGCCAGGTAAATGAGCTGCTCCCCCTGCTCCGGCGATAATCACTTTAATCCCTTGGGCCTTGGCCTGGAGGGCATACTCTTGCATGAGTTCTGGAGTTCTGTGAGCTGAGATGACTTTTGTTTCATGCTCGACTCCAAAATCTTTTAGGGTTTGTGCTGCTTTAGTCATAACGGAGAAGTCAGAGTCTGAGCCCATAATAATTGAAACCTGAACACTCATATATCAAAATCCTTTTTGGCCTTCTTTAGTTTCAAGAGTGCCTGTGAAGATGTGTTACCAGTTGCATTGAGATGTCCCATTTTGCGTCCTGGTCTGTTCTGTATTTTACCATACCAGTGAAAGCGGGCCTCAGAGGGGAGCTGCCAGCTTGGTGTTTTATGATGTGAGCCAATGAGGTTGTACATTGCAAAGCCTTTAGAAATAAGTTGGGGGCGAGTGATCTTTGCTCCGATGATGGCCTTTAGATGCAGGATGAATTGGTCCTCGCTTAATGCGTCCCAGGAATAGTGGGCCGAGTTGTGAACACGAGGAGCGACTTCATTAATAATAAGTTGGTCACCGGTATCAAATAATTCAAAAGTAATGGCTCCAACATAATTGATGTTTTTGAGATATTTTTTGAGTTTTCGTTCTAATTGAGAATGGAGCTTGTGAGAGACCGGGCCTTTTACCCAGAGGCATCTTTGCTGGTGTTGCTTAGTCTCAACAAGAGGAAGGGAGATAATGTCTCCAGAAGTAGAGCAAACAAATGTTAAAGCAAGCTCCCTTTTGAAGGGAACAAATTCTTCTGCGATATAGTCTTGAGGTGAAGTCGATATGTTTAAGGGTAATTCTGAGTTTTTATTTTTTATGACCCAGGTGCCATGGCCATCATAGCCAAATTTTCTGGATTTAATAACATATCCACGAGAAAAGTGGGTAGAGAGCTCATCAAGTTTAGCTGAAGGAATGATGAAGCTTGCTGTAGGAAGCATGGCATTTACGAGTGATGTTTTTTGAGTGGAGCGATCCTGAAACATCTCCATTGCTTTTGCAGAGGGGGAAACTTTTGATGATTTCTTAAGAAATCTAATGACCTGATCATCAATGAACTCACTTTCAAATGTTAAAATATCTATCGACTTTAAAAAGCGCTTTACCGTGGCCAAGTCTTTTGGATTTCCTTGGACCCAGTCGCGACAGACTCGAGCTGCAGGGTCATCTGAAGATTGAGATAGGATCGACATTTGCAACCCGAGTTGATACCCACGCAAAATAAGCATACGAGCGAGCTGTCCACCACCTAAGATACCAACTTTGTCTTTAGTGATTGGTTGATTGTTTTTTACCATGACTTATTCTGGCCCTTTTCATCAGATCATTCAATAAGATTTGCTCGACATGTAATGAGTAACCGTTGTTTTTACACGATGTGGCGTATTTAGCTTAAACCTCGACAAAGTTAAAAGAAGTGGGCTTTGAAGTAGTAGTTTTATCTATCGAAGGTTAGACTTAATCTCTAAATATCTTAATAATAGGCACCTTATGACTCTCTCGGAAATCTCGATTAAACGCCCCGTTTTTGCTTGGATACTTATGTTTGGCCTTATTTTTTTTGGGGCCCTCTCATTTCAGCAAATGGGGATTAATGAAAACCCCGATGTTGAATATCCTGTTGTGACGATTAACTACGTTTATGAAGGCGCTTCTCCAGTAGTCATTGAAAAGGATGTCGTTGAGCCGGTGGAAAGTGTGCTCGTTTCGATGGAAGGCATCAGAAGAATGACATCCACAGCAGAGCGTGGTGGGGCACAGATACGGCTAGAGTTTGAATTAGATCGAGATATCGATTTTGCTCTTCAGGAGGTTCAAACGCTTCTTGGAAGAGCGCAAAGAAATTTACCCGATATTTTAGACCCACCGACGGTGACAAAATCCAACGCTGCAGACGACCCTGTCATGTACCTGGCTTTACGTAACAACTCTTTGAGCTTTAGAGATTTGATGATTCTTTTTCGAGACAGGGTAATTGATAGCTTCGCTACGATAGAGGGAGTCGCAGAGGTGAGGCCCTTTGGCTTTCATGAGCCAATGATGCGAATAGATTTAAATGCTGACGCCTTAAAACGCTACCAGCTGACAGCTCAAGATATTGTCGACAGTATTCGCAGAGAGCATAAGGAACTTCCCGCCGGCAAATTTGAATATAAAGAAAACGAAGATCTCATTCGTATTATGGGTGAAGTCGCGGAGGTAAATGAATTTAAAGAGATGATTATTAGCCGCCGCGGAGGAAGGCCAAACTTTGTTTCTCTACGGTTAAAAGATGTCGCAGACATTTATGAAGGAACTGAGAACATAAGGAGAGTTAACAGAATTAATGGCGAACCTGGGCTCGGTATGGCGATTCAAAAACAGCGGGGAGTTAACGCTGTTGCCACAGCCGATAGAGTCAAAGTGAGAATGAAAGAATTAAATGAAACCTTACCTGAAGGTGTCCGGCTCGAAGTGAACTTTGATACAACTCAGTTTATACGAGATACGGTCAATGAACTCGTTTTCACTCTTATTCTCTCTGCTTTATTTACGTCCATTGTTTGTTGGATCTTTCTAGGCTCATGGACGGCGACTTTAAATATTCTTTTGGCCATCCCAACAGCGATTGTTGGGACATTTATTGTCATTAATCAACTTGGATTTACTCTTAATTCCTTTTCTTTACTGGGACTTGCGTTGGCCATCGGGGTGGTCGTTGATGATGCGGTCATCATGTTGGAAAATATTGTCCGTTACATGCAAAAAGGGTACGACCGTTTGAATGCGGCCTTCAAAGGAAGTCGAGAAATTACATTTGCTGTCATTGCAACAACTCTCGCTCTTGTTTCTATCTTTATCCCGATAACTTTTATGCAAGGAATTGAAGGGCGATTCTTCTTAGAGTTTGCCTTAACGATATCTATTGCTGTCGCCTTATCTTCACTGGAAGCTTTAACACTAGCGCCAATGAGGTGCTCTCAGTTCTTGAGATTAGAAGAGCGAGCAACTGCTGTTGGGAAGTTCTTCGATCGAAGCATGGAACGTTTGACACGACTCTACGAAAAGATTCTTAAGCGCCTACTCAATAATAGAATAAAGGCTATTTCTATAGCGGGCCTACTCTTTATAGCTAGCTTAGGAGTTTTAAAATATCTTCCAACAGAATTTGCTCCGCCTCAGGATCGAGGTGTTCTATTTATCATTTTTATTGCTCCAGATGGACGCTCCATGGAGTATACGAATGCTAAAGTACAGGAGTTTGAAAAGTATGCGATGGAACATCCGGATGTAAAAAGAACCTTTTTCGCCGTAGGTGGATTTGGCCAAGGCGGTCAGGGGAATCGTGGGAATGGTGTTATTATTCTTAATGACCGGGATGAAAGAAAGTTGAGCCAGTTTGAGGTGGCCGACGAGTTGAGAGAGAAGGCCTCTAATGTCGATGGAATACGCACGATTATTCGAGACCGAACAGGCTCTCCACTTGGTGGCGGACGAGGCAGCCCAGTAGAGTTTACTATCAGTGGACCTGAGCCGGAAAAGCAAAAAGAGCTATTTTATGAAATGCAAGAAGAAATGGAGAAGTCTGGCTTGATGGTTGGAATCCGCTCAGACGATGTGCGCACCTTGCCTGAAGTACAGATTGTGCCTAATAGAGAAAAGGCCATAAAAAGTGGAGTCGAAGTTGCTGAAATAGCCAATATCATTAATGCAACTTTTGGTGGAGTTGTTGCTGGGGAATACACCGATATAGGTAGGCGTTTTGAAATTTTCGTACAGTTAAAAGAAGGGGATAGACAAAAAATCAAAGATCTTGAGCCGATTCTTGTCAGAAATAACAGAGGGGAACTTATCCCCTTAACCAGTGTTGTTGATATCGTAGAAACATCCACACCTCAGTTCGTCTACAGAGAAAACCGCATACGTGGGGTAAGAGTAGATGCAAACCTTGCAAAAAATGTGGCCTTAGGTGATGCGATAAATGAAGTGAATCGGATTGCTGAAACAGTCTTGCCCGAGAAGTATTATATTCGGTTTGATGAAACCCCTCAAGATAAAGTGATAGAGATTATCTTCATTATGTGTCTTGGTCTCGTGATGGCCTACATGGTTTTGGCCAGTCAGTTTAACTCTTTTCTGGATCCCTTTATTATTTTTCTCGCCATTCCTTTTGGCTTAACAGGCTCGTTTATGGCCCTGGTACTAGGAGGGCAATCACTCAATATTTACAGCATTATTGGGATACTCTTAACGATGGGGATTGTGAAAAAGAACTCTATCTTGCTTATCGAGTTTACAAATCAACTGAGAGACTCTGGAAGAAAGCTTGACGAGGCACTGATTGAAGCCTGTCCTACACGTTTAAGGCCTATTTTAATGACAACTTTTGCAACCTTAGCAGCGAGTTTGCCTCCGGCATTAGCATTTGGTCCAGGAAGCGAGACACGAGTCCCAATGGCGTACACAGTGTTGGGCGGAGTTTCTTTATCGATGTTTTTTACTCTTTTTGTCGTGCCTTGTGTTTTTAGCTTATTGGCCGCAAATAGGAGAGAAACGCCAATGGAGTCGGAAGATTGAATTTAACGGTCCTATCTCTGGAGCTTTTTATAAAGTTCTTCAGCGAGTTTTTCATTCAGTAGAGCACTTGGGTGTGGCTCGTAGTCTGGGTGGATAAAATATTTAGGCAATCGAGATAAAGAGAAATTAAAGTCGATTATTTCAATGTTTTTACTCCGTAAAAGTGCTGAAAGATAAGTTGGAATTTCTTCGTCCGGATGAATCATCATAAAAAATCGCCCCTCAGGGAAGCTCTCTAAGTATTTATCTTTTATAGTAACTATGGCTTCAGCATAAGTTTGGTAAAAGAGCTTATCTTTTGTCATGTCTCGAACGAGCTGATGTACCTGCCAAAGAGAGGGTAAAAAAGGGATCTTGTTAAAAAGTTTTAATAAACTTGTAGATAATGGACTCTCTTCTTCTTTAAGGGAAACGTAGTTAAGTCTTCCATCCTCCAGTTTATAGACAGGAGTGTAGGGAGAGATGAAAGACCAATAGTTAAGCCCTGTACTTCGGACTAAATGAAAGTTTAAAAACTGATAAATCATCATTCCTTTAGGTTGTGAAACTTCTTTTTTAAGATCTATTGTTTCTATAAGTCGAGTAATATGAAATGTTCCATAAGATTGCATTCCATAGTTATAAGCTTGGGCGTTTTTGAAGTTTTTTTGAAGGTAAAAAGGAAGAGTTTGGTTTGCATGAAGGCCGTGCCCGAAAGTGTATGAGCAGCCGAGCATGATAAGGTGTGTTTCAGGCGGTTGTTTTTGATTTGAAGGAGTTATCCTTCTTCCATAAGAGTCAAGTTTGTATTCGACAGAGAATAGCTCTTGTCCTTCCATCGTTTTTTTATGGTTAAAAACTAAGTTGGATTTTTGCCTGACTGCTCCTTCGTTTGTGATGTTAAATATAGGATGAGTGTGATTGCTTAAGATGTTTGTCTTCACGTCGACGTCCACCCAATCACCTGATGATTCAGTAGATTTTTGTAGGACATAAAGTGCTGAGATGACAAGAAGAATGGCGATCAACAGTGCCATGATTGGAAATATCAATTTTTTAAACGTCGTATGCATATTTTGTCTTGTTTTAGATGATTGTTAGTTATGAGATAGTATAATTCATCATTTTTGTTCATTTTTATGAATTTGTCGAATCTTCAGCTTAAGTGTGGGGCATTTTTGAATAATTTTAAAGATAAACTTGTCAGCTTTCCAATAGAATATAGGAAATTATCTCTCCTGATTGGAAGCATGCTGTTCTTTGCAGTTTTTCCTTTTATTTTCAAAATGCAGTTTGATTTCTCCGCTCAAGCTTGGCTCTCAGATGATGATGAACATATAGAGACTTTGAATGAGTTTGAACGGTATTTTGGAAGCGATGAGAGGATCATGTTTTTACTCGAGCTTCAAGAAGGAGAACTCTTTGACAAAGATGTTGTGCAAACAATATCTGAAGTAACTGAAAGGGCCTGGCAAATACCGGAAGTTATACGAGTTGAATCCTTGACTAATTTTAACTGGAGTTATGCGGAAGGTGATGACCTTATAACGGAGCCTTTTATTCCATCGAACGCTCTCCAAAATCAACTTTTTTTAGCTAAACGAGAAGAAGATGCTTTCAAGCACAGAGTCATGCCAGGTGTTTATTTTTCGAAAGATGGAAGAAGTGCGATTATCTACGCCCGACTTGCTCATAATCCCGATGCTCCTATTGATGCTAAAAAAGTAACAGTTGCAGCAGAAGATATCATTGCCGATTTTAATGACGATCCTCGATTCAAAATCCATCTTTTGGGGGATCCTGTTCTGAGTCATTATTTTCAACGAGTAAGTTTCTATGACTTGGGTTTGATGACACCATTCTTGTTTCTCATCGTGATCTTATATTTGTTTTATACATTTCGCTCCCTCTTAGGAGTTGTAATTCCGATGACGATTATTTTAAGTTCAATCGGTTTTACATTCGGTCTGATTGGACTGCTCGGAATAAAAGTTAATAGCTTGACCTTTGTTTTACCCTCTATATTAATGGCCATCTCGATAGCTGATGCTGTACACATATTGACGTCTTTTTTCTCACGCTACTCAAATGGTGAGGAGTTGAAACAATCCCTGACCTACTCGCTAGATAAAAATCTTTACCCTATTTTCTTGACTTCAATATCAACTGCTATTGGCTTTTTCAGTCTCGTCGCCTCGAATATCGTACCTGTTAGCGACCTCGGCCTCTTGGCGGGGCTTGGGACATTGAGTGCCATGTTTTTTTCTTATTTTTTTATCCCTCCTTTGCTGACGGGGCTTATGTCTCACTATACAAAAAATAAGCGATCGTTAAGTCAAAGGATTATCCCTCGAGAGTTTTTTGTTTCGTATGTCGAATGGGTTCGCCTCCATCGCCTAAAAATTATTTCATTGTCTTTTGTATTAATAGTGGTAGCTGGATATATAGGGCTTCAAAATAGAATTGATTCGAATCCTTTTGATTACTTTCAAGAAGATCACGCAATATCCAAGGCCAACGCTTATACGTTAGAGCATTATGGAGGAGTTGGGGGGCCAGAAATTGTTATAGACTCAGGTGAGATTGACGGCGTTAAAAACCCTGATTTCTTGCAAGAAGTTGACTCTTTTAAACAATGGCTTGAGGAACGCGAGTATGTGAATAGCGTTATGAGTGTTCTTGGTGTTTTGAAAGAAATGAACCAAGCACTATTTCAAGGCGCAGAAGAAGAATATCGTATCAATGACAAAAGAGAGGTCATTGCTCAAGAGCTATTTCTTTACACAATGGGTCTACCGCAGGGAATGGATATAAACAATCAAGTTGACCTTGAGCAAAAGAGGTTGAGACTCTCTGTTCTCTGGGAGGTCCAAAATTCTACCGAGAGCTTAGAAAAAATTACAGAGATTGAAGATGAGGCCAAAAGAAGAGGACTTGATGCCATTGTTACGGGAAAAGCAGTTTTATTTCAGCGTATGAATGGTCATGTTGTCTATACATTCTTTACTTCAATAGGTCTTGCACTCATACTTATCACTATTATTCTGATTGTTGTGTTCAGGTCAGTGCGAGTGGGGATGCTATCACTTATCCCCAACCTCGTTCCCGTGTTGATGGGGGCAGCGCTTCTTACGATTCTCGGGATTCCGATTGATATTGGGTGTGCGATTGTCGCCAGCGTCACTTTAGGTATCGCTGTTGATGATACAATACATTTTCTCGCTCATTATAATAAACTGATTAAAAAAGGTATTAATAGAATAGAGGCCCTCGTTGAAGTTTTATCCACAACAGGGATTGCGCTTATCATCACATCGCTTATTCTCGTCTCGTGCTTTGGTATCTTTATGCTTGCTAGCCTAACGCCCAATATTAATTTTGGTGTTCTCTGTGCTTTTGTTATTTCAGCTGCATTAGTTTGCGACTTTTTGCTAATTCCTGCGGCGATACTCAGCTGGAAAAAAGCGGAGTAAGAGAAGATATCAAAATAAGATTATTTTTGATCTTTTGATGACTTTGAAAAAGTGAGCTGATTAGTTCGTCAAGGCCATACTAAGCACTTTTTGAATCATTTTAGGTCCATTACTGACAAGTTCGTTTAGTGTACTTTTGTCAATATAAATGAGTTCAGAACCTTTTTTTGCCTCGGCCCAAAAAAGAGATGGGCACTTTTGGTAAAGTTGATTCATTCCCAGTATTTCACCCGAATTGAGCTCAAAACGCTTCTTTCGACCCTGGCCGATTTCGATTGAGCCCGACTTTAAAAGGTAAACAACTATAGGAATGTGCCCTTCATAAAACAAGACCATATCGCTTTGGCACAATAAAGAGTCTCCATGTTGCTCTATTTTGCGAGTAATTTTAGGGTCGAGTTTTATGATGGCCTGTTCTTTCTGTGATTCCATTAAGGCAGTTTGGCTCAATATAGGAATAAAAAAAATAACCTACATCAGGTTTTTGGCTGTTTAGTAGGAGAGATCGGCCCAGTTGATTAATTCTTCTTCTTTGAGGATATAGATAACTTTGCCATCTTGGGCGATGAGACCTTCATTTTTAAACTCAGTCATAAAGCGAATAAGAGTTTCATTTGCAGTCCCTATCATTGTCGCCATCTCTTCTCGGGTAAGTTTTAAGTCCAGCCTCCAAGAGCCGGAGTCTGTTTTTATGCCGTGCGATTCCTTGAGGATCAAAAGAAGTTCGGCCAATCTTTCGCGGACATTTTTTTGATGAAGAGAGCTTATGCGTTCTTCAGCTGCCCCCATATCTCGGCTTAGTTTATTTATAATATTTAATGAAACGGATGGTTTTTCAGAAATCACCTTCATAATAAATTTTTTATCAATAAAGCATACTTCTGTTTCTTCCATCGCAGTCGCAGTCGCACTATAGTGGTCTTGAGTAAAAAGGCTGCGATGACCTAGTACATCGCCCTTGCCAGCTATCCTGACAATACTTTCTTTTCCATCGCTCCCTATTTTAGAGAGCTTAATATTTCCTCTAGAGATACAATATATACCGTAAGGATGTGTGCCTTGGACAAAGAGAGTTTGACCTTTTTTGTACTTGTTCGAGATCTTGTGTTCCGCCACTTCTTGGAGCTCTTCGGAGCCGAGGGAGCAGAATATACCTTCTGACCGAGATGGACAGCTTTCGCACGAAGAGCTTTGATTTTTCTGAGTTAACGTCTTCATAATCTTTAATACCTACCATAGCTTAATTTGAAAAGCATGACATAGATAAAAAAATCAAGTCGTTTTGCGCGCGCAGCCATGAATTATTTGTCGAGTTTTTATAGTTTTATTCCCCTAGTCTTGTGGTGAATTTTTGATAACGGTTTGTAATCATTTGAAAGATATTCTCATCTCTTGAACCAACCTCTTTAACGTCGTTTAGACCTGTTCCAGATCTTTGGACAAATCGACCAGCGCTTTGAGCATCGATTTTTCTCGAACCCTTGTCGTTGGCGTTTACTTGCTTCCTGGAGTGATTATCAGTACTTGATGAACTTCTAGAGACATTCCTTGAAGAGCGTCTACCATTTCTCACTCGATTATTGCGGTATTGACCTTTTGTCCCTTTTTTTGAGCTCGTAAGGTTTTCGTTTTCTTTGTATGGGGCAGGCGCTTTTTCTTTATTTGTCTTGGATAGGTTTTGCCCCCTACTAGGCAGAGGTTCTTTTGAGAGAGTAGTGGTATGCGTAGAAGGGGCACTTTCTAATGGGTTATTGATTTCGCCATTAAATATTTTGTCTTGAGACTTTTTCAAGGCCTGGAGAGATTCGGGTTTCATTTTCTCTTTTCTTTCTTTTAATTTACTTAAGGCCTTGCGATCTCTTGGCGAAATTGCACCAGAGTTTTTAGAAAGAGTGCCTTTTATCTTGTCTTTTACTGTTCGCAAAACGATATCAGATGTGAGGTCGTTAGGTACACTTTTTCTGCTAATTCCTGCAACAATTGCTGAGGTTTTGAAACCGCTTTCTTTAGGGTCATTTACCTTATCAGTGCTTTGATCTTCTAGTTTGTCCAACTCACTTTTAGTCACATTGAGTGATTGGATTTCGGGCTGTACAATCCCGAGGTATTGTACCGTTTCATCATTAGTGTTCATACTTTTTGCAAGGCTACCTTGACTTGAAACCCTCGATGATTTCATCTTCTCTATTATTTTATTAACATCATGGAGATTCTCGTTCAGTTTATTTACGATGATATTGTCTTGCTCGTTCAAGAGCTTAACGCTCTCCTCAAGTCCTTCAATGAGGTTCGTGCGTAGAAAAGATTGACCGATAAAAAGGTCAACTTCAGAAAAACTCTCTAGTGACATATTCACAAGAAGTTCAAAGTCCTCTTTGTTCATAGTTGCAGTAAGGAACTTCATTGCCTCTTCGCCCAAACGATCTAGCCTCTGCTTAGCTTCTGCAGAGAGTTCTCTAGGGGCATCGCTCTTCGGTCGCTCTTTATCTTTAAGACAACCAAATTTAGTACATTCCCTGATCTCTAAATTATTATCTCGGGCGTACTGCTGATTTTTCTGTTCTATCTCTGCAATTTTTTCTTCGTCTCCGAGATATTCTGCTGACTCATAAAAACCATCTTTAATTGCTAAAATAATTTCTTCTTTAGATTTTCCCTCGTTCTCTAGTTTTTTGTAAGCTTCATTCCAGTAGTGAAAACCAGGATTATCAGGGGATCTACCTAAAATAGACTCATACATATCTGTAACGAAGTCGCCCTCTTGTGGAATATTCCACTCGTAGATGTCTTCGCCGTCTTCACGAACGTTACCGCATACCGCCTCCGTTTTCGTATAGAGTTTGCTTAAGCTCGCTTGGCAACGATTAAGGCTACTTGACCATCGACCTTGTGGAACATTCATGGAGGCGTAGCGATCATATTTTTTGATGAGGTTGGAAAAACCTTCGCTCATAAGAGCTGAAGGTGCCACATTGAGTGAATGCTCATCATACGTATCAACAATCTGAGTCAGGAAAGGAATGCTTGAAGCGGCCTCACAAGATCCCTCAACAGGGTCTGGTACATCTTTCATGTAACAATCCTGGCCATCCTCGGGACATACTTCTTCACGCTTAGTTCTTTCACAGTCTTTGGTTGCACTTGCTAAGGAACGATCAATTTGTCCCTGACATCTTTCGATTTCGTTTAAGAAATGCTCACTCTCATATGCAGAGTGAATTTTAGAGAGATTGAGACTATTGATTAGTTCAAGCCTATTTGGAATTTTACCTTTGTTTCCTATAAGGTTTTCTATTTGCATGCTAATCGACTTCGCTTGTACATGAAGTCCATGGAGTTGTATCTCAGAGGAGTCTTGAACTTCTTCAGCTTTTTTCAACTCTTGGTCGAGGCTTTCAAATTTATCAAGCACATGTTTTGATGCCTTTGCGATTCATTGTTTGAAAATGTCAAAGCGGCATCTTTTATTGCGTGGTAACTCTTCGCGGACTGTTCAGCTTTACATTCCTTATCGAGCGCGTGCCCTAAGGCAAAAACATTTGAAGAGAATTTATAGTGAAGGTTTGTAAGCTCATCAATGTTTTGGTCTTGGCCATTGCCCTCTTTCTCCGCTATTACATCTTGTAAATCATCAGCAGTGATTTCGCCTTCTGCATCAAAAAATCTGTCTTTATTCTCTGGTTTGTTTTTTGCCTGATTTGATGAAGGGCCATTCCCTATCTCTGTAGTGACCTCTTTCTCTTTTTCAATAATTTCAACTTTCCAATCACCACTTGGCCGATCTCCCTCGTAATCAAACCCAAGAGAGAAATTTACTGTATCTGAATCTTGTGGCCTATTTCCTTTGCAGCCGTCTATATTTACATTGACAACTTTAACTGACTTTCTACAACGGTAAACATTTTCATCATGATATCCTACTGTATGGTAACATCTAGACGGTCCCGACGCCTCGTACTCACAGCCATTCTTGCCAAATGAAGAATTACTGTAAGCTACTGACCATGCTTCATCTACAGAGTCAACAGGTTTGGATGTTGCAGAAGCTAGAGAGCTAAAGAGAAATACGATTGAAATTGAAGAAATAACAAATTCTGTTTTAATATACGTCATACTCATTTTCATTGTATCGCCTCTATTCCTCTTTATTATTTGATCACTTATCGTTTTCTATTTAATCAAGTTTAACACTTAAAGCTCGTCTACCTACTTGTTCGGATTTATTTCTTTAAGAAGGATGTGATATTAGAGGCTTGGGAGGGAGGCTTTGTTTTTAACCTGCCAACTATTTTTGGATAGAAGGTCTTTATTTAAAGGAAAGAGCTGTATGGCATACTCAGCAAACGCTTTTAAAACAGTAAGTTAGTATCTCAATGTCTAAAAGTTAGGTCAGAACTGTCTAGTTTCTATACAAGCTGATAAACATTTCATAACAGATAGGTTCAGCCTTAAATAATGTTTATTATGTACTTATGTCATTTAGATTAAGTTTAAGGAGTTCAAAATGAAAAAAATAATATTGCTTTTAATGCTGCTGCCATCTCTGAGTTATGGCGCACCAGTCTCAAAAATGTACTCAGGGCTAATTGGTGTAGTGAATTCACTTAAGGCATCTAGCTCACGTGCTCGCATTCCAGGTTATCCCTTATCTGAAAGCCCTGGTTATTATCATTTTAGTTATGAAGATATCGGAGAGTCAAAAGAGTCACTTCAGAAGCTACTTAGAGAAGGTCATAAATATAAAAACAGATATAACCGTGTTCACAATTCTATCCCCGGCTACCCCGCATCTGAAATGGGTAAAGTAAAGATGACCGTTTCTGACCTTTTAGGTGACTACTATTATAGTGATGAACAGTTTGCCAGGCTCGCTAAGAATTTAGGTTATAAGGGCAAGTTGTATAGTGATGATTCAATCTAGACCCTTATATAGTCCGGACACATTTGCATGGTTAATCATGTATAATAATCCTCATCTAGGAGTTAAATGTGTCCAGAAAAGTCTATTCACCAG
>Ga0136604_1000590_pt1 | contig 17782 bp, 16 predicted proteins | sample AntRauFillE10628_FD_104928 | JGI IMG/M metagenome (GOLD analysis project Ga0136604, IMG submission 104928) | Saline lake microbial communities from Rauer Islands, Antarctica - Metagenome Filla E10 #628 | ecosystem: Environmental > Aquatic > Non-marine Saline and Alkaline > Saline | place...
GAGTCTGAGGATATTAAAGTATCTCAGATGCGAAAAGCTATTGCACGACGCCTCTCAGAAAGTAAGTTCAGTAATCCGCACTTTTATGAAACGATTGATGTGGATATGGAATCTGCCATCGAGGCGCGCAAGAAACTGAATGATGTGAGCGAAGTGAAAATCAGCTTCAATGATATTGTGGTGAAAGCTGCATCCGCAGCACTGCGACGACACCCAGACGTTAACTCATCATGGCTGGAGGAAGTGATTCGCAAGCACGGCGACGTGAATGTGGCCGTTGCGGTAGCGATTGATGAAGGATTGATGACGCCGGTTATTCGTCATTCTGATAAGAAAAATTTGCGTCAGATTTCAGTCGAAACGAAAGAACTGGCCGGCAAGGCCCGCGATCGAAAACTACAGCCCGAGGAGATGGAAGGAAGCACATTTACCATCTCTAACCTGGGGATGTTTGGCATAGAGGAGTTTACGGCGATTATTAATCCGCCCAATGCGTGTATACTTGCAGTCGGAGCCATCCGCGATGTTCCCGTTGTGAAAGATGGTGAAGTGGTTCCAGGCAAGCGAATGAAGATGACGCTAAGTAGCGATCACCGCGTTGTGGATGGAGCGAAAGCCGCGGCATTTCTGAATACGCTTCAGCAGATGCTCGAAAATCCGCTGGCGCTGGTGTTGTAAAAGAAAGATTTTGAAAAACCCTCCAAGGGTTTAAGACCCTTGGAGGGTTTTACGAAATTTAGAACTAAAGCCGTGGTGTTAGCCACGGCTTTTTTTTGTTTTGTATTAGATTTGACAGGTATAAGAATTTGTTCAGACAGTACTGAATTGTGCTTTCGCTGTAATTTTTAAGCGTAAACCGATGTTTGTACTATTTTATGAGCTCTCTTTTATTCATCTTGTCATGCATTTTATTGCAGTACAAAAATAAGCATTTAAACAGGCAGTAGGATAAGGTGAATAGAACTGATCTTACCCTGCTTTTCTCTACTGTTAAAAAAAGCCTGGTCTATATGGATTCGTGTGGGTGAAATATTAAAGATCCCATAATTAATGTAGAAAACGGTAAGCAATAATGGCACTCATCACACTTTTAATAGACCCTGCGGCGCAGGCATGACTTGGCCAAAAGGGTCACTTATTACAGCCTGAGTCAGCGCCCCAGGATTACAGAATCGATCCTTCAAATCCCCGAGGCGATAAATTTAGTCGGCGCTCTATATCTTGTCGAGCGGTGGTGAATCTGAATCAACGAGGTGCCATAGTGCGTTGATTTGACAACGAGAAAACAACCATCGGAATTGGCATTGTGGTACTATTGGGTTGTGAGACCGATGGTGTATGGACGTATGCTCGTTTACGTGGGGCGCTGACCCACGCTGTGTTCTATGACCCTTTCAGGGTCTGGATTTCTACCATTTAGAATAATAAGTTTACTTTATTCTTTATATCCATTCATAAGTGGTTATAAAACATACTCTTTATGTGTAAAACACCGTAAAAGAGAAATCCAGCACCCACAGTAATCCATATAGAGCAAAAAAACCACTACATTCAATCAAATACCGAAAGAGAATTTATCACAAATGAATCAGAAAGAACTGTCGAAATTATCCGACAAGGAGTTGCTCGAAGTAGCAAAGAATAGCAAACCATCTCCCATGATAGATGCTTTTTTTATTGGGTTTTTAGTCGGAATAATTATTTATAGTGTTGTCGCAAACACCTGGGGGTTTCTTACCTTAATCCCTCTGTTTTTGGTTTATATCCTATTGAAAAAACCAAAAAAATATGAAGCACTGAAAAAAGAATTGGATGAACGAAAATTACAATAAATCAATGATTGAGATGTGTGGAAATTAATATAACAGCAGTCAGCTATGTATGTGTTTTTCATGTTAGCTAAACGCCGCCAAGCCGCATATACTAATCGTTTTATACGACTAAAATAAACTCAATGTCTTGAAAAGAATCGAAATAAAAAAGGGGGAGATCCTTCAAAGAAAGGGTGAGTTGAATAGCGGTGTTTATCAAGTAGAGTCGGGCTTGCTGCGCAGTTACGCCATTAGTGATAAGGGGAAAGAATATATTTATATGTTCGCATCAGAAGGTTGGATTATTGCTGACAATGTACCAGCTGATGCCCCCTGCGATTTATTTATAGATGCGCTCGAAGATTCCGTTGTTATCAAGAAAGAAAAGGGCATTCACATGGAACACGATGTGCCAAAATTGTTAAAACGTCTGAGTGTACTTCAAAAACGGGTCATCATGCTTATGTGCGCATCAGCTATTGAACGATACGAGCATTTCACTGAAACCTATCCCGATATTGTTCAACGTGTACCTCAAAAAATGATCGCTTCATATTTGGGCATTACACCAGAAGCTCTGTCAACAGTCCGCAGAAAGCGAATTCAGAAAAAGTAATTTCCCTCAGATATCATTTCTTAATCTACATTAATGCATAGGCATTACGTACATCCTACATTTGAACCATCCAACCATCACTAAATGGAATTTGTATGGTATCAAACTCATCAACAATTGACACCCTTAACTCAAAGGTATCATTTGAGGTTAAAAAACTGGGCATCCTAACCATCAAAGGCACTATTTCTGATTTTACTGGAGACGTATCTTTCGATAAAGATGCTTTAGAGCTAGGCAATTTTAATGTTTGTATAAGCCCGATAACCATTGATACGGGTAATACCAAGAGAGACGAGCACCTCAAGAGCAAAGACTTTTTCCACGTAAACGAGCATCCAAAAATTTGCTTTCAGTCGACATCCTTAAAATCAGATAAAAGTGGCTACAGGGTTATTGGAAATCTCTCTATGCTGGGAATCACCAATGAAATAAACATCCCGTTTTCCGTTTCGGATGGAATATTCTCAGGGGAGTTTTCGCTCAATCGATTGGAATACAGCCTTGGAAAAAAATTCCCGGCTTTCATTGTTGGAAAAACTATCTCAATCTCAATCAACTGTGCAATCAAATAGCCATGAAAAATCTAAACTTTTTCTTCAAAACAAGCGCAGTACTTTGGATCATCTGGGGCTTGGTGCATATCTTCGCCGGTGTAATGACCATGAAAGGGGTTCTGACAGGTGATATCAGCGCCTCCATCATTGGAATAGCCGATGCAGTCAGCCCTGAAAGCTTAACCATGGACTATCCCCGAGCAGCAGGGGCAGTTATTGGGCAGCACGGGTTTAATCTGCTTTGGATAGGAATAATAACGTTTATCAGTGCTTTTTTTATTTGGAAAGGTAATAAGCATGCGATATTTCTGGCGGCCATATGTGGAGGTCTTGCTGATGTGGGTTACTTCTTGTTTTTGGACCTGGGTGGGTTTGTCAACTTCGTTCCTGGTACCATCATGACGTTAATTTCCAGTGCGGCCATCTTGCTTAGCTTTTACGCTCTTTTCAAGAGTAAGTAGGTGCCATGTTTAAATTAAGTTTTAACCTTTAAAACCCGGCTCCCCGCCCAGCCTCCGGCATGCAGGTCTGACATTTTACCGTTACAGGCCTGCCACATTCCTTAATCCAACAAAGGCTACTATTGGAGATATATATTTCCTGATCTGGGTCTTTGTTTTGGAATCGAACTCATCATCGATCTCTTCTTTTAGCGTAAGGCGATGTTCATCCTTTGATCAAAGTTCCGATTTATTCATCTTATCCTCAATATTTTGATGATAACGCAGATGTAACTTGTCTACGAAATTAGAATAACATAAATAGCATTGGATATATGCCAATGTTTTGGCTGTAATTAAAAAAAGACCAATGAAACGCAGACATTTATATTAACAACACATGCAGCTTTGCCTATGCTTGCATTTACCAAAATTAAATCAATAGTTTCAATGAGAACGATCAAAGGATTCAAAGTAGGCTCAGGTGAGGCTAGATTTGGCACTCATTATAAAATGAAAGGTGTCACACTTAACATTCTTGATATTAAAATATCAGGCAAAGACACCGAAAACGACATATCGGTTTTTGAGCAAACAGGATTGACACCGAATGGTGGTCCTCCATTACACATTCACCCAAGTCAAGACGAATGGTTTTATGTGATTGAAGGTGATTATATTTTTCAGTGTGGCGACGAAAAATTCAATCTAAAACCCGGCGACACTATTTTTCTTCCTCGAAATGTTCAACATGCGTTTGCTCAACTCACCGATAAAGGAAAAATGATTGTTTCATATTTACCTGCCGGAAAAATGGAAGATTTTTTTGCTGTGACTGACAAGTGGACTTCTCCACCAACAAAAGAAGAAATCACAAAAATATTTGCTGAACATGATATGAAAGTAGTCGGTCCACCGTTGAAAATTGAATAAGTTAAACTGAAATGGGCAGCACACAACACTGCATAAAAATAATGGCTGAGGCAGTAGCAAATTCAATGGTTTTAGCCCGCTTCAACTCTCTCGTAGCTTGACAGGAAAGTGCCACGCAATCGGCTACTTTTTATATACCAACCCATGATATCAACTATGAATCGAACTTCCATTATACTATTAATCGGGCTTTTTCTATTTCTTATAGCTTGTAATGAAAAAGGTAGTCAGTGGAACAAGTCCCTAACGTTTGAAGAAAAGCTCGAACGCCTACAGGATAGCACCAAAGTAGGAGGGATTGTTGTGAAAAATCTATTCAAAAGCCAAATCCTTGCACACAGGGAAAATGGCTTTGACAGTTTGATGATAGTTAAGAAAGTTTACGAACCACATCAAGAATTGTGGGATAATTGCTATGGAATAATCTTTGGAGAGGATAATGCTTCAATGTTTAACAATCCCGGGGGTATGACAGAATGGAATAAAACATTATATCCTGAAAACAAAGAATTCTTCGACAAGAGGGTAGAAGAGCTTTTAGATGTCAAACTTGACTCTGTGCTCAAAACCAACCTTAACAAGTTCGTTAACTTGGTCCCCTATGAGCCAAAAGCGACTATTAGTATTCTATTCACACCTTTACAAGGAATCGGATTTGGTGGCTGTAATAGTGAACAATTTTGCTTTGAACTTAACAATACGGACTATGACGTTGCATATACAGTAGAAAAAAGCATTCCACACGAACTAAACCACCTCGCGTACGAACCGTTAAGAGTTAACGACCCAATGCAGGGAACCGCTTTGATGTTGACCATAGACGAAGGTTTTGCCTGTTACTTTACATGGTTATTTTTCGAGAAAAATATTACAAAGTATGAAGCAGTAGAGAATATGACCGAAGGTGAATGGAATTGGTATTTAGAAAACGAAAAGAAAATCTTTAGTGAGTTGAAACCATTTTTCAACGATAAGTCGGGTGATAACCCACTTTTAAGAAACGAGAAATATCAATTGTTTCCAGATGCACCTCAATCACTGCACTATTGGCTGGGATTTAGGATTGTGGAAAGCTATGTGAACAAACATGGTGAAAATTCCTGGAGAGACATTTACGAAATGAATATTGAAGAAGTGTTTGAGAAGAGTGGTTATGAAGAATATATCAACGGACTATAATAGCTTTGCCATCATTTGATATGAACTCATGAACGCTTATCGGAAGGCTGCGCCACAAATACTCACCATTGGAATTATGACCAAATACTAAATCTGATGAAAGCAATACTATTAAAGGAATACGGATCACCGACTGTTCTTGAGATTGGGGACGTTGCAAAACCGATTCCTAATAACGGAGAGTTGCTGGTGAGAATTCACGCAGCATCCATCAATGATTGGGATTGGGGTTGGTCAGGGGCAAACCATTTGTGATTCGACTGTTTTTCAGTCTAAAAAATCCAAAAATAAATATTCCCGGGGTAGACGTTTCCGGTAAAATCGAAGCTCTGGGAAGCAACGTGAGTTCCTTTAAAATCGGTGATGAGATCTACTGCGATCTGTCGGAATGTGGATGTGGCGGATTTGCCGAATACGTTTGCGTACCGGAAAAACAATTGTCCAAAAAACCTTCCTAAATCAGTTATAATGATGCCGCTGCCCTGCCACATGCCAGACTGCTCGCTCTTCAGGGACTTGTAGAGAAAGGAAAGGTGACATCCGGACAGAGTATCCTGATCAATGGTGCCGGAGGCGGAGTCGGAACCTTGAGAATTCAAATCTTAAAACAATATGGAGTAAAGGTTACCGGCGTTGACAGTGGCGAAAAACTTGAGTTGATGAAATCGCTGGGATTTGATAGCGTGATGGATTATAAAAAGGTGGACTTCACCGATACCGGGGAAAAATATGACCTTATCCTTGATGCGAAATCATATAAATCCGTTTTTAAATATGCGCGATCCCTCAAAAAGAATGGAATGTATATTACGATGGGTGGATCGATGCTCAGATTACTTGAAACAGCATTGTTAGGTTCACTGATATCCCTTTTTACCAGTAAAAAAAGAGCGTACTCATTCATGAGCCAAACAGAGGGTTAGACCAGCTGTCTAAACTTGTGGAAAAGGGACAAATACAACCTGTGGTTGATGGCTAGTATGAATTTGATAAAATTCCTGAGCTGATTCAATATTTCGGTGAGGGCAGACATCTGGGAAAGATTGTTGTTGAAATTGAAAAATAACAACGCACAACAATGGTTAACGCTCATGCCTCTGGTTTCAACTTTATAAAAAGATTCCTGTCATTTTTTTTACAAAGGACTGCTATTCACAGACCTGAATTCCCTGGGTGTACACCCATTCATTTTTTTAAAAGAAGCATTAAACCAACTAATTGAGTTAAAACCGCATTCAAAGGCAATGGAAGAAATATTTTTATCTGTTGTTATGAGTTTCCTTTGAGCGTGAGAAATTCTTTCTTCAATAATAAAGTCACTACACGTGCATCCAAATGCATTTTTAAATAAGGCGTTGGCATAATCCGGATGAAGTCCTACTTCCCGGCCAATATCAGAAACTGAGATAGGGCTCTGATAGTTTTGGGCAATAAACATCGCGATCTTCTCTACATGGGTATTCTCATTTGACTGTGCAGGAAACGGGTTTCTTTGTTGACTGGATAAAATGCCCATAGACAATCTTTGTAAGCGGGCACGCATCTCAAGTTTAATCACATCAGCAGCCTGAGCATCATCAATCTCCCCTATCCATTTATTTAAGAGAAATTCATCATATACAGAATATTCTTCAGAGACTTCCAGCAGTATCTCACCTTGTGTCACTTTATCAACAAACGTAGCCGGAAGTTTCCATTCGAGGAAATGAGAAAATGGGATCGTACAAACAAAGTAGGGAGAGTTACCTTCAAAGTGGACAATTTGATGCGGTATAAGTCCCCAAAACAGAGAGAGCCTTTTTGGCGGTATTGTTATTTTGTTTTCCTGAAAGAGATAGGTTATGGTCCCATTCGGGAAATAGTTTAACTCAATTTCATTGTGTCGATCGGGCTTACTCATCAGGTTTGGAGTCCAAATTTCACACGTTAAGCCGTATGGTTTGAACTCATCCCTGTTTTCATCAAAGGAGTGTAAAATCTCGGAATTCAGCATGTTTTAAGTAAAAAACAGGTATTATTAATGTGAATCTGATATTAATTTATGAAACTGTGCTCATCAATTAAAGAAAAAGAAGTATTGAGATTGTGAGTTATTCGATGAAAACTACTATTGCGGTGGTTGTGTTAGTTATCACGGCTTTATTTACGTTGTTCATTACTGGTTGCAGTACTGTGGAGTCGCTGCATGTGCATAGCACTGAGAACGTGTGGGAGCCTTACGACGGCATGACGCCGACGATCCCTGACAAGCCGGATTACTTCACGGCGCCGTTTATGCAGGTTTTGGAGTCGCCAGAGGATGGCGCTATGTCGATTGCCGCTAATGGTCGGGTCGCCGGTATCTATTTCAGCACGGAGGATGCAACTGTGGTGGAAGTCGCATCTGAGGCCCTGCGCGATGACATTCAGCGGGTGACGGGGCTGCGGCCAGAAGTGGGCACTGGTAGTCCGCAGTCCTCTTCCGCCATATTAATCGGAACCGTCGGTCAGAGCCTACTGATTGATGCATTGGTTGACGCAGGCAAGATTGATATATCCGAAATCAAGGGTAAATGGGAAGCTTATACCGCTACAGTAGTAGAAAATCCAATGCCTGGTGTTGATCAAGGCCTTGTCATTGCTGGTAGCGACCGACGTGGAACAGCGTTTGGTGTTTTCGGTTTATCCGAGTCGATGGGTGTCTCTCCCTGGCATTTTTGGGGTAGTGTGCCCGTTCAGGAGAAGTCGGCTCTGTATATTTCAGGCAGCCATACGCAGCCATCGCCCGGGGTGAAGTACCGTGGGATTTTTATTAACGACGAAGACTGGGGATTTCAACCCTGGGCCGCTAACACTTTTGAGCCAGAAGTCGGTAACATTGGCCCCAAAACATACGCCACAGTCTTTGAGCTGCTTCTTCGGCTTCATGGTAATGTGATCTGGCCTGCCATGCACGAATTCCCGGTGAAGAGTACGCCTTTCTATGAAATTCCCGAAAATAAAGTTGTCGCTGATAATTATGCGATTGTCATCAGCACCTCTCACCATGAGCCTATGCTGACCAACAGCCACGAGTATGACGAAGATATTTACGGTCCGTACGATTATTGGAATAACCGCGAGCGCATCTACAATTTTTGGGAGGAGCGGGTTAAAGAGTCTGCCGAGTACGAAAACATTTACACTATCGGTATGCGCGGGCGCAGTGACGAAGGCATGATGGCACCCGAGGGCGCTACAGATGAAGAGAAAGCGTCAAAAATTCAGAATGTAATTATCCCCGATCAGCGCCAGATGATCGCCGATCATGTACATGAGGACCCCTCGGAGATTCCGCAGATCTTTATTCCCTATAAAGAAACGCTGGTTCAGTACCAATCCGGCCTGGAGCTGCCCGAGGATGTGACCATAGTCTGGCCCGATGACAACCACGGCTATATCCGCCAGCTTCCTACGCAGGCTGAGAATGTGCGCTCCGGTGGGTCGGGTGTATACTACCATCTTCAGTATTGGGGCGTACCCCGCAGCTACCTGTGGTTTCACAGCACGCCTTTGGGAATGACGAAGTCGGAAATGATGAAGGCCTGGGACTTTGATGCCCATAAAATCTGGATCAGCAACGTTGGGGATATCAAGCCTTACGAAATGGGGATTGACTTCTTTATGCGTCTCGCCCGCAACCCGGAAGCTTTCCGCGCATTTGATCAGTACGAGTATTTTACCCAGTGGGCCGAGCATATCTTCGGTGCTGCCCATGCCGTTGACATTGCTGCAGTACTTGAAGATTACTTCCGGCTTAATATCGTTAAACGCCCAGAGCAACTTGACATGACCGAGAGTGGCTTCAGTTTTGTCACCAATGGGGATGAAGCGAAACAGCGGTTGGAGGCCTTCACGGCTTTGACCGAAGCAGCCAACTCGATTTACGAGCAGCTCCCCGAAAGCTACAAACCGGCTTTTTATGAAATGGTGCTCTATTCCCTTCGCGCATCGAACCAGATTAATCGGCGGGTTTTACTCGCTGAGCGCAGTCGCCTGTGGGAAACACAAAGCCGCGCCGCCACCGAGTCACTGGCAGCCCAGGCCCGCGCGGCCCATGAGGCGTTACTTGAAGAGGTAAGGTTTTACAACAAAGAAAATGCCGACGGCAAATGGGATTACATGGTGAGCCCGATGCCTTTGTCTGAGCTGCCGCGCTGGGCGCATGATACACAACGTGCCTGGACGATGCCAGAGACCGGTGATTACCAACCAGCCTCAGAAACGAGTCTTGGCGTGGCGATCGAGGGCTCCGTGAAGCCGCTCGAGGCTAATACGGCTGGCGAGCTTCCAACCTTTATCAGGCCGGTCGACGACAGCTACTTTATAGACGTTTACAACCAAGGCGAAGGAGAATTGAGCTGGACAGCTGACGCCAGTGCACCATGGATTGAGTTAAGCCAGGCCAGTACAAACGGTGATTCGCGTATCATGGTGAGTATTAATTGGCAGCAAATGCCTTACGGTAGCGACGTGTCAGGTTCCATTACCGTTGCGGGTGCCGGTTCAAAACGGACGGTCAACCTTAACGTCTTTAACCCCGAGGACCTGGACCTGGCGGCGCTGCCGGATGCGGTGGAGAACAATGCCGTAGTTTCTATGGCGGCTGTTGACTTTATGACACGCGACGATATTGCTGATGGCACTGGTTGGCGCAGGGTCAGCCAAGCGACCGCGACCGGTGACGGCATGACTGTACAGCCTGTGACGGCGCCGAGTGTCGATCTGGGCAATCTCAAAGAGAATAGTCCCTCATTGACCTATCAATTTCATGCGTTCAGCACAGGCAGGGTCAAGATTCATACCCAGTGCCTGCCTACACACCGAATTACCTCGGCCCACCCGGGTGTGCGTTATGCGATCTCCCTCAACGGTGATGAACCTCGTGTTGTCGATATCCATGCGGATGAGTACTCGGATGCGTGGAATGTAAACACGCTGAGGGCTGCCGCTATTGGGGTAACCGAGCATGAGATCAACTCGCCAGGCTTGCAGACTATCCAGATCTGGATGGTTGATGCGGGTGTTGTTTTGGATAATCTGACCGTTCAGATTACTCGGGATGGGAATTCTAAATGAAACCTATGCGCTGGCTCATTCAGGGCAGCAGTACACTGTTTACTTTCCTGACCGTGAGGGTGTTACTCTTGATCTATCATCGTTACAGAGGGCTCTGGATTTCGATGGCTGAGTTTCGACAATACCACCTGGCAGGAACCGCAGCATAGTAAAAACCTGACACTCCAAACTCCGGGAGACGGGCATTGGCTGGTTCTGATGCAGAAGGATTAATTCATAGGTGATTTGTAAAGTAACTGATAATAAGGAACCTAAGATTACAAGTTACCGTGAAATTATTATTAGAGCAGAAGAATAATGGCAAAGAAATGAACCAGATTACGTAACGCAAATTAAACTGACGAAATTTTATGAAAAGTTACCTACTAATCATTTTCCTTATACTGCTATCGATAACTATCGATGGATGTGGCCAGACCCCAAGTGATAAGCCCCGGATAATCCACCTGACTGACCTTGGGGCCGACCCTGACGATAAACAATCGATGGTTCGGTTCCTCGTGCAGAGCAACGAATTTGATGTAGAAGGGCTGGTTGTACAAACCGGTTGCTGGAGGAAGAGCCAGTCTGACACAGCGATGCTCGATGAAATAGTCGATGCCTACGGTGACGTACTGCCAAACCTGAGAGTGCATAGCCCGGAATTCCCATCTCTTGAATACCTTCGCTCTGTTTCCGTGTTGGGACAAACCGGGTATGGTATGGCGGCGGTAGGTTCCGGGAAAGACAGCAAGGGTTCAGAACTGATAATATCAGCTGTTGACGAGGAAGATGCGCGACCGGTCTGGATCACGTTTTGGGGAGGAGGCAACACCCTTGCTCAAGCATTATGGAAAGTCCGGGATAATCGTTCTGATGCAGAATTCCAGGAATTCATAAGCAAAATACGCGTTTATGATGTGCTTGGTCAGGATAACGCCGGAACCTGGATAGCTAAAAATTTTCCCGAAATACTCTACATACGAGCAACTGGTGTTTATGGATGGCAGCCCAGTGATGATTGGTTAGCTACTCATGTACAAAACCACGGTCCTTTAGGTGAAAAATATCCAGACAGAAAGTATGCCACAGAAGGTGATACACCTGCATTCCTGCATGTACTCCCTAATGGCCTTAACAATCCTAACAAACCGTGGCAAGGTGGTTGGGGTGGTCGTTTTGAGCGCGACAAAAAGGCCGGCATCAGAGGTATGTCGTGCATGGAGGGCGAGGATGCCGAATACGATCCCTATTATATGTATGGAAATACATCTGAAGGCGCCGATGCTATAAGTCGCTGGAAACCGGCTTACGATAACGATTTTCAGGCCCGGATGGACTGGACTGTAACAAGTAATTATTCGGAAGCCAACCACCACCCAGTGGCCACTGTAAATGGCAACAAGACCAAACAAATCTTGAACGTAACGGCCGATGCAGGGTCAACTGTGCAGCTTAGTGCAGCAGGTTCATCGGACCCGGATGGCGATGCCCTGAGCAACAGCTGGTATTTTTATGAGGAGCCAAGCATATATGACGGGGTGGTGTCTATTCAGAACGGCAGCTCGTCATCCGCCGAGGTTGCTGTACCGTCGGATGCATCAGGTGAAACTATTCACGTAATTCTGGAAGTAACCGATGATGGGGAACCTAACCTCACAACTTACCGGCGGATTATTATTACAGCAGAAGAATAATCTCAATAAAGAATCAGAATTCGCGGCGAAAATTTTACTGAGAAAATCTTATGAAACTTCACAACGTGCTCTTACCAATTATTATATTGGCAATGACCGACGCCACGTTTGCCTTTGTTTCCCAGAAACAAAACATCAAGGTCGTTCAGGACCACTATGACAGGGTAGATGAGCACCTGCGCGGGTCTGGCCGACCAGGAGAGCTGGGGTGGGCAGTTTACCCATTGTGATACCACCACAAACTACTGGTTCAATGGGCCCGGAACGGAAAGCGTGTTGAAATAGCGGGAGGACTACCAATAAGACTTCGCTTGTCGTGAGGAGCGGATACTGCCCAAAAAATTGAAATAATACACCTAACAACGGATAACCAATCAATGCGCTGGCTAATCCAGGGTAGCAGTACGCGATTTACTTCCCTGACGGTAGGGGATGTCACTCTTGATGTATCATCGTTAGAGGCATCTCTGGAGCTTCGATGGCTGAATATCGACAATGCCATATGGCAGTATTCTCAACAAATGGATAATGAAGGAAGCCTGGCTCTCCAACCTCCGGGAGACGGGCACTGGGTGGTTGTGATTAGCCGGTTTCATTAACAATGCGTTAAACAAAACTTACATAATAGTGAGAAAAATTTCGTTAATTGAAAAAACGCGAATTACAAAACCACGCCCCGTGAAGGTGTTATTCAAATCGTTACTCAACCAACCCAAACAGCTTCTCTCTCTGCAATTTACCCATCGATGATTTAGGCAGTGACTCAACGAATCGATACTCTTTTGGAATTTTATAACCGGAGAGCATTTTTTTGAGAAGTGCCGTGATTTCTTCATCAGATGGAGACGTTTCACCAGTTTTACTGACGATAAGCGCCACCACCTTTTGGCCCCATTCCGGGTCCGGAACTCCAACGACGGCAGCTTCTGCTATTCCATTTATCTGAGTCAGTGCAGATTCAACTTCTACCGGATCTACATTTTCACCGCCGGTTATTATGCGGTCAGACTGCCGGTTTTTGAGGAAAAGCTGACCTTTTCGGTTCACGTGTCCAATATCTCCTGTTTTAAACCAGCCGTCCTCATCGAAGGTGAGTGCCGTAAGTTCAGGATTTGTGTATTCGTCAATCACCTGGGGACCTTTTAGCCAAATGGCTCCATTTTCATTTGCCGGCATCACAGACCTGGTTTCCGGATCCCTGATCTGTACCTCATTTGGTTTGAAAACAGAGCCCACGCTCTTTTTAGGCGTATAGATACCTCTCGGCTGAAGCATCGGGTTAGCTGCAATCTGTGCACAGGTTTCGGTCATGCCATAGCTTGACACGATAGGAATTCCGCGTTCGAGAGATCGGTCGATCAGTTCCTGGGAGATGGGACCACCACCGAGCAACAGAGCTTTAAAATCGAGATGAAGCTGGAACAACGGATCATCAAGCAGACGCATCAGCATAGTGGGCACAAGTGATGCAATCTGAAAAAGCCGGTTTTCGCTTAGAAATACACGGATCTGATGCTCATCAAACCGGTCCAATCGGAAAATGGCAGAGCCATACAGAATGGAACGTAAAATTATTGATATACCACCGATATGGTTGAGAGGCAGACAAAGCAGCCAATACCGGTTATGGTCGGGTTTAAAATTGACAGCAGATGAATATGTGGCATAGAGTATCTGTCGCCGCCTGAGGGGGACAACCTTTGGCCGCCCTGAAGAACCGGAAGTGAAAAAGTATCCAAACTTTTTTTCAGGATCGGACGAAGGGGATGTGATCTCGTTTCCGTTTGCAACGATATTCATTGACCCACGAGGTATATCCAGTACAGGATGGCTGCCTGTTCGAGAACGATTGTCATCATCTGTGTAAAACGCGCCAGGGTTAATCTGTTTGATATAACTCTGAAGTTCTGTATCGGTTACTGAAGGATTCAGTGGCACAAAAGGAATTTTTAGAAGATAGCACGCACTTACGACGAACGTAAGTTCATCACTGCTTTTACTTAATAACGCGAGCGGTTGCGAGTCAGATACAGGTTGCTTTGCGATGAGTTTTTTAAACCTTGCACAAAACCCATAGAGATGGGCGTAGTCATATATCGTACTTTCAGATGCCAGAAAGTTTAATGACGCGTCTGGAAGTGGGAATGTGGGATATTTGATAGTGCTCTCACTCATGAGTTACAGAACCGGAGTTAATAGCGTTTGATTGATCTGCTGAAAAGTGTACCAGCTCTTGAAATTAGACTTAAACCGGAATGTTCCGTTTATTATTGCATCTTCATCGGCAAGGTTTTGCCGAAAAAGGGACCCGGTATTTAGTCCGTGTGCCGTTGTGTTACTGCCTGTCATAGCCGCAGCTGACGCTATCATCCGGGCTCCCACAGCCGATTCAAGTGCGGTGGTATAAATCACTCTGTCTTCAAGATGATGTCGGGAGCCGATTGTTGCAAATATCTCCATTATATTTCCGATCAGAGTGGGTTTAATAACGAGATACGGTTCTTTTTGAATGTGGTCGACAACAGTTTGCAAACCAAATTCAGAAAGTGTTTCGTCGGCGGCCACCGGGAGCGTGCACGCCTCAATGATTGATTGAAACTGCTCGATTGAATCCGCAGGAGAGGGGTCTTCGATATACTCCACGGGAAGGTTGCTAAATTGCGACGAGAGCTCGGAAATGTGATCGAACTCCCAGCTTCTGTTAGCATCCAGGCGAAACGATACATTTGGATAATTTTCAGCGAGCGATTTCAGAGATCGTGGCAGATGGCCCGGCTCTGCAGTGACTTTACATTTTAACACATCAAACCCGTTGTTGATATAATTTTCTGCCCGCGACATAAATGTTGCTTCATCAGTTTTTCCAAGTACAGCATTTACCTGTAACGATGGGGCTGATGGTAAATGTAACAGCGAGTGGAGAGGAACCTGCTGGCGGATGGAAAGTATGGAAAGACCGAGACTGCTCAATCCAAAATCACAAGAAGGGTAAGCTGAACGAGACTGAAGCCATGAATTGAGCTCGTCCGCTGTAAATTGCCGGTCAAAAAAGAGGGCCGTTTCTTCTTTTATTGATAAAAGGAATTCTTCGGCCTGCTTTAGAGATTCTCTTGAAAAACCTGGCAGCGGAGCTACATCAGAAAGAACATCAACATTTGAGTTATAGTACCGCAAGAGTAGCCCTTCGCGATGCTGAAATGTACTGGCTCCCGTTATAAATGGATGTTTGAAGGGAAGTCGGTATCTGTAAAGATCAAGCATAAACAGTGATGATTAAACCAGATGAAAAGAGAACTCCGAATATGAACATCAGCCTGGCTGTCTGGCCCAGTGTCTCATTAAGGGTACGTTTATTTTGATTATTCCAAATAAGATGATTTAATCTGAATGCTTCAGGTAGAGAGAGTAAGGGAAGTAAAATCCAGTAGGAGAAATTATAATGAAAGAATATTATCGCTAACGAGAGATATGAAATCACCAGCATTGAGATGTACTCCACTTTAAGCGCCTGTTCACCAAAAAGGACGCCAAGGGTGCGCTTGTTTGCAATACGATCCTGTTCAACGTCCCGCAGATTGTTTACTACCAGTATGTTAACACAGAGCGCCCCAACCGGAACAGAAGCCCAGATGGTAAGTGGTGACCACTGGAGAGCATTTACGTAGTAGGTTCCCATTACAGCAACAAATCCGAAAAATATAAATACGAAAATATCTCCCAGACCATTATAACCAAGAGGGTAAGGCCCGCCTGTGTAAAGCACGCCAAAGAGGAGTGAGGCAAGGCCGATGGCCAGTACAATCCAGCCGCCCACCCACACAAGATACAGACCGGCGATAAAAGCGATCAGCATAGTGAGAATCGTAGCGAGCTTCATTGTTTCCGGTTTGATAAGCCCGGATGCGGTTGCGCGCTCAAAACCAAGCCTGTCATCGGTATCGGCGCCTTTTACAAAATCGAAATAGTCGTTGGCAAAGTTGGTTCCAATCTGAATTGCAAATGCACAGAAAAGGGCGATAGCGGTTGTGTCAGCCCTGAAAAGCTGATCGTACCATGCAATGGATGCACCGACAAGTACAGGGACCACTGCTGCGGCAAGAGTTTTTGGACGTGCTGCGCTCAGCCAGTGTTGAAAATAACTCGTATTCAAAGGGCAAATGGGTATTTAAACTGTGGATAATTAGTCTGCAATAAGATAAAGAATATCACATCCCCTAAAAAAGTTCAGGAAACATCACGATATAAATTGCGTGGGCATTAATTATTTTGTTTAGAAGCGCTTCTAATTTATATAATTAATAAAAATACTTTAGACCCATTTTTTTGTAAGTATATCGAAAGATGTGGATTAAAAAAATTTTGTTAATGGTTGGCTACTCAATATCTTACGATTTGTTTTGAAGCAGCTCTACGACGTACGTAATACTACAAACTGGCTCAACTGTTTTTTGTACACCACTTAATGGTATATCAACAGACTGCTGTCGTAAGTTTCAAAACATATCAACCAACTAAAACCAAATTATTTACGAACGCATGGCATACTCTAAACTTGAATACATCTGGCTTGATGGTTACGAACCAACACAGCATTTAAGAAGTAAAACACGAGTTGTTCACGACTTCAGCGGAAATCTCGAAGATGCACCCATTTGGGCGTTCGATGGCAGCTCTACACTGCAGGCAGAAGGAAGTTCTTCAGATTGTTTGCTAAAACCAGTCGCTATCTTTCCCGACCCTGATGTTAAAAATGGATATCTTGTGATGACGGAAGTGCTGACTGCAGACGGCAAACCTCACTCAACCAATTCACGTGCAGCAATTGATGAGGACGATGACGACTTCTGGTTTGGATTCGAGCAGGAATATTTTCTTGTTGATCCAGAAACCAATACACCACTGGGCTTTCCAGTAAATGGCTATCCTGAACCTCAGGGACTTTACTACTGTGGGGTAGGGGCGCGTAATGTATTTGGCCGCGAAATTATTGATGAACACCTTGATATTTGCCTGGAAGCGGGACTGAACGTAGAGGGAACAAACGGCGAAGTTGCCGCAGGCCAGTGGGAATTTCAAATTTTTGCAAAAGGTGCTGCCCGGGCAGGCGATGAAATCTGGGTTGGACGCTACCTTATCGAGCGAACAGCGCGCAAATATGGTATTGCTGTAGACCTTCATCCAAAACCACTGGGTGACACCGACTGGAACGGTTCAGGTATGCACGCCAATTTCTCAAATGGCTTCATGCGAGATACCGGTGGTGAAGAGAACATGAAAAAAATCTGTGAAGAGTTCGGTAAGCATATCCAGGAGCACATTGCCGTATATGGTGCTGATAACGACAAGCGTCTGACTGGTAAGCATGAAACACAATCTATCGATAAATTCAGCTATGGTGTGTCAGATCGCGGTGCATCTATCCGTATTCCAATTTCTACTATTGAAGAAGGCTGGAAAGGTCGTCTGGAAGATC
>Ga0136604_1000591_pt1 | contig 17768 bp, 11 predicted proteins | sample AntRauFillE10628_FD_104928 | JGI IMG/M metagenome (GOLD analysis project Ga0136604, IMG submission 104928) | Saline lake microbial communities from Rauer Islands, Antarctica - Metagenome Filla E10 #628 | ecosystem: Environmental > Aquatic > Non-marine Saline and Alkaline > Saline | place...
AAGCCGGAAATGAATATATTACTAACTTGATTCCAGATGACTCTATTAGGACTTTTTCTAGTTCTCAGCTCACTTTCATAATAATTTTAGCTATAGGATTTATAATCCTGGGGATCATGTTTATCATTGGAGTTACTCTTTATAGAAGATTTAGCCATAAAAAACAATTGGATACAAATGAATATGATGAGGATGAAAAAAGCGTTTCTGATAATTTTGAAGAGAAAACATGAAATTACTGAAAATAGCTAAAAATTTAATTAAGCATATAAAACCGGGTGTCATTATAGCTGTTCTGTTTTTTGTTGCATCGACAGGTGTCGTAGAGGCTGCAACCTTATCTATCTCTCCTGGAACCGGTGTTTATGCTTCTAACAACACCTTTACCGTTCAAGTAGTCGTCAATAGCGAGGGTCAACCCATTAATGCAGCTGATGGAGTTATTTCATTTAACCCACGGGAGTTATCAGTCACTTCTATTAATCGTTCAAGTTCAATTTTTAACTTATGGGTAACAGAACCAGCTTTTTCTAACTCAGCAGGTACGGTTGATTTCAGTGGCGGTCTTCCTTCTGGATATACAGGTAGTAGAGGTAATATTATGAACATCACCTTTAGAGCAATTGGTTCAGGTTCCACTAAAGTTAGCTTTAAAAGCGGTTCAGTTTTGGCAAACGATGGACGTGGCTCCAATGTTTTAACTAGTATGAAAGGTGGCACGTTCACCATTCAATCAGCTGTAGCTGCGCCTGAACCAGAAGTTATAGAGTATATCGCTCCAGCCAATACGCCATCCACACCAGTAGTAACATCTGAAACTCACCCTAACCGCGAAGGTTGGTCGCAGAGCAAAGAGGCAGAATTAGCTTGGATATTACCAGCTGGAATCACCGGAGTCAGAACCCTACTGAACGACAACCCAACTTCAGTACCAACTAGAGTTTATGAAAACCCAATTAATGAGCTTACTATAAGTGATCTCGAGGAAGGAATTTCATATTTTCATCTTCAATTTAGAAACAGCGAAGGTTGGGGTAGGGTTGCACACTACCGGTTAGGAGTAGATAGCGAGGCGCCGTCAAAAATTAATATTTCGCTTGCAAATAATAGTGATTTATCTAATCCAATCCAAACTCTTAATGTAGTCACTGAAGACGGTACGTCAGCTGTAGACAACTATAGAATTAAAATTAATAATGACGAACCTTTTGATTACATTGATGAGACTGGTTCAAGTACGGTCCAGTTGCCTAATCTTGAACCCGGCTATCATTCCGTGATAGTTGAGGCATTTGACGAAGCGGGAAATAGTATTGTTGGCACCTTCTCTTTCACAATCGAATCTTTTGAAAAACCAATATTTACGGAAATTCCTTCTGAAATTAACCAGGAAGTAATCCCGGTTATTAAGGGAGAAACCAGACCAAATTCACAGGTAGAAATTAGTCTCAATAAGCTAGGTACTGAGCCAAAAATATATCAGGTCAATAGTGATTCCGAGGGAGTTTTTGTATTTATTCCTGAAGGTACCTTCTCCCTCGGCGTGTATGAGATTTCAGCCAGAGCAACAGACAAAAATGGAGCCAGGAGTGAAGTTTCTGAAAAAGTAAGAATTGCAGTTCAACAACCAGGATATCTACAAATTGGATCATATATTATTAGTGTCCTCTCTGTACTAATACCTCTCCTGGTGCTGTTGTTTATTTTAGTGTTCGGTGTCTGGTATTTGATTATCTACAGTAGACGATTTCGTAAAAGCGTTAGAGTAGAATCAAAAGAAGCACTAGAAATTCTTAATAGAGAATTTTCTACTCTGCAAACTGAACTAAGGAATCAAGAAAGTCTAATGCAAGCTTCGAGGAAAACAAAAAAATTAACCAATGCAGAGTCAGCTATGGTTGAAAGTCTTGATAAAGCTTTGCAGAATTCACAGAATAAAGTAGTAAAAGAAATTGATGATATTAGGAAGTTAGTTAGAAATGATAACAAATAGACAGTATGACAAAAGATAAAAAGCAAGAGTGGTTGACTAGTAAAAATATATTTATAGCTATATTAACTGCTAGTATTCTATATTTCGCTGTAAATTCATTGATAGATAATCGCTTTGCTATAGTTGTCGAGAATACACAAAATGAACTAAACAAGCAGCAGTTACTACTGACTTCCATTGCTGAAACAGTATCCAGAAATGGAGCGGACGATGTGGTGGAGTCAATTGTGATCGATTGTTCTATGGCAGAAAGAAGCGAATTTGATCGCTTATTAGGATTATTAAATTCAGGTCTAAACACATCCGAACTAACAGAACTAGAAAGACTATTCAGTCGATGTGGTGCTTTCTATTCAGAAAGGAAAACCATTATGTCTTCTAGGATGAACAGAGAGGTAGACATCTATGAGACTTTTGTGAATCAATTAAGTGTGATACAAGGTGAAAATTTAAACGATAAATACAATCTAAAACTTTGGAGAGCCCTGGCCGAAGAGGAGCAAAAACAAACTCACCTTTTTTCTAAATTAGTTAATCTACAAGAGAGAATTATTCTTACCTTACTAGAGGGTAAGGCCATCTCATCTCCAGAAATAGCCACTATACTAGCAGAGGTCAAAGAGGTTCAAGAGAATATATCATTAGCAAATATAAAAGCTTCCGAAATCAGAAACCAAATAATACCAATCTAAAATTATGGCTCGGATTTATTCATTTCTAAAAAAAATTTTCTATTTAAGAAAAAGGAATGGGACAATTCGTTTTATGTTTCCAGCGGTACTTTCATTTGCAGCTGTTCTAGGAGCAGCTGTTGTGACTTCTGATGAAGTTTCCTACATTAGACTGGAAACTTCTACTCAAACCATTGAAGCTGGGGATAGATTTTCTATCGAAGTGTTTGCCTACGCCCACGTTCCAGTAAATGCAGTGGACGTAACTATACAATTTGACCCTGAATCCGTTAAAGTAATTAGCGTAGACAGAGGAGAATCTGTACTGACTCTTTGGACCCAGGACCCAATAATAGAAAAAGATCGTGTTTTGTTACAGGGCGGTACTTTTCGTAGAGGTTTTTTAACTGAACATAAAATAGCCACTATTAACGTAAGAGCAAATGATACCGGACAGAGTTCATTTGAGGCCACGGATGTAGTGTTGTTAGCGGGTGACGGTTCAGGTTCTTCTGTTGCGGTTGCCGAGGCGGTGGACTCGAAGGTCAATTTTTTTATATATGACGAGAATACAGACCCAGACAGCATCAAGGTAGCTGTAAATGTAGATATTATTACAGACATAGATGGTGATGGAAAGGTAACCATAAGAGATGTTAGTGCATTTATGGCCGCTTGGCACAGCAAGTCTCGTATTTATGATTTTAATAAGGACGGAAGAATGAATTTTAGAGATTTCTCGATAATTCTAGCCAACTTACTATTTTAACGAGTATTCTGTTGATAAGATTACTAACTACTAACGATTATCGTTGGTATTATTATAATTACGGAGATTCTATGTCTTCCGGGAGATCTATGTAGTTCTAATGATTTATAAACCAAAACTCAATTGTCATAAAAAGCGGCCTGCCGTATTTATTTATACTGTTGTATTCAACAGTAGCTTTTCAGTGTTGTTAATTTTGCTACTATTTTTGTCATTCACGGTTCAACCTATTCACCAAGCATATGCCAACGAAGTTTTAGTAGAAGATGAGGAAAATAAGAGTATAGATGAAGTAATTCCCGAAGATGTTGAGCCAGCAAAAAATTCAGGAGATCAAGCGCCCGAAACACCTAGTGCACTAGATGAAGACACATCCGATATTGATGATGCTGATGAGTCTGATTCAGTACAAGAAAGTCCAGATAATTTAACTGACAGCAGTGACTCAGCCGAACAACTAGCTGAGGACAGTGAGACTGGAGACGAAGTTGAAGTTAATGGCGAGAGCGATAATGCTAATATTACCAATCAAGATAACTCAACCTCGTCCAATCAGTCCAATCTTTCTGTGTCCACGACAACAATTGAAGCTTCTTCCACAGAAGATTATTCACCTGGTAATCCTGAAGAGTCTTCAGATTCTTATTCGGAAGCTGATAACGATTCTAATAATCAGTCAGAACAACCATTAGCTTCTTCAACATCTTCTTCAGCAGATGAAACTAATGACAATATTCACGACGGAGAAGACACCGGTCAATCACCTGAAAAACCTGAATTAGTTGACGAACAAGAAAGTGATTTGGACAATCAGCCTAATGTTACAGAGGTACAGTCATTGGTAACTGAAGATAATTATTATCAATTCAATAGACAATCATGTGTTGCTATAGGTGACGGCACTTTTCATTGTAGTGTGAATACTGGGGTCAGAGCTGACGTGAATGCAGTTGTCTATGCGGAACTGGGAGATAAATTAAATATGGAAATTTTCCTTAAAAGTTCTGACGGTGAGGTTAAACAGATTACTTCAAATGACTATGACGATACAGCTCCCCACTATGACGCAGAATCAATGCAGATAGTTTGGCAGAGATTGATTGACGATAGATATCAAATAGTTTTATATGACCTAGAAGAAGGAGATGAAAGACAACTGACATTTTCTCGCTCCAACAATATGGAGCCAAAAGTGTCTGATCAGGGTATTGTGTGGCAAGCTTGGGATGGAAATGATTGGGAAATTATGTATTTTGATGGAACTTTCACCGATCAGTTGACTGATAACTCCGTTCAAGACGTGGCACCAGCTGTAGATGATGGTTACGTACTTTGGAGCGTGCTGGGTGCTGACGAGCAAGAAGCAAAAGTATACTCTCTAGATAGTGGCGAAACTCTAAATATCACTGGTTATGAGGGTGGCGTTATTGCTAATCCTCGTTTTGTTTTGGTATACGATACCAAATTTGATAATGGAGATATTATTACTCAGGGCTTTGATCCAACAACTGGTTTGTCAGAGCCGATTGCCGCCAAAGCAGCAGATGATCCAATAGACATTCCTGATAGCGATTCAACTGGTGAAACCCGCGCTTTGATACAAAATAAATCATCTCAAGAGGAAGACTATGATGATGGTTTAACTAAGAAGAATCCAGATTTAAGCAATAATTCCAGCTCCACAGCTACTTCAACGAGTTCCCTGGCTGATCAAAACACCCTGAACTTAACTGAAGTCACGCCAACAGCGACCAGCACTACTGCAAATAATGTTCCCACCTCAACGGAAGAAGTGTCTGATGATGTCTTGGAATTAACCGATTTTGACCTAATTTTGATAAATCCAGCTACTACTACCGATAACCAAACTACCGATAATTCAGCGACCGGTTCTGCTACCACTACATAGTCTTAAAATCTATATTTTCCACTGCAACTAAGCCTCATATTGTTAGAAATAGAGTAGAATATAAAAATAGTTATGTTTTTGGAAGAGCACAAAAAAGGTGGCTTTTTGTTTATGCAAAAGATTGTTTCGGTACTGCTAATAGCCGTGTTCTTTTCTGTGAATTTATCATCTATCTTTGACGGTCAATTAGTTGAACGAGCTTATTCTGCATCAGTTACTATAGATGCAACAGCAAACACTAATGGTTCAACCCATGTGCGAGGTCAGCCAGCTACGGTGTATACCAGTGACCAGGTCGGCTATGTTTTTTATAGAGACGGTAGTGGGGGAACTGGTACTGACGGGACTTGTGTTTATAGAAAAACCACTGACGGAGGAGGTACTTGGGGTACCCAGGTAGTTGTGGATTCAAATACTGATTGTCAAGCGGTTATTGTTTGGTATGACGGCTGGACCGAAGGTGATAGTGGTTCATTTATTCATATATCAACTATGGATAGTGTGACAGATAGTATCTGGTATAACCGTTTAGACACTTCAACTGATACTCTATTACTAGGTTCTTCACCAGTTGATATATCAGCTAGTCAAGGCTCATTGTCTATTAGCGCCGCTACTGCAAATCATTCTCTAACAAAGGCTACTGATGGTAATTTATACGTTTCACTGTCTGATAGCGGTGACCGGTTCGTCTTAACTTGTTCCGCCTCTTGTAACTCGGCCGTTAACTGGACTGAGGTTGGTGATGGAACTTTTATGGATTTAGATGAAGATAGAACTATCCTTATCCCACTTGATAATGGAGACATTATGTTAATTAATCGTGACATTACCGAAAATGATATTAGGTCAAAGGTTTGGGACGGTGCTTCTTGGTCAGCAAGTTGGCAAACTATTGACTCTGACGCTCCAGAAAGTAGTACTTATAATATACAAATGTCAGCAGTCCGTAGTCCGCAAACAGGAGATATACATTTAGCTTATATCGCTGATAGTGACAATTTTTCTACGGCAGATCACGATATACGATTGGCTAAATATTCTGGAGGATCGTGGTCAAATCTTTCAGATTATATTACCAACGATTCAAGGGGCATCACCAACATTGCTCTCTCTATAGACCAAAATTCAGATGACGTTTTTGTCACGTATTCTGTAAGAGAAACTATTAATACAAACACAACTGCTAATGTCTACTGGGCTTCTTCTAGCGCAGATATGATTTCCTGGGGATCAGAAGAGGGGCCGATAAACACATCTACTGGAGACATATATGGTGTAAGTTCAAATTATTTTTCTAGCCAAAGGATATATGCCACTTGGTTTGATGCAGTAACTGACGCGATTTATGGGGAGACTATCGCCAACGTAAGCCCGGTGACAGTGGTAGATACTGTAGGTAGCCAAATTGCAGAGGTGCGCGCAAGCACTTCAGATGTATACCTTGGAGGAACAGTTTCAATAGTAGAGAATATTAGTTCAAGAAATGTTACTGAGATAACTATAACAGAAAGTGGTTCAATTGATGCAGCCAACAGTCTTAATAATATTAAATTATTTTACGATTTAGACACAACCGTACCATATGATTGTTCGAGCGAATCTTACTCTGGATTAGAGACACAGTTTGGTTCGACTAACACCAGCGGTTTCTCAGGAGCTAACGGAACTTCGTCTTTTACTGATTTGGTAAATATTTCAACCACTCAAACAATGTGTGTATACGTAGTAACAGATGTCTTAAAACAAGCAGTTGATGGCTCGGGTATTGATATTGAAATTAATAATCCTGAGACAGATATAATTATCTCGGGCGGGGCAACTGCTTTCCCGCCAAATGTGCAAGAAATTACGGGCACAACTAATGTAATTGATTCTAATTTAACTCAAACACACTTTCACTGGCGTAATGACGATGGTAACGAATCTTCTGCCACCTCAAGAACCGGAGGAAGCGAAGATGTGTCCTTGTCAGCTTTGCAAAAAGAATCACCGGTTAGACTCAGACTAGGGGTCTCTAACGAGGGTTCGACCACCTCTCTAGCAACTACCCTTGATTTAGAATACGCACTTAACACAAGTACCTGCGCTATGTCCTCGTCTTGGGTTTCAGTAGGAGATGTAGGGGGAGATTGGGATATGTCCCCGTCAGCTTTTTTGACGGATGGAGTAAATGCTACCGACATATCAATTGTTAGCGGGGGAGTGAGTAACGAAAATAGTGTCTTTTTGTCTAATAATGGAGGCTTAAGAGATGTAAATTCCTCGATAAATTCATTAACTTTTTCAACTAGTAGTTGGACAGAAGCAGAATTTTCTATTGTTGCCTCAGCTTCAACGGTCGAGAGTAGTAATTATTGCTTTCGTTTAGCTAACAATGGAGAACCGATTCAGACTTATTCAGCTTACCCACAGGCAACTATATCAGCAGATGTACAAATTTCTGCCACTGGTACCCAAAATACAGTTGCTGATATACCAGAAACTAGTTTTTATATTGGAGGTAAATTTATAATTGATGAAAAGACTTCTTCTCGAAATCTAAGTTCTATAACTTTTTCTGAAACTGGCAGTATTGATGCTGAAACTGGTATTAATAACGTACGGCTCTTTTATGAAGAAGATAGTAGCCTGCCTCAAGATTGTAGTAGTGTAAGTTATGGTGGAACAGAGCTTCAATTTGGTTCTACATCCACCTTTGATGGTCCCGACGGATCAGTAACTTTCGTAGATTCTCTAGCTATAAGTACATCTTCCAATCTTTGCCTTTATTTAGTTTTAGATGTAGATGAAAGTGCTAATAATGGAGAAATTATTAATATACAAATCTCATCTCCGGAGACTGATGTGGTAGTTTCTGGTGGTGGTTCGATATCACCAGACACTGTAGTTGATCTTACTTCGTCCACTACATTACGCGGCGGTATAGTAACTCAGGTTGCCTATCACTGGCGTAATGATGACGGTAATGAGGCAGGAGCAACATCAGCTACAGGTGGTGTAGAAAATACACCATTGGAAAATTTTTCAAAGGGTAATCCAGTTAGGTTGAGAATCGGAATTTCTAATGAGGGAGCAACATCATCTATCCCGAAACGATACGGCTTAGAATACGGAATAAAGTCTAGTACATGTGAGGCCGTTTCACTTTGGACTGACGTGGATGGAGGCGGTGTTTCTTGGTCAATGTTTGACACCCCTAATCTGGTAAATGGATCTGATACAACCAATATAGTTGAAGTTGCTGGTGGTTTGACCGATTCTAATTCAAACTTTATCTCTAGTAATGGCGGAGTTAGAGACACAGAGTCTTTTTCAGCAACGACTACCCTTACTGAAACTGAATTTGTTGATTTGGAGTATAGTATTACCTCAACAATAAATACACCGTATGAAGAGAGCTTTTGTTTTAGAGTGACACAAAATGGAGAAGCGCTGCTGGCCTATGATAATTACGCCGAACTAACTGTTGAGTCCAGTAGAGATTTTAAAATTCAGAGGGGTACATCAACTATCTCTGGAGGGGGTCTTACTTTAGTGGCTGGGTCTGACTATGATGCACCATCGTCCTCAAGTACTGCATTTGTAAGGATTACGAATTCCCACCACTCGGGAGCTGGCTCAAATATCGGCGGTAGTCAAAACACAGATGATTATACTGCCTACATCGAAAACCCAGCTAATTTAACCACCAGCTTTACTATTTCAAGAGACATGGATTCTATAAATAATACTTTTGTGGCTTGGGAGTTAGTTGAGTACGTAGGTCCAATAGGGGGAGACAATGAAATCGTTGTTAGAGAGCAAGGTCTCATAAGTTTAAGTGGTAGTGAAGTTAGTAAAACTAGTCCCAGCGTGTTAGGGGTAAGCGACAATAATGACGTTGTGGTTTTTGTTACCGGACAACTACATACTGGAGGAAACAGGAATCAATCCTTCGCGCAACAGTTTACCTCTGAGTGGTTACCCGGCACCAATCAAGTGTTAGTTGAGAGAGGAGCAACTGGAGGAAATAGTGCTGAAGTCAGTTACGCGGTGGTGGAATTCGTTGGGCTTAACTGGAAAGTACAAAGGGTAGAGCATGACTACTCTCAATCAGGTGTTACTGAAACCGAAAACATCACGGCTGTAAATAGTCTAGCTAGAACTTTTCTGCATGCACAAAAGCGTTATGACTCCAGTATTTCTATGGCAGATTTTGGTCATGAGGTATGGCTATCAAGTATTGGAGCTATTTCACTTGCCCTTGAATCGTCAGCAACAACAACAGGTGTCTCTCATACCGCTGTTGTCTGGGTAATTGAAAACACGCAAACTGGAACGGGAGAGATGTTAGTGCAAAGAAGTAATGGTGGTACCAGTGGGGGTCCTGAGCCTTCAATTATTTCTGTGCCTATTTCTACGCCGGTCAATAGCCTGAATAACTCTTCAATTTTTGTTGTAACCTCACTCAATAGTACTGGCAACCAGTTCCCTAGAGTAATGGCCGGTGCCTATATTAAATCAACTAGTACCTATGAATTGTATAGAAGTGATACGGGTGACACTTTAGATTATCGAACTGAGATAGTTCAGTGGCCAGCAGCGGATTTAGCTATTAGACAGAATTATTATCGTTTCTACGTTAATAATGACCTATTGCTTCCAACAGATCCCTGGCCAGCTGGACCTACTGACTTGGGTGAGATTAGTCCGCTTGGAGAGTTCGATACACCTTTAATAGATGGAGACGAAATTAGATTGAGGATGTCCGCTAAGGTCACAAATGCCACCTTACCAGCTGGTTACCTTGAAACTAAACTCCAATATTCCCCAAGAGTAACCACTTGTTCAGCTGCTTCTTTATGGAGTGACGTTGGCGCCCCAGGTAGCGGGCAAATTTGGCGCAGTGTCGACTCACCTTCGATTACCGATGGAGTTTCCTTATCTTCTAATCCGCCAACTCCGAGTGATCTAGTTTTATCAGTCTCAGACAGAGCTGGTAGGTATACTGAAATTGAACCCTCTGTGGGAAATGAATTTGCGACTTTTGACGGAGAAGACATTGAATATGATTGGCTGATAGAACACAACGGGGCGTCGCAGAGAACAACATACTGTTTTCGTATGGTTAAGACTGACGACACACCACTTGATGGTTATTTCCACTATCCGCAGATTAGAACAGAAGGTTATACACCAGTGGTAACCAGTTGGCGTTGGTATGATGACGAATCTAGTCTAACTCCGAGCACTCCCTTAGCTTCAGAAGTAGTTGCTCCAACCAATGTGGAAAAAGGTAATGCTATCAAGCTTAGAGTAGCTTTAGATGAAATAAAAAATCTTCCTCAGGTAGATGCTAGATTTAAACTACAATTTGCAAAAAAGGCAGATTTCTCAGATGTTGCTGATGTGGTGGCAACATCTTCGTGTGTATCTTCATCTGAATGGTGTTATTTTGACGGAGCAGGAGAAGATAATGAGATAATTAATACAGCTATCCTAACTGATAACGATAGCTGTTTGTCAGGATCGGGTCCAGGCTGTGGAACTAGAACCGAGAGTCCCGATTATTTAACTGGTTATACCCATAATGGTGGTGACAAGGCTGAGTTTGAATTCTCTTTAGTCTACACGGAAGTGTCAGGAAGCTTGGGTCAAGTTTACTATTTCAGAGTTTATGACTCAGCTAACGACGAAATTATTACTGCTAGCTCATCAAACCCAAGTTTGGTTGGAGAAAGTTCCAGCCTGGTCTTTACTGTTGATGGTGTGGATGCGAACACATCAATAGCAGGAATTACCACTGACGCAACCTCTACAGCCACGAATATTGATTTTGGAACTTTAAAATTAAATAATGATAGTGAGGTGGCTCAACAAATTACTGTTGATACAAATTCAGAAGAAGGGTACCAGGTCTATAAATACATAGATCAACAACTGCTAAATTCTATTGGTGAGCAGATACAGCCAATCACTAGTACAAATGCTGCTCCGGAAGGTTGGAACACAGCCTGCTTATCATCAGCGGTCAGTTGTTCCGGTTACCATACAACTGACGCAACGCTGGCCGGCCCTTCAAGTCGGTTCTCGCCAATAGATTCCTACGCTGCCTTGAGTACTGATTTGAGTGAGATTATGCACAGTAGTGTTCCCACAGTGGATGTTGAGAATATTGTCTATAGAATCAAGATCGGCAGCACACAACCAGTTGGTGACTATACAACTAACATTACATATATAGTAGTTCCCGTATTTTAAATGTTAATATAACTTGTATGCAGAAAATAACTTCATCACTACTACTTATTTTAATCACAGCTTTTGTTTTACCTACAAATTTTGCCGAAGCTAATGAAATTTCAATTCGACCTTTTTTAATTGATGAAACAGCTGGCCCTAGAGATATTATTGAAGAGACTGTAGTCTTGAATAATGACGGAAATTCTTTGAGGTATATATACGCTACAGTGAACGAAATATCAGTAGATCAAGAAGGAGAAATAAAGAAATTCGTATCACCGGTAATGACCGATAGAACAAACACTATTACTAGTTGGATAGAAGTTACTAGAGGAAGAATTGAATTGGCTCCAAAAGAGAGGAAGGAAATATCTCTAACGATTAGAATCAATCCCTTTGTTCAACCAGGAGAATATCACGCTTTTGTGGGATTTGGGCATGCACAAAACAGACCAACGGCAGAGTCTAACGCTATGAATGGTGACGTTGATGGAGTAATTGTGAAGATTACTATCAACGACCAGAGAACAGAAGGTCTCAGACTATCTAGGTTTTCAATTGACAGATTTATAACTAATGAAAATCAGAGAGCTGTCGAAGTAATAATAGAAAATACTGGTGAAATTGCTGATTCGCCTCAAGGTGAAATTATATTTTATGATTCTCAAGGACGAGAAATAGATGCCGTCGAGTTTAATACTGAAGGAGTACAAATAAATCCAGGCGAAACAAAAACTATTATGACAAATGTTCCTTTAGACAGGGATATTGGTAGATTCAAGGCAAATCTGTCACTGGATTACGGTATAAAACAAAAAGCCTCCCTATTTGATAGTACTTCTTTTTATTTGTTGCCCTTAAACTTATTATTGTTGATATTTGGTATTATCCTAGTGGGGGCAATTTTTGTCACCTTACTATTCAGAAAAGCGTTTTTGGCTCATGATTATGAAGATGAAGATGGAGAGCAAGTTACTATGTACGTTAAAGAAGGACATGAAGCTAATCCAAAGGATCATGATATCGACCTTAAGAAAAAACAAGATTAGAAATAAAGGTAGTTTATTACTGCTGGTACTATTTTTAATAGTACCTAATTATTATGCCTTAGCACAATCTGCTTTGTCTCTCAGTGTGTCGCCGACTATTTTTGATATGTCCGCAAACCCAACTCAGGAATGGACTAGCACAGTGAGAGTTATTAATCCAAACCCTTATGAGCTTAAGGTTTTTGCTAACGTAGTTAACTTCCGACCACAGGGAGAGGATGGCCAAGGTCGCTTTGTTCCAATTGTTGAAGAAGAATCAAAGGGTAAATCAATGGCCGAATGGGTTGATGTGACTAGAGAAGAAATAATTATTCCTGCTGAACAAACTAAAGAATTACCTTTTACTATCACTGTTCCTGAAGATGCTCCTCCGGGGGGTCATTTTGCCGCCATGTTAATTGGAACAAAACCTCCTGAAGAACGATCTAGTTCACAAATGGTAACTTCTCAGATCGTAACTTCATTACTTTTCCTTCGTGTGACCGGAGACGTGAATGAAGATGGAGATATTAGATCCTTTAGGACTGCAGACAGGGTAATAGAAAAACCAGAAGCAATTTTTGAACTAAGATTTGAAAATAAGGGTAATGTCCATATTTTGCCCCAAGGTGAAATTCAAATTAAAAACATGTGGGGTCAAGAACGTGGAATAATTCCTATAAATCGCAACACCCTATTTGGTAATGTTTTGCCAGACAGTGTCCGTCAGTACAGATTTTCTTGGACAGGAGAGTGGTCCATCGCAGACATGGGTAGATACACAGCAATTGCTAGTCTGGCCTATGGCGAGGACGTCAGAAAATTTTCCTCAAGTGAAACTACTTTTTGGGTTCTTCCCTGGAAAGCATTTTTATTAACTATCGCAATATTTTTTGCTTTTATGTATATAATTACTTGGGGAATCAAGCTTTATATTAGAAGAATGTTAGTAATGTCGGGGGTTGTCCCTGGACAAAATAATAATACGGCAACACCGGTGCAACCAAGAAGAAGAGTATCAGTCGTGGCTCCAATCGAGGCTGGTATGTTAGACCTGAGCCAGAAGTGGAAAAATACACAAAATGCCAGTGAAAAAATAGGATCAATACTAAGCTTAATTGGAAAGTATAAAGTTTTCTTTATTGTTTTAGCTTCGATAGTCGCTTTTGTCAGCATAATTTCACTGTATATAAATGCCGCTTCAATATCTGAAAGACCCTACAACGTAACTGTAGATGGAGTTAGCGGATCTGAATCAATTTCTTCAGAAGAGCTTATTTATGAAGAAAAGAAAAGCGAAACAAGAGCTGTCTCTGAAAATGAAACCAATCAAACCCTTCCAACTATAAAAATAGTGAATCGTAGCGGCGTGCCTGGTTTGGCGGCTGATTTAAGTATCAGACTTGAAAGTGAGGGGTATAATATAGTTTCAATAGAAAATGATTTAGGAACGAGTGATAGCAATACAGTCATAGTTTACAGTTCAGAAGAAGCCGAGTCTGCATTAGAGCTTAGTCAGTTGATGTACGGAGCTCTGCTGTCTCGTTTTGATTCCGCTGAAACACAAGAAGCAGAAATTACCATTTACGTGGGTACAGATTTAGAAAATGCTGTACAATAAATTAACATGAGTAGAAAAGTAATTGTTTTAATTTTAATCGTATTTTCATTGCTTGTCTTGGGGATGTTTATATTTGCCAACTTAGAAATGACCAGAGTGGCAGATTAGGTTAAGAATTTTGAGTTTTATGCTTTTAAAAAATAAATCACAACTTTTTTTTATTGCTATTTTAGTTTTAGTATTAGTTTTAGTTGCCTGGTTTACTTACAACATATATATAAAAAACAACGGATTGAATTCAGATAGTTCTGCTTATGTTGCTCTCTCTGATCCATCCGGGACTACCTACACTGATATTAACGGAAACCCTGTTGATTTATCATCATACTTGGATAAGGTGCTGGTGGTAAACTCTTGGGCCAGCTGGAGTCCTAGTTCAGCTACAGATTTACAAACCCTCTCAGACATCTCACAAAATTATTCCTCGTCAGAGGTTGTGTTTCTTGCGATTAATAGAGGTGAACCAAAAGAAAGAGCCTCAGCATTCCTGAAGATTAATAATATTAATACCGATGTTATGTTGGTTTTAGATAAAAACGACGTTTTTTATGATTCGATTGATGGATTCAGTATGCCAGAAACAGTAATTTATAATCAATCGGGAGACGTTCTACAACACCAAAGAGGGAATCTAGATGAATTTAAACTCAAGTCAATCATTGATAGTCTGGTAAAAAGCTAAAACTAGTTCTTAAAACTTTTCAGTAAGCCGATACCTAATGTATAATCAAAGTATGAAATTAAGTAGAATTGTTGAGTATGTATTCTTTTTTGGGCTACTTTTAATGGCTGGTTACATGGTTTGGTTAATCATGTCACCATTTCTTACTGCCTTAGCGTTGTCTACTATAATAGTTACTATTTGTTTTCCTCTGTACACTGGTATTAAAAAATATATACCAAAGAATAACAGTTCAATTGCAGCCCTAGCTACTACCTTAGTGGTACTGATTGCCATCATCATACCTTTGGTATTTATGTCGTCAATGGTCGCCCAAGAAGTGGTGAGTTTTTATCAGGAGTTAAATAAGGGCGAAGGTGGAATACAGACCCAGATTGCTACCATCGAGCAAAGTTTAGAAAGTCTTATACCGGGGTTTGAAATTGATATACTGGACCAACTACAATCAAGTGGTCAGTGGTTCGCTGGTAATTTAGGAGCAATATCTGCTGGTACGCTTTCCACCATCTTTATATTCTTCATATCTTTAGTTGGTTCATTCTATTTCTTTCGAGATGGTCGAGAGTTATTACAGTTATTGATTACAGCTAGTCCACTGCCTGATGATGAGGACAGAATAATCCTTAATCGTCTAGCTAGAGCAGTTAGAGCTGTCGCAACAGGAACAGTTTTAGTGGCAATTATTCAAGGTTCTTTAGTGGCTATTGGCTTCACTGTATTTGGTATAGAAAGAGCTGTTCTCTGGGGTTCATTCGCATCATTAGGAGCGTTGATACCGGGAGTAGGAACTACTATTGTAACTGTACCCGCTATCGTTTATCTTTTCTTTGTCGGAGAAATATTTAGTGCAGTGGGATTATTGGTTTGGTCTGTGCTTATCGTGGGATTGGTAGACAATCTGATTGGACCCTATTTAATAAGTCGTGGCAATAATCTACATCCCTTCATTATTCTTATTTCTGTTTTGGGGGGTATATCATTAATGGGCCCAATCGGTTTTGTGATTGGACCAGTGGTGGTAACTCTCTTTGTCGTATTATTGGAGATTTATAATCAATATATTGGTCAAGAAGATAAAAGAGAAATACTGGAAGATCAACATGATTAGCAAAAAACAAATTGAGAATATTCTAAAGATAAATGGTGTTGATACTGCCTCACCAGAAGAGGAAATTCGTTCCGTGCTTCTAAGCGCTCGCTATAAAGCAGACGAGGTTGATACGGCCTTAATGGTTTTAAGGGAAAATACTATAACTAAAAAAACTAGAGTTGAGGGTTTACATAAAGTATTTCGTACAGATGAAGCCTTAAACTCTAAAGAGATATCAAAATTGTTGGGTATTGATATAAATATACCAAGCAATAGTAACAAACACACTATATCAGACAACAAGGGGAATCTTCAGTTTTTAGTGATAGTGCTACTCTCTATTATATTTGCAATCTTAGGCATAATTTTATACATGTACCTGAATAACATGGGATTATTTCATCAAACTTTTGCTATTAATTAGACCCAGCAATTAACTTTATAGTCAAATTTTATTGCATCTTTGACAAAAATAGCTATTATAAAATGAATAAAAATTATGTTTAATAAATTTGAATTAATTGGAGCAGGTATTAGCGTTGGTTTGATGGCTTTGGCCATTTATCTGACACAAGTTGAATCTACTCTTTTGGGTGATAATTCCCTGGCTCAGTCAGCTCAATTGGGAGCTTCAACCCAGTCATCAATATCAATCGTGACTGATGGTGATGACTCTGGTCGAGTCAGAGCTAACGCGTATGCACAAGCAGCAGATAATAGGGGTAATATAAATCGTATGGTAATTGATGATATTAAATTAGGAACAGGAGAGGTGGTAAAAGAGGGTGACACTGTGTCAGTTCACTATATTGGTACACTGCAAGATGGTACAGAGTTCGATAACTCAAAAAAACGAGGAGCCCCGTTTGAGTTTAAAGTAGGAGAAGGGAGAGTGATTGCTGGTTGGGAAGAAGGTTTAGTTGGTATGCAGGTTGGTGGTCAGAGAGTGTTGGTTATACCACCAGAAAAGGCCTACGGTTCAAATGGAGTCGGCCCAATTCCAGGTAATGCAACTTTAGTCTTTTCAATTGAGCTTCTAGAGATTAAATAAAATGAGTTCACCAATTTCATTTGAGATTGTAAAGCGTCAGCCCGGCACTCTTGGTCGGGCTGGTGTTATAAAAACTCCCCATGGTGAAATAGAAACTCCAGCTTTTGTGGTGGTTGGTACAAAAGGTACCGTTAAAAGTATCAAACCAGAAGATATGCGGGACTATGTTGGTAATCAAGTAGCGCTAGCTAATACCTACCACTTATTTCTCCAACCAGGAGATGATGTGGTTAAGGAAGCTGGTGGTCTTAATAAGTTTGCTCACTGGGACGTCCCGACCATTACCGACAGTGGTGGTTTCCAAGTTTTTTCCCTAGGAGCAGCTTTTGGTAAAGGGGTTACTAAGTTTGCTAAAGGTGAAGAATCTGACATCCATGAAAAACTTACTCTGAACGTATACTCAAAAAAGTTAGCCGAAGAACACGGTAAGCTTTGTGTTATTGACGAGGAAGGTGTTACTTTTACTTCACATCTGGACGGTTCCATGCACCGCTTTACCGCTGAGCGTTCTATTGAAATTCAGCATAATATTGGAGCTGACATCATCATTGCTTTCGATGAGTGCACTAGTCCAACAGCAGATAAAGAATACCAACTGGAAGCCATGGAAAGAACTCACCGTTGGGCCAAAAGAAGTGTATTGGCTCATAAACAAAATTATCAAGCTCTTAAGAAGCAGGGAATTTACGGCGTAGTACAAGGAGGTAGGCATCTAGATTTGCGGAAGCA
>Ga0136604_1000596_pt1 | contig 17737 bp, 34 predicted proteins | sample AntRauFillE10628_FD_104928 | JGI IMG/M metagenome (GOLD analysis project Ga0136604, IMG submission 104928) | Saline lake microbial communities from Rauer Islands, Antarctica - Metagenome Filla E10 #628 | ecosystem: Environmental > Aquatic > Non-marine Saline and Alkaline > Saline | place...
GAAGACTTGTTCAAATTGTGGGAACATCAATAAAGAACTAACACTTAAAGACCGTGAATGGACTTGTAAGAGTTGTAATTCTGTATTAGACCGTGATGTAAATGCCGCTTGTAACATAAAATCTTTTGCTTTAAAAAATATCTTGAGTACGGAACATACTCTTAAAAATCAAGGTAAGTTGCCAACATTAGTTGGAGCGTTGACCCTTGAAGCCCATCCCATCGCCTCTGGCGTGGGTGGGTAGTTCACTGATATATATATGGTGAAACTATAGAAAATCATATTAAACAAGTTAAAAATGAAATTAATAGAATTCGAAGTAAAAAAGACTAATGCTAGATGTGATATGACTGATATAGAAGTTAAAGACTCTCATACTTTTACATTAGAAGATGGGATATTAACTCATAATTCTGCCATGTCTGCTGTTAGAAAATTTAGAGATCCACAAGTTCATGGATGTTATCCACTTAAAGGTAAGTTTATGAACGTTCTAGAGAAGACAAATTCTGAACTAATACAAAACAATGAAGTACAAGAATTAGTTAAGTCTCTGGGTCTAAAACTAGGTGAAGATGCATTTGAGATGATACCTGAGTCCGGTAAAAAAATTAAACTTCATTTAAATGATGGAACAATAGTAGTTGATGAAAATGAAGAGCTATTTATAGACGGAAAATGGGTACTAGCAAAAAGGTTATTAAATTCTAAAACAAATGTTATAGAAATTAACTTAGAATCTAAACAAGTTGAAGGTGGAGATGTTATTAAGAGAGAAACTACATTAACAAGAGGTAAACTACCTAAAGCAGAAAATATATCAGGACTTACTGATGATGAAATTGCTAAAAGGTTAAAACAAGCTAAAAAAGCAAATAAATCTAAAGGATTATTCTAAATGGAAGGAATAAAATTAGACTTAAATAAAGCAGATATTCGTAGAAGAAGACCAATTGTCTCTAATGCATTAAGATATGGTACTATAGTTATTTGTACTGATGCAGATACTGATGGTTATTCTATTTGTGCACAATTAATCAACTTTTTCTATAAATATTGGCCAGAATTAGTTCAACATAATAAGATTAATATTTGTAACACACCAATTCTTCAAGCAAAAGATGGTAAAAATACGTTAGATTTTTATTCTATTGAAGAATATAAGCAATGGGAAAAGCAAGAAAAGAATTTATCTAAATGGAAAGTAGCTTATAAAAAGGGTTTAGCAGCATTAGATGATAAGTCATACAAAAGGATTTTACATGAGCCAAATATAACAATAATCGATGAAGACTATATTTCTGAAAAGACTCTTATAGAATGGTTTCATAAAGATAAAGAATACAGAACAAAAAGAAAAGAAAAAATAAAATAAAAATGAATAGTTTAAAAGAATACGAATTTCATATTAAACAGCACCCTAACTTTACATTAGTTGTTAGAAATGCGTTTATGAGTCAAGTTACACAGAGTTCTCTGCATAGCACTGACATTAAAGAAGTTCAAAAAGCTCTTAAGTCTTTTAAGAAAGGTAAAAGAGTAAAATTAATAGAAAAATTCATGATAATTCAAACAAAAGTTAAAAGATATGAGGATGTAATCCCAGCTGTTAATGAATTTATTTCTATCATCCAATCTAAAAAGAATAAATAACTCTCTAATCTATTATAAAATGAGCGAAATTAAGATTAATCCTGTAAATGAAGAAGAATTAGAGGATAAAAGAAACCAGATTGCTGAAAATATTTTCATAGAACTTGATATTGTTACTAAAGCATATGCTGAAAGCTTTGGAGAAGATAAAGTGTATGAAGAATTAGAATTTCTAACATCTAATGTAGCATTTTTGTTAAGGAGTCATAAAAATGACCATACGCTATATAACATAGACATTTCAAAATTAAAAATACCTAACTCTAGATTTGTCGATGACAATAATCAAGTAATAGATGTGATCTACATGTTAAATCCTATGGATAAGACTACATATTTCATTAATTTACTTATGAATAGTAAGCTAGGCCTTATTGAGTTACAAAAATCTTCTTATTTTGATGAGGATGAAGATGGTAATAACGGATTCTTAATACCTATTTCTAAAGTATTAAGCATACTTTATGATAAAATTGATGTAACTGTATTAAGAATGAATGTAATTTTAAACAAATTATAAGAAAAACTTATTTAAAATAAAAATAACATATATTATGGAGAAAAACGAAAAACTGAACGGTTACGTTCTTAAAGATTTCGATACAAAAAGTTTCGAAGAATTAGAAAAAGACTACAAAAAAATTGTAGATTCTTATGTTAAGCAAAAATATGGTGTTGAGCTAAATGCTAAACAAGTACAATTCATTGCGATGGAAGTTCTTGAAAATGCTAAATGGAAAGGTACCGAAGTTTATGGTATTAAAGCATTAAGAGATATTGCTGTTTCATTAGATGCAGATAAAATCGCTCTTTGTGAAAGAGAAGAAGTAAGAGCATTATTTCACTTCTTAAATCAATATGAATCTAAAGGTACAGAGTTTGCAGAAGTTCAAATGGACACACTTGAAGCAATTTCTCTTGTTATCAAAGAAATTAACGAAGTTGAAAACGACGTAAGAGATGCATCAATGGAATTAGAAGCTAAAAGACAAGGTATTAAGCCTGAAAACTTTAGTGGAACTCAAGGTTCACCAGCTGAAACTTCAGTTGAAGTAACTTCTGATACTCCAAGTTTAACTTAATACTATGGAAAAGACTAAATCATCTTTACCAATAGTTGCTATAATTTTAATGTCACTTGTATTTTTTAATACATGTGGCACTAAAGGCAAAATTAAATCTTTAAGTAAAGAAGTTACTAAACTTGAAATTACTGTAGCTAAACAAGATAGTATTATTGTTAATACTGTTTCAGCTGAAGATTTAAAACTTATCATAGAAGTTGAAGGTTTAAAGATTTCTAAGAGGAACCTTTATGACCAGAATTCAATCATTAGAACTACTATTAGACCTGATGATAAGATGAATGAATATGATGAAGAAATAGAAGCTATTGAAGAAAAGTTAAAGTAACCTTAAGGGACTCGTTCTGAGTCCCTTTTTTAAATTCAAAAAATGGATAATAAGATTACAGTAACAGAATACTTAGATACTAAATATTTAGAATATGCTAAGGGAGTTGTAGAAGATAGAGCAATACCTTCACTCATTGATGGTTTCAAGCCAGTCCATAGAAAGATAATCACAGCTGCATTACAAAAAGCTAAACATAAGTACTATAAGATATTCCAATTAACTGGGATAGTAGCATCAGATATGAATTATGCTCATGGCGATGCATCTCTTAATGGTTCTATTATTAATATGTCACAAGATTTTAAAAATTCTTTGCCATATTTTGATAGAGATGGACAATTTGGTTCATTAAGAAGTCCTGAAGCAGGTGCTCCTAGGTATATTGGTGTTAAAGTTAATGATGTTTTCAGTAAACTATTTAGAGATCTTAACTTAGTAGAATATAAGTATGAAGAAGGCCAGAAAATAGAACCAGTTATTTACTATCCAATTATACCAACAGTACTTTTAAATGGTCAAAAGGGTATAGCAGTTGGTCATGGTAGTGAAGTTCTTAATAGAAATCCACTAGATTTAGTTAATTCTATAACTTCTTTAGTAAAAACTGGTAAGTGGAAAGAACCTGGACTTTATTTGAAAGGATTTAATGGTGAAATAGTAATGAATGAAGAACATTCATGGGAATATAAATGTATCTATGAAGTAGTAAATACTACTACTCTTAAAATATCTGAGATTCCTCCTAGTAAATCATATGAAGATTATGAAGCTATTTTAATAAAGCTTTTAGAAAAAGGGATAATTAAATCATATGAAGATAATTCATCAGAATTCCCAGAATATACAATAAAGTTAGAAAGAAAGACTTTATCTGAATTAATAGAAAAAGATTCAATAGATAAAGTTTTTGGATTAACTGAGAAGAAAGGTGAAAACTTAACTCTGTTAGATGAAAACTTTAAGATTAAAATCTTTAATAATGTTCAAGAACTTTGTGAATATTTCATCAATTATAGACTAGGTGTATACACTAAAAGGAAAGAAGTTCTTTTAAATCAATGGAATAATGAATTAGATGTTAATAGAAATACCATAAGATTTATTAAAATGTATATGGATGGAGATCTTAAAATTGCTAAAAGACCTATCCAAGACATTTTGTCTGATTTGGAAAATCTAAAGTTTGATAAGTTTGATAATTCATATGAGTACCTAATAAAACTTTCTCTTAGAAGATTAACAAAAGAAGAACTTCTTAAACTTAAAACTGAAATTGAATTAACTAAGGCAGATATCACAGATCTTACTAAAAAGACTGAGAAAGATTTATATTTAGATGATCTTGCTGAGCTTAAAAAAGACATCGTAAAATTAGTTAATTAGATATTAAAACAAAATAATAATATGGAAAGAATTACTTGGTTATTAGACCCTGGTCATGGAGGAATGATCTCTGATGGTAAAGGTAGAATACGCTACGCTACTGCTCCTGCTAAAATGTACACTCATGAAGACGGGTTAGTCATCTATGAAGGAGTTTTCAACAGACAAGTCATTAGATTTGTTAAAGATATCATGAAACAGAAAGGGATGAAATACATAGATGTAGTTGATTCTGAATATGATATACCTTTAGAAGAAAGAGTAAAAAAAGCTAATGATGAGTATAAAAGCAATAAAAGATGTGGATATTTCTCAATGCATGGAAATGCTGCTAATAGTCAAGCACATGGTATAGAAATCTTTACAAGTAAAGGTGAAACTATGTCTGATAAGTATGCTACTATCATCATGGAATCAATTATGAAAAAATTCCCAGATGAAAAATATAGATTAGACACTTGGTCAGATGGTGACATTGATAAAGAAGCTAATTATTTCGTTCTTAGAAAAACTAATATGCCAGCAGTTCTTTTAGAAATGTGGTTCTTTGATAATTACAAAGACGCTGTTAAAATGAGCGATCCTGCTATGAGAATGGCAGTAGCAGAAGCTATTGTTGAAGGTTTTGAGGAAATTGAAAAACAATTTTAACACTAACTTACTTTAATAATAAAAAAATATATGTGGTATAACTCGTTTACGAATGCACAAGAAGCATTCGAGAAATTTTATGAAACTATTTTAGAACATGGTAAATAGTACATCGGTAAAAAGGCTTTTTCGATATAGGTTTCATCATTGAAAATCCTTTAGACAACACTATAGAAACTCCTTGGAGAAAGTGGAATCAAGAATATGCTGATTATGAATGGGAATGGTACTTAAGCGGAGATCAATCTGCTGCTGGTATTGAACAAAGATCAAAAATTTGGTCAAGAATGTATGATATTAACGATCCTCAAAAGAAAGTTAATTCAAACTACGGTTATCAATGGTAAAGAAATAATCAGTTAAGTAAAATTACTGAGAAATTAAGACAAGATACTTTCACAAGACAAGCAGTAGTTTCAATATATGACGGTAAAGAATTAGAACTTTATAATTATGACACTCCTTGTACTACGACTGTTACTTTCTATATTAAGCCAGATGCGCCTAATAAACTTAACATGAGTATCAATATGAGAAGTAATGATTTAGTATTCGGATTCTGTAATGACCAATATTTCTTCTCTAACCTACAAAAAATGGTTGCTGAAGATTTAGGTTTAGAAGTTGGGTATTACTATCATCATGCTACAAACTTGTATATTTACGAAAGATATTACGACCTTAAACAAAGGTATTCATAATGGCATTGACTGTAAATAACAGCATTTTTATACACTTACCAAAAACTGGAGGGACATTTCTTAGGAATGTCCTTCTTAAGTTTTCTAGTGATGCTGTTACTGATATGTCTCAAGGTTTTCATAGACATTTAGATTCTCATGATCTTACAAAATATGATTTCACTTTTAGTATAGTAAGACATCCAATCACTTGGTATGAATCTGTTTGGAAGCATATTAACATGGTAAAGACATCTGGTATTGGTTGGGGAGGAAAGATTCATCCCTTATCAAATATAGAGAAGTATCATCATGCAGATTTTAACACATTTATTAAAAATGTACTTGAAAATGAGCCAGGGTTCTATTCAAATGCATTAAAAGATTACATCGGCTCGAACTACGACAGTGTAGATTTCGTTGCTAAGACTGAAACATTATATGAAGATTCTTGTTATATTTTAGATAAGCTTGGAATTTCTTATGATATAAATATTTTGAAAGCTACTCCTACATTTGCAAGAAAACAAGACGTTATTTGGGATAGTCATAATAAAGAATTAATATTACAAGCCGAATATAATATCATAGAAAAATTTTATACATGAAAACATTAAAAGTATTTATATCATCACCATATACTATTGGAGATGTAGCAGCAAATGTTAGAACACAACATGACGTGTTTAATAATCTTATAGAACTTGGATTTAATCCCTTTATGCCTCTTCTGGCGCATTATCAGCATATTGTGCACCCTCTTAATTACGACAAGTGGTTAGAATGGGACTGTAGCTGGATTGATTCTTGTGATTTTGTTTTAAGACTCCCTGGAGAAAGTAAAGGAGCAGATATTGAGACAAAGTATGCTAACGATAACGGAATTCCAGTTGTCCGTTCAATTAATGAATTAAAGATTTTGACTAAAGAGATTCCACACACATTAACTTATAATAGACCTGAGTAATTTTTTTAGTTTCACTTATTTTGTTTATATTTGTATAGAATAAAACTGATAACCATGAAAATAAAAGAAATTTTAGACGAAATCAGAGAAGAAGAAGAAGAAATCTCTGAAAGTAAATCGGAGGATAGCCTTGAGAGAGGAGATGCTTAAAGCTGGAGCTTACGATGGTAGATTTAAAGAAAGGGTAGTGCAATCTAAAAGGCATAAAAGACCTAAACATAAGAAGAAAATTATAGAAAATGATTAGAGAAGATTTACTCTATACTGAAGACCATGAATGGGTTCAGGTAGAAGATGGTGTAGCAACGATTGGTATTACTGATTTTGCTCAATACCAATTAGGTGATATTGTTCACGTAGAAATAGACTATGAAAATGTAGAAGCAGGAGAACCAATGGGTTCAATAGAAGCAGTAAAGACTGTAAGTGATATTATCGCTCCAATATCTGGAAATATTATTGAGATTAACCATAGCTTAGAAGATATGCCAGATCAAGTTAATAACGATTGTTATGATACTGGATGGATAGCTAGAATTAGCATAGATAATGAAGATGAATTAGCTAATTTACTTACAGCTGAAGAATATGAAGACTTAATTAGTTGAAAAGCTCTTAAATAATACATGAAAAAACTAATTAATTACAATCGAGTAGTATTCAAAGTTGGTGGATGGTTCACTAAATTTTGGATGATAACAATGCCAATATTCATAGCATTTTTAATATTTGGAGATGTTACACCTTTTAACGATGTGTCATCTTCATTATGGTCAGAAAGAGCAGACTCTTGGCCAATTATAGCATTTTATTGCTTTTTCTTGATAGCATATCCATTTAGAAATTATTTGGATGTTCATACATTACTTAAAAGAGCAGAATATGATCTTAAAACTGCACATGATTATAAGAAAGTACTTGAAGCATATGCAAATTTAAAGAAATAGATGATAATAGCAAAGTCCTTATATACTATCTTAAGGATTTTGCTATGTCTAGAATTTACGTAATATACAACGAAAGTACTGAAAGATTTAAAATAGGATTTTCAAAAAATCCACTAAAAAGATTAAAGAGTCTACAAACTGGGAATGATAATGTTCTTAAACTCTATTATGAAAGAGAAGTAAAACATCATTCTAAAGTAGAAACTTCATTAAAAAGACACTTTGCTCCATATCAAACGAGCGGAGAATGGTTCGAATATCCACTAAACTTTGCTGAATTAGATGACATGATAATAAGAAATGAAAAAATGTTTAAGGCTTTAGAAGAAATCCTTTCATATAATTTTTGAATGTCGTTTCTTATTATTATATTTGTTTATGAAAAAAAAATTCTATGAAATATAAATTAATAACTTTACCGCTAATCATAATACTAGCAATATTTTCTCTATCTGCTGTTGAAGAACAGAATCAATTACTTATGAGAAATTATGAAATTAGTTATGATAATAGCTGCGATATTAAACCATATCGCTTAGATACTTTAAAAATAGATTCTACTAAAATAGAATTAAAGAGATTACATACTAAAAATTTAAAATTGCAAACCCAGCTAAAAAAAGATAGCACAGGTTCATTTAAGGACTTCTTACATAAGTTAGCATGGAGAGAATCAAGAGGTAATTGGACAGTAGTTAACAGATTTGGGTATATTGGCAAGTATCAATTTGGACAGGCAGCTCTTACTGAACTTAATTATCAAGTAGACATTGATTCATTTAAAGTAAACCCTCTCATCTTCCCAGAGCATATACAAGACTCATTAGCAATTGAGTTAGTTAAGCTAAACAAGAGAAGAATAAAAGCATTTATAAAAAAATATGCTGGTAAAACTATAAACAGCATTAAAGTAACTGAAAGTGGAATATTAGCTGCTTCTCATCTTGTAGGAGGTGGAAACGTTAGAAAGTGGCTAAGATCTAAAGGTAAAAATTGCACATTAGATGGAAATGGAGTAAGTATCGAAGAGTATCTTGTATTATTTTCTAAATTTAATTTAAACACTTAATTATTAATTACTACTTATGGAACAAGCGATTCTAAAATTAGTTGAACAGGGATGGAATGTAGCAAATGGCTCAAAATCTCCTATCGCATGGAAAGATGTTAACTCAGCTACTGAGAACGATTTAAGTACTGCTTCTCTTATTATGGAGAAACAAGAATCTAAATTATGTGAATATACTAATAGTATAGCATATTCTTTAAATTTTCCAAAAGAAGATCTAAAAGCACTTCTTTCAAAACATAAATGCTTACCTACTAATTACAGCGAGTTAGAAATGACTGCCAAATTCATTAATGTATGAAACCTACTTGGGATGAGATTTTCATAGAATAGTAAAATAATTTAGTAAGAATGGATTTAGAAGATGTAATTAAGTTACAAAATATAATTAAAGAGTTTGAAAATATAGTAACTGAAAAGGATAAAGAAATTGAAAGATTATATCTTCTTCATAAAGATTTAAGTAATGACTAAAAAACCTTTAATAGTAAACATATTTGGTGGACCTGGTGCTGGCAAAAGTACCATGAGAGCTAGAATATTTACTGAGCTTAAGTATAAGCAGCTTAATTGTGAAGAAATCACAGAATTTGCTAAAGATAAAACATGGGAAGAGAATTGGACTGCTCTTAATGACCAAATTTTCATGTTCGGATCACAATATCATAGAATGTATAGAACTATGAGTAAAGTAGACATCTTATTAACAGATTCTCCTATTTTACTTTGTTTAATATATGATAAGAAAAATAATGAACATCTTAAGAATCTAATAATTGAAGAGCATTCACAAATGAATACTTTAAATATCTTTCTTGAGAGAAGACATGATTATCAATCTACTGGTAGAAATGAAGATGAATATAGTGCAAAAGAAATTGATGCTAAAATCATTAATTTATTAGAAGAATGTAAAGTAGAATACATTACTACTCATTCATCTAGTCAGAATGCAATAATGATTGCTAATCTTGCTGAAAAGTTAACTAAACCTTGTAACATTTCTCCTATTGCATAAGTTTGAGGTAAGTGAAGAACTTAAAACGAAAGCTAAGAAATCTTATTATGACCAAAAAAACCATTTTATGAAGTACATTTTCATATAATGAAACCAATAACTAAACTTAAATCAAATATATGAATACTCTACTATGGTTAGATGATGTGAGAGATCCCTTTGATAATATTAATGGAATTCTAATTAGCTATAGAAAGTTCATGAACTGGGAATAAATATTAAAAGAAAATACTATAATGAAATCATTAAATGAATTCTATCAAACATATGCTGACTATAATAAACAATTAGCATCTAAAAAATCTGCATTCGGTACACCTGAAGACTTAAAACAAGACGCAATTAACTCTATTACTAGTGCTCTACCTAAAGGAGAAAAGGAAATAGATGAAATTACTGATGAATCTACTGAGAAAGGTATTAAATTTAAAATTAAAGTAGGTAAAGATGTAATACACATGTATAAAACCGGTAGAATGAGATTTGAATGGGAATACTACTTAAATAAGAAAAAGTCATCAAAATATGACATTAGGGAGTATCTACATAATAGAGGACTTAGTAAAATTGATATAGTAGTTAGAGCTCTTAAGGGATATGATTTTTATACTGCTTATATAGATGATGGTAGACAATATCGTCAAGCTAATGACAGAAACAGAGAAATTAAGAAAAGTTTCGATGATCTTTCAAGCTCTGATAAAGTTAAAGTCGTTAAACAATTGATTAAAGACAGCCCAAATCAGGAAAAAGAGATTAATAACGTCTTTAGAACTAAATAAACTAAAGTTTTTCCCCTAAAAGTTAAACATAAACCATGTTAATCGTGTTATATACATAACAATAACATAATAAGAATCGTTTTCAATGAAACAGTCATTACACATATTATCAAATCTATCGCAATCGTTTACAAACGATTTCAGTATTCCGTGTGCCCAAGAGGTAAATGAATATAGAAATGATAAGGATAATGGGAATTATAAATTTCCATGGTACGGCTAAAGTAATAACAACATATTAACTTTAAAAACCGTACCTAAAAGGTACGGTTTTTTTAGTGATAAAAAAAGATTCTAAATAATTCAATAAAAACTTTGCATAGTAAATAACTTGTTGTATATTTGTATCATAATCATAAAGGAAAATGAAAAGAAATAATAAAATAAAAATTGAAAGAACTCACGGATTTAAGCGTGCAAACTTTGGATTTAAACGTTTCGGTTTTAAAAGACTGAACAAATAAAATATATGGAGAGTGCCCGGCATGGACGAGGACACTGATTTGAAATTAGCTGCGTGTAAAAGCGTCAATGGTTCGATTCCCTTACTCTCCGCTTAATTTATTTCTAAAAAAGATTAGAAATTGTTAAACAAAAATTTGATTTTCGGATTTAATATCTATATTTGAAACATCAAATAATAAGTAAAATGGAAAATGATTAACACCCTTCTAAATTTGAAAAATGTTCATTGACGTATTAGAAACATTCTTCTAGAAAACTAAGTAAAATAACAAGAGATAAAATAGCAGAATCTCAGAGAGTTAGATATGCTAAAAGCAATAATTAGACAAATGGTTAAGTCGCCCGTTTCAAACACAGGTTTTATACACCCACTCAATCTACTAAATCTCTAACATAATTTGCACTTGTAGCTCAAGTGGATAGAGCGTCCGCCTTCTAAGCGGAAGGTTATAGGTTCGATCCCTATCAGGTGTACAAATGGGAACTTAGCTGTTTCTATTAAATAAAGTACATAATAACAATAGTTAAGATAAGAGATACTTCGTAACTTATCCTTCGGGATTACAAGTTCTTCGGAACAAACTCAAAAGGTTTAGAGTATATTAAACCATAACTTCGATCAGAAAATGGAATAGAAATATTGCATTTATCAACGGTAGTTGAAGGAACTGATTAATTGAAAGTTTTAATCCTTTACAATAATCTATAGCAGCTAATTTCCCTTCAACATCTTTTACAAGTTCACCATTTAGATATATTCCAAATGTTTTTATTGCTGACTTGTTACCTCTTAATGAGTTAGATATTCTAGTTTTTGTCTTTATATTATGTGACTTTTCAAAAAAGCCATTAGTCTTATTTATATTTCTTAACTTAGCAGATTCTGACATTCTTTCTTTGTCAATTCAGAATGTTTCCATCCAACTGCTAATACTTTTTCAGTTAACCAAGCATTTAAAATTTGAGCAGACAGCATGTTTTTCTTACGCTCATCAGATCCTTCTGGAAAGCAATCAGCCAAAATAAGGTGTACTTTCTGATGATCTTTGTAGCCAAGATAAATTAAGTTAGAATTTTCATCAGTCCCACCTAAACAAGTCGGTGTAATATGATGATTGTGTCCTAGCTTAGGGTTCTTATCTCTGCATGAGTCAATAAAATCTGTATACTCTTTAAATTCCATATTTCTTAAAAAGTACTATTCATTATTACATCTTGAATGATGTCAATAGCATTTTTCTTATCTCTTTTATTGGAAATTTTAATTAAACCTTTTACTTCAAGTTCATCTAAAATAACAGTAGATAAAACAAATGCACCAGAAGGTTTATCATGACCCTTAATCTGTACGCTCGCTTCGTTTAATTTTTCCATCCTTTTCTTAGCATCTATTTCTTTTGAAATCCTGCTTTCATTTTCTTGCTGAGTCTTTTGGAATCCAAGATTTAACTTCATTATATATGCTCCAAATAGCAGCTTCTGCATCATCTATGATGTCTTGATAATCTTCTTTAGATTTAGCTTCATTCAAGAAGTAATTTAAACTTTTCATAATCTAGTTATTTTCCTTTTTCCTTTCTCAATAGGGTCATAATACTCAAAACAGTCGCATGTTGCATTATATGTGCATAAATGAATTTCCCATCTATTGTTTCTTTCAAAAATGTACCAATATACAGAATAACCAAATTCATTAGGTTTAGACTTATATAATGTTACCCCTCTATATGTGTATTTATCAAACTGTGCATTAAGACCTTGAATTGAGTTGCTTATAAAAAATGAATTAAGTTTAACTTCATTTTCAAGAGGTTTAAAATAACTTCTATCAATATTTGCTATTATGCTATCTTGTTCTGCTTCAGACATTTTATGATATGCATCTATTTCTATTTTTATAGCTTCTTTAGTTCTAGAAACTATGTATTCATCTGCTTGCCAGTAAAAGTTTATAACAGTAGCAATGGCTGCACATATTGCTAGAATTGATACCCAATTAGATTTAATTGAGGTTATTAATGAATTAGTTGGTTTATTCTCATTGGTCATTACGATTTAATTGTTTTTATATTTATTTAGAAATGTGACTTTTTTTATAAATAAACTAAACAGAATTACTTATGCTTAATGCTCACATGATAGAAGATTACACAGATAAAATGAGACTAGATATAAAACATCCAGTAGGCACTGTGTACTTTGATAGACTCAGTCAAGTAAAATACGTCATAAAATATAACGATGGGAAAAATATTCAATTTTTTATTCCTGAAACTGAAACTGCTTTTAATATACCAGCAGCAGAGTTAGACCAAGCATTTAGATATAATTTCTTAACATTAGTTACTAGCATGCAATGATACAGATAGGAGATATAGTAGAATGTGAAGAGTACACTGGTCTTTGGCTAGTTACTAATATCAAAAGGTGTAAATATTCTCTTATATCAGAAATAAATTGTATCTTTGTGTTATGAAGTTGACACTGAAAATAAAACTCTTGCCCTCTGATGAACAGACTAACTTGCTTCTCGATACGATGAAAGAGGCGAATGTTGTTTGTAATGCTATTTCTGATATAGCTTGGGAGGAGAAGATTTTTAATAACTTTAAATTGCACCACAGGGTTTACCATCCTTATAAGGCTACCTTTAAGCTCAGTAGTCAAATATTGATAAGATGTATAACCAAAGTTGCTGACGCCTACAAACTTGACAGGAAAACTAAAAGGCAATTCAGACCACTTGGGAGTATTGGTTACGATAGTCGAATTATGACTTATAAGTCTGAAAGTCTTGTTTCTTTGTGGTGTATTGGTGGTAGGCAGAAGATTAATTTTATTTGCCATAACATGAAGTACTTTCCTTATATCAAAGGGGAGGCTGATTTGGTTTACAAGAAAGGAAAGTTTTATCTTTTCCAAACCGTTGATGTTCCCGAAGAAGATGTGAAAGATGTGGAGGAGTTTATCGGTGTGGATTTCGGGTTGACGGATATTATTGTTACTTCTGATGGTGTTAAGCTTTCTGCTGATGGGCTTAACGCATACCGAGAACATCGGCAAAAGGTTCGTAGTTCTATTCAGGCAAAGGCAGACACTTCTAAACGTTCCACTAAAAGGAATTGCAGAAAGTTGTCTAAACGGCTTCAAGGCAAGGAAAGAACTCATTCCAGTATTGTTAACCATACAATAGCAAAGTCTATTATATTTTCCGCTAAAGAAAGCGGTAAAGGTGTGGCTATCGAGGATTTGACCAATATTAGATTTACTTCTAAACGTAGAAACAAAAAGTTTAGAACCAAACTTGGTAAGTGGTCTTTTAATCAACTTCGCTCTTATATAGAATACAAAGGCATTCTTTATGGAGTGCCTGTTGTAATTGTTGACCCTCGTTATACTTCGCAGACCTGCAATGTATGTAAACATATTGGTAAACGAACCAATAAGCACTTTAAGTGCAATAACTGCGGAAACGATACCGATACTGATGTTAACGCATCTATCAATATCGCTACGCTTGGACGTGCAGTAAATCACGTTGAAAGATCGAATGATATGTGTTGCTCTATTGCTCACGTTTATTCAGGTCTAAAGCCCATCCCATCGCTTTGCGTGGGTGGGTAGTTTACTTGTTCCACTATATGGACCAATATCTAAACTTTTTTCTAAAAAAAAATATAAAAAAGTTATAACTAGTCAGAATATTTTTATATTTTTGTTCTGTACTTAAAAATAAACACATCAAATGGTAAAAGGACAACACGGTAGACACAAGGGTGATATAGCAATCGACAATTTAATGAGAGATGCTAAAATTGCAAGAATTAAAGAAAAGCTAGACATAAAGAATAATGATGCTGTTGCCCAATGCATGAATAAGAAAGAAATTAAGTATAAACCAAGATAGAGTAATGCTGAACTTACTGCAGCAATGGCTAATGGTTATGCAGATTCAAGAGATAAAGCTAGAAAAAGGTAAGAGATGAAAAGTTTGCTGCTAAAAATTAGAAGCAGAATTACAAGAGATTGCTGAATTAACTGGCATGCCAATTCAATTACTTAGAAAAATCCTTCTTTAGGACCACTTGATTGGGAAGATCCTAGAGAAATTAAAGAAGAAGAAACTATTGACGAACTTAAAGAAGATTCAAATGACGAGGATAGTATTGAGGGAGATTCAGAAGAATCTAAATAACTATAAAGAAGTAAAAGAATTAGATATAGACAGTGTAGAAAATCTATGCGATTTACTTAATAAAGATTTAGAAGACTTATTAAATTATGGAGTTGAACAAGTTTCACTAATGATCGATAACACTATAAAAACTGTTAGAGATGATAAAGAATTAGAACAAATGTTCAACTATAATAAAACTATAAGACAAACAATGAAAATAATTTAAAAATAATAATATCATGTGATACTCATCTTTTTGCTCTTAGTGCTAATATTCATATTGATAGAGCGTAAAACACATTCATCGCTTTTGCGTGGATGGGTAGTTCACACTTTAATAATTCACAACTTAATAACAAAAAAATGAAAACACTAGTATCAGTAATCGTAGGAATTGTAATTGCTTATTTAGCATTCTTTCAGTTTGACTCTTGGTTAGTACAAAAAATAGTAGAAATGATTGGAGTAGAATCTAATAACTTAGGTCTTGCTAAACTTATCATTTGGTGTGTAGTACTTTTCTTTAGTGCAGGTTTAACCTTTTGGTTAGCTGCATTAGCTGGAATCTTTGTTAGACTTATACTTGCAGACTAATGCACTTAGGAGTTATAGGAAACGTAAAAGTAAAACTCATTCTTAATTTAGGAATTGGCTTTTTTACTCATAATATGAACGGTACAACATATAAAAGAAGCCATTTGTTGCTTCCGTTTTTTAAACTTAGTTGGAAATCTTAACTTTAATATAAAACCAGATGACATACTTATTTGTCCTAGATGAAGATCTTAAAACTTCGTATCTAGCTGAGGAAGATCTAAATATCGTAGAATTTGACTACATTAAATTCAATGGTGGAGAACCTCATCTAACAATCAAAAATCATATCCAGTATAATAATGCCACAGAAGTAGTATTTACTACTAAACTTAAGAACGGTGATGACTTTCTTAAATTAGCAGCTGCAGTAAATGCATTTACTAACTTAGGTACTGGGAGCAAATTCTATTTAGAAATAGCATATTACCCTGGAAGCAGACAAGATAGAGTTTGTAATCCAGGAGAAGCATTCTCTGCAAAAATGTATGCTAATCTACTTTCATCTATCACTCAATGGGAATCTATTCAAATATTAGATCAACATAGCGATGTATCTTCTGCTGTTCTTACTAACGGTTTTAATAACTCTAATATTAGATTTGTGAATCTTGCATTAAATGCTCTTGATATCACAGATGGAGTAATCGTATCACCAGATGCAGGAGCAAACAAAAAAGTCTATGAAGTTGCTAAAGTTCTTAACCAAAATACATACGGTATTTTTGACGTAGTAAGAGCTGATAAGCTTAGAAATCTTAAGACTGGTGAAATCATTGAGACTACTGTCTATGCAGATGATTTAAAAGGTAAAACATGCATCATAATTGATGATATTTGTGATGGTGGAAGAACTTTCATTGAACTTGCTAAAGTTCTTAAAGCAAAAGGAGCAAGTCATGTTATTCTTATTGTTACTCATGGCATATTCTCAAAAGGTTTTGCTCCATTATTAGATGAAAACCTTATAGACCAAATCGTTACTACTAATTCATTTATCGGTCTTGATGCTGATGATGGTGATAGAGTTACAGTTCTAGGAATTAACCAAGATTATTTTAAAAGAGCTTAAAATGAAAAGAAATATAGTAGTTTATGTAGACATGGATGAAGTTCTATGCGATTTTTATGGAGCTCATAAAGCTGCTATAGAAAAAACTCCTGAACAGAAATATCCTCAAGCTGCTTATGGTTTTTTTGCTAACTTAGAACCATTACCAAATGCTATAGAAGGCTATAAATTCTTAGATACCCATTTTAGAGTACATATACTTACTGCTCCTTCTGTTGATAACCCAATGTGCTATACTGAGAAAAGAATCTGGGTAGAAAAACATTTAGGTAAAGAAGCAGCCAAAAGAATGGTCATTACTGGATATAAGAATCTTCTTAGAGGAAATTACTTAATTGATGATAATGCTTATGGTAAAGGACAAGATACATTTAGTGGTGAATTGATCCACTTTGGGCAAAACGACTTAAATTGGGTATCCATAATTAACTACTTTGCTACTAAATACTTACAAAAATGAGCATACTAATACTTATGATGGGCTTACTGGTTCTTGTAGAAGAGCTGAGCATAATCCTAATTCACCATTCGTTAATTCAACTCATGACTATGAAGGGATATGCTTAATTATGCCAGAAATTGGAGTAAGATTTAGATGTGGTAGTCTTAATACCAATATCGTTGCTAAAATTGTAGAAAAGACTGACACTTTAGTAAAGTTTGAAACTCTTAGTGGAAGCATTTATATTTTTACTATTTTTACTCCCGGTGAAATAAAGGAAACTGTAGATAGATCTACATTTATAGAACGGAGCGTAAAACCCATCGATCTTTAGTCGATGGGATGTAAGCGACAAAAAATATTTATATTAATAGAAGGTATTAATGGGGTTAGTATAATTAACTAATAAGTAATTTGTATA
>Ga0136604_1000601_pt1 | contig 17622 bp, 8 predicted proteins | sample AntRauFillE10628_FD_104928 | JGI IMG/M metagenome (GOLD analysis project Ga0136604, IMG submission 104928) | Saline lake microbial communities from Rauer Islands, Antarctica - Metagenome Filla E10 #628 | ecosystem: Environmental > Aquatic > Non-marine Saline and Alkaline > Saline | place...
AACCAGCGCCACATTGCCCTGCCGCAGGTAGCGCACGCCGCCATGTACCAGCTTGGTACTGCGGCTGGAAGTGCCTTTAGAAAAATCGTGTTGTTCAAGCAGCAGGGTTTTATAGCCACGGGAGGCCGCTTCCACAGCGGTGCCCAGCCCGGTTGCACCCCCGCCGATGATAATGAAATCCCAAATTTCGGGATCGTCTCTAAGTTGCTGTATATATTTATCTCTATTCATAAATAAAAATTTTAGGCTGCAGATTTACGCAGATCAAAACAGATATAATGTTAAATCCGGGTTTTTGAAAAATTGTTAAGCTCAAAAATAAACACACCATCGATCTAATTTAAAATTGGTAGAAATCAGGGTGTATCTGTGGCTAATTATTATCCTCCCAGTCCTTGGCGCGTTCTACGGCTTTATGCCAGCCTGCGTAGTGTTCTTTAATTTTCTGTTTATCCATTTCCGGCTTGAAGGTTTGATCGATGGCCCACTGTTCGGAAATTTCGTCTATATCATCCCAAAAACCGACGGCCAATCCTGCAAGATAAGCTGCGCCGAGGGCTGTGGTTTCGGTGATAGTAGGGCGAACTACCGGCACGCCCAATATATCGGCCTGGAACTGCATCAGCAAGGTATTTACCGAGGCGCCTCCATCAACCCGCAGTTCCTTGAGTTCGATACCGGAATCGGCTACCATTGCTTTCAGCAGATCGGTCGATTGAAAAGCGATGGCTTCGAGGGCCGCGCGGGCGATGTGCCCGGTGGATGTGCCGCGGGTTATGCCCGTGATGGTGCCCCGGGCGTGCGGATCCCAGTGTGGGGCGCCCAATCCCGAAAAGGCCGGGACCAGATACACACCATCGGTGCTTTCTACTTCAGCAGCGAGTGCTTCCACCTCTTCCGATTTATTTATAACACCCAGACCGTCCCGCAGCCATTGTACTACGGCACCACCTATAAATACGCTGCCTTCGAGGGCATATTCGGTCTTGCCATTCAGTTGCCAGGCAATAGTGGTGAGAAGCTTATTTTTAGAGGTGATGGGTTCGGTTCCGGTGTTCATCAGCATAAAGCAGCCGGTTCCGTAGGTATTTTTAGCCATCCCTTTTTGGGTGCAGACCTGCCCGAACAGCGCCGCTTGCTGGTCGCCGGCAATACCAGCGATAGGCAATTTGGCGGCAAAAATTTCGCCGGCGGTCTCGCCATATATTTCGCTGCACGACTTAACTTCCGGTAGCATGGAGCCGGGAATGTCGAGAATCTTGAGCAGCTCTTTATCCCATTCGAGTTCATGGATATTATAGAGCAGCGTGCGGCTGGCATTAGTTACATCTGTGACGTGAACCTTGCCGCCGGTCATTTTCCAGATCAGCCATGAATCGACGGTGCCGAAGAGTAGATCGCCACTTTCTGCTTTGTGGCGGGCTCCGTTTACGTTTTCAAGTATCCATCTAATTTTGGTGCCTGAAAAATAGGGGTCAAGCACCAGCCCGGTTTTCTTGGTAAACGTGTCTTCAAGACCTTCTTTTTTGAGCCGGTCGGTGAAGTTTGCCGTACGCCGGTCTTGCCATACAATAGCATTATAGATAGGCTTGCCTGAATTCTTATCCCAAACAATGGTGGTTTCCCGCTGGTTGGTGATGCCGATGGCGGCAATGTCTTTGGCTGTGATGCCGGCCTTTGTAACAGCCTCGGCCGCAACCCCCGTTTGGGATGACCAAATTTCATTCGGGTCGTGTTCCACCCAGCCCGGCTTGGGAAAAATTTGCTCAAATTCTTTCTGCGCTTTTGCGACAATGGCGCCCTTTTCATCAAAAAGAATAGCGCGCGAACTGGTAGTTCCCTGATCAAAAGCCAATATATATTTCATTTTTAAATATGAGTTGTTGGATTAGAAAACCAAGCCATACACTACAATAACTTTAATCTATAAAGAATAATGAAATGTAATAATTCCAAGATATCCCAAAAGCAGAATAATAATTATTCATATTTGATGCTATCTTAGCATATTCGTAGAAAATGGAAATAAAAATATTATGCCAAAAAATCTAAGCGTACCGGCTTTTCAAACAAACGTTAGAGATAAAAAAACGAATTTATTTTATTTGGAAAATAAGCACGGCGTTGGTGCTGCCATCACTAACTATGGAGCGCGGGTAGTAGCTATTTGGATGCCGGACAGAAATGGGAATTTAGATAATATAGTAGCCGGCTACGATTCTATTTCAGACTACCTTCAACATGATGAAATTTGTCTTGGAGCTACCATTGGTCGTTATGCAAATAGAATAAAAGGAGCTTCATTCAGTCTTGCTGGCAAACAGTACAACTTGACAGCAAATGAGGGAGTAAATCAACTGCATGGCGGTTTTTTGGGATTTCATAATCAGGTGTGGGATGCTGAACAGCACAAAAAAGACGAACTTAGGCTGACACTTTTTTCCCAAAATGGAGATGAAGGCTATCCCGGAAACATCAAAATAGAAGTTACATACCTCCTTTTGGATGATGATCAGCTACGCATTAAATATAAAGGGCAATCGGACGCAGATACTATTTTAAACGTGACCAATCATACCTATTTTAATCTTGCCGGAGAAAGCAGTAACAGGCGTGCGCGTAGCACCCAACTGATGATTAATGCCGATTACTATTTGCCCATTGATAAAGAATTAATCCCGACTGGGGATTTGGAGCAAGTTCAGGACACTCCGTTTGACTTTAAAAATAAACGGACTATTGAACAACAAGTTGAAGAGAATCATCCCCAGCTAAAACGTGGCAATGGATACGATCATAACTTTGTATTAAATAAGCGAACCGATGAGGAATATACGTTGGCAGCTACCGCTTATGATGCTAAATCAGGTCGAAAAATGGAGGTGAAAACCACGGAGCCGGGCATGCAGCTTTATGAGTGTGAATTTGACGAGCAGTTGGATTTGAATATGGGGTCAGCTTTTTGTTTGGAAACGCAGCATTACCCGGATTCACCGCATAATGCGCATTTCCCTTCAACTATGCTAAAAGCGGGAGAGCAATTCTATTCAAAAACCGCGTACATTTTTTCTGTTGAAGAGTAAAAGGAGAGAGGCTCTGCAGAACGTTATACATCAAAGCTATAAGGTGATATGCCCATTCAACTGCAGCACAGTATCCGGATGGAGAAGCAAAGATATTTAAGAAGATTCCCGTTTTTGCAACATGACCGGTACCATACTCAATATTCCTTTTTCCTGGTTGGGATTAGACAAATTTTCTTTCAACTTTGCCATAGTCACAAGCCCGAGCTTTTGGTAATTGGTATGCACAGAGGTAATGGAGGGGCGGTGGCGTTCGCAAATGGGCAGATCATCATAGCCCACAATTGCAATATCATCAGGTACTTTATAGCCGTTTAATAACGCTTCTTCCATAAAAGCATGGCCCATAGCATCATTGGATGCAAAAATTGCTTGCGGTTTATTTTCTAATTTTTGAAAATCCTCAAAGGCTTCCTTTCCAGATTCAAACGTAAAGTCGCCATGATAATCCCAGCCTAAATCCATACTGGAATCCTGAAAAATATAATCTCTGAATCCGTTAGAACGATAGCGCGCTTCAATAGCGTCGAAAGCGCCGCGAATAATACCACAATTTGTGTAACCGCGTTTTTTAAAATGCTCTGCCACTAAAAACCCACCACTATAACCGTCAAACGTAACGGTCGAAAAAACGGGATTCTCAATTAATCCATTTGATACCACCGGATATTTTTCAGGTAATATATCCTTTATTTTTTGGTATTGTGTTCGCTTGAATTCGGGCGCAAAAAGAATGATTCCGTCATTTTTGGTTTTACTCAGCGTTTCAATTCTTTCTAATGCATTTTCGAAAGAACCTTTTAAGCTGATAAGTGAGAGCCGTATATCCTCTTTTTGGGCAGCCATATTGAAACCGTGAAAAAAAGAGGCATAAAACTCTCCAATATGAAAGCGGGTAAGAATAAGGCTCACATTAAGGGTATCAACAAGTTGTTCGCCATTTAAAGATCTGTATACCGGATATTTCAGTTTTTTTGCGCTTTGATAAATTTCCCGGCGTGTACTGCTGCTTAATTTATCAGAACCGTTAAGTACTCTGGAAACAGTAGAAATAGAATAGCCCGTATCCGTTGCTATATCCTTAAGTGTTACTTTCAATGTTTATAGATTTTACCGGTTAAAATTAGTGAAGTGCCAAGATGAAGACATACCCGTTTATATGAGCTTAGTATACTCAAATAAGCACCTGTTTTTTGTAAATTTCAAATAAATTTCACGATTAGGTAAAAGTTTTGCAATAATTTGTACATATTTAGGGTTGAGAATATTCAAATCACCAATGTTTAAAGAATCATCCTACAATTCAAGATTTCCTCATAAACCAAAGGGGTATTACGTTTAGTTTGAAATTTAATTATAGCTTTATCCGATTTTTATTATGCGTCTTCACGGGCTTTATTATTATTTCGTGTCAGGGGAATGACAATACACTTTTTCAGCAACTTGAAACAAATAAAACGGGTATTACTTTTTCCAATAATGTTGAAAACACACCGGATTTTAATATTCTGAATTATCTTTACTTTTATGACGGCGGCGGTGTTTCCATTGGAGATATTAATAACGACAGTCTGCCGGATATTTATTTCACGGCCAACGCACTTCCCAATAAACTATATCTGAATAAGGGAAATTTTATATTTGAAGACATAACTGAGCAAGCCGGTGTGTCCGGAACGGCGGACTGGACCACCGGAACCACGATGGCTGACGTAAACGGGGACGGTTTGCTCGATATTTATGTAAGCGCCGTAAACTACCTTTCTAAAAGCGGCCGTAACGAATTATTCATCAACAACGGCGATTTAACGTTTACCGAACAGGCCCGCCACTACGGGCTCGACTTTAAGGGGTATTCCAAACAGGCCTCATTCTTTGATTATGATAATGATGGTGATTTGGATATGTACCTGCTTAATCACGCCGTTCACTCCAATGAAACTTTTTCGCAGGCTCAAAAACGATTAACCTACAACGAAAATGCAGGGGACAAGCTTTTTAGAAATGATGATGGATGGTTTACCGAAACAACGAAAGAATCCGGTATTTATAGCAGCGCAATTGGGTATGGTTTGGCGGCAACAGTGAGTGACATTAACAAGGACGGCTGCCTTGATATTTACGTCTCCAATGATTTCCATGAACAAGACTACCTGTATCTAAATAACTGCAACGGTACATTTCGGGAAGTACTTGAAAAGGCTACAGGGCATACCAGCCGCGCTTCTATGGGTAGCGACATTGCCGATTTTAACAACGACGGGTGGCCCGATATCTTTGTGCTTGATATGCTGCCTTATGATGAAAAAAGGCTCAAATCGTCAGTCAGTTCCGAACCGTATACTATCTATAATGTGCAGCGAAATTTTGGATATCATCCGCAGTTAATACGCAATACATTGCAGCTAAACAGGGGCTCGCAAGAAAACGGAACGCCGCTTTTTTCTGAAATAAGTCAACTGGCGGGCGTCAACGCCACGGACTGGAGCTGGTCGTCGCTGTTTTTTGATATGAATAACGATGGCAAAAAAGACCTTTTTATAAGCAACGGTATTTATCACAGACCTAATAATCTGGATTATATTGCACTTCGTCAATCAGACCAGGCACAGCAGGTGCTGCAACGAGGCATGAGTGATACCAGCATGTCACTTATTCGAAAAATGCCGCAACTTAAAATTCCCAATGCGGGTTTTTTGAATGTTGGAAATTTTCAGTTTGAAAAGAAAAATAAAAGCCTCGGTTTTGATATGCCCAGTTATTCAAATGGTACAGCTTACGGCGATCTGGATAATGACGGTGACCTGGATTTGGTAGTCAACAATATAAACAGTACTGCTTTTGTCTATCAAAATATGACAAGAGAAAAAAAAGGTGGCAACTATTTAAAAGTCCGGCTGCAAAGCAATAATAAAAATACGTACGGAATAGGCGGAAGCGTTAGCGTTTATGCCAATGGAAGGCAGCAGTTATATGAGGTGATGCCAAGCCGTGGGTTTCTTTCCTCTGTGGAGCCGGTGATTTTGGCCGGATTGGATAATGTGACTACGGTAGATTCACTTACGGTAAAATGGCCGGATAACAAAGTGCAAACTTTAAAGAATATTGAGGCCAATCAAACCCTTGTTCTTAACCGTGAGGATGCAATGGAGGCAGATTCAAACACGAAAAAAAAAGAGGTAGTCAGGCAAGCGTTTGTAGATGTTTCCCACCGATATGATACCCTTTTTTATCACCGGGAAAACGCTTTCATTGATTATGAAAAGCAGCTACTTGCACCGCATAAGCTTTCTACTGAAGGACCACGCATTGCTGTTGCTGATATAAATAATGACGGACTGGATGATTTTTATATAGGCGGTGCAAAGCATCAAAGCGGCTCCTTATTTGTCCAGGATTCTTCCGGATCATTCCAAAAGTCAAACGTACGGACATTTGAGCCGGACAAGATCTATGAAGATGTGGACGCCGTTTTTTTTGATGCGAATAATGACGGCGCCCAAGATTTGTATGTAGTAAGCGGAGGCAACGAGTATTCCGTTCATTCCAATGGATATGAAGACCGCCTTTATTTTAATGATGGGAAAGGAAATTTTGTGCATATAAAAGGCGCATTACCGCGCAATTTGGAAAACGGTGCAGTAGTTTCCCCGGCTGATTTCGATGGCGATGGAGATACCGATCTTTTTGTTGGCAGCCGATCTGTTCCCCGCAATTACGGCTATTCCCCGAATAGTTTTTTATTGATTAATGATGGAACTGGTCGTTTTACTGATGGCACCGATGAGGTTTCTCCCGAGCTGCGCCGCGTGGGTATGGTAACCGATGCGGAGTGGCAAGACGTAAACGGCGATAATGCGCCCGATCTAATTGTTGCAGGTGAGTGGATGCCGGTTTCCATATTTATGAATGAAGGAGGAACGCTAATCAAAAAAACTGCTTCGGCCGGACTTGCAAAGAGCAATGGGTGGTGGAACACTATTGAGGCAAATGATTTTGATAGGGATGGAGACATAGATTTCATAGCCGGCAATTTGGGTTTAAATTCGTACCTGAAAGCTTCTGAAAAAGAACCGCTCATCCTTTATCTAAAAGATTTTAATGATGACGGGCAAACCGATCCGGTTATTGCCCGAACCGAAAATGGTAACGAGTATCCGATAGCCACCCGCGATGAACTGCTGTATCAATTTAAATTTCTACGCGATCGGTTTCGTACCTACGCCGATTTTGCCGGTAAAACGGTACAGCAAATATTCGGCGATAAACTTAAAGACAGCGTTACGGTAAAAAAGGTTTATGATTTCCGTTCATCCTACTTTGAAAATAACGGGAAAGGTGTATTTACAGCGCATCCTCTTTCGCGGAAAGCTCAATTTGCGCCCATTACTTCAATGCATTCTCAAGATTTTGACAATGACGGTACCGTTGATGTGCTTGCCGGCGGCAATTTTTATGGAGTAAAACCTGCTTTAGGCGGCCAATATGATGCAAGTTATGGGTGGTATTTGAAAAGGCACAAAAACAAGGGGTTCCAGGTACAAGATTTAGGGAACAGTGGATTTGTGGTGCAAGGACAAATCCGCGATATTAAAAAAGTAAATAACTCCGATGGCACTTCACTAATTCTTGTTGCCAAGAATAATCAGCCCTTATTATTTTATAAATATAACCAGACTACTAATTTATTATCTGATACTAAATGAGATCATTTGAGAAGCATAGTTTTATTTTTGTATTACTGATCACTGCAGCCGGCTTATTTTTGGCTTCTTGCTCAAAACAGGTAGAAAAACCCGAAAAGGGATCTGAAGCATATAAAAAAGCGGTGTCGGATTTTTATATTTCCCTGGCCGCTATACAAGCCGATCGGGCACTTTTTGCCGTTGAAAAAATGGATTCACTGGCAGAGCAATATCCGCCTGAAGCAGCCATTTGGGCAAATTTGGGAGTGTTCGCTATGCGGCAGGGTAATTTTGAAGAAGCCGAAAAGCGGATAAAAAAAGCAATTGAACGCGATCCCAATAATGCCGATATCCTCTTTCTTGCCGGTATCCTTGAAAGCAGGAGGGGCAATGTTGATGCGTCCGCCCGCTATTTGCGAAAGGCTTCAGAAAAAGAACCATCAAATGCTAAGATTGCCTATGCCTTGGCCGACGAGCTGGAACGCCAGGATTTGCAGACAAATGCAGATGAGGTTTTTTCTATCCTGAAATCAATAATTGACAAACAGCCGGACAACCTGGCCGTTTTGCTTGAGTTGGTTCGAACCTCGGTGAAATGGAATAATGAAGTATTATTAAAGCAGGCAATGGATACACTGAGTGAAAAAGCTGAAATGTGGCCCGGTGAAATCAGGCGACAGTTTCAGGAAATCCGACAAACCATATTGCAAAACTCGGGTAGTGACCTCACTTTTCAACTGGCTTTTTTGAGAAACAATCTTAACCAACTTCCACAGTTCCAAAGTGATTTGGCCGCTGTTCAAATTCCACCGAACCAGGTTGGATTCCTGATTACTGATTTTAGCTGGCTGCCCAAACCAAGCACATCCGTGGCCGAAGCCGACCAGGGTTTGACCTTTGAATTAAACCTACCAACGAATAACGAAAATTTTGGATTGGTACGAGCCGTGGCTTTATCAGACAGCAGGGCTATTGATGAAATTACCGTTTCTGACGGTCGTGCAGTAATTAATGGAAACCAAGTAATTTCATTCCCCGAAAAGAGCAACTCTAAATATGCCATAGAAACCATTGATTATAACTACGACTTTTTGAATGATTTGGCTTTTGCCGGTTCATCCGGTTTAAAACTGTATCGCCAGCAGGAAGATTCTACCTTTGTTGATGTAACACCATCTACGAAATTGCCTTCATCCGTTGTGACAAAATCCTACTACGGCGTTTGGTCACGAGACATCGATCTTGACGGAGACTTGGATCTTGTACTAAGTCCTGAATCTGGATCAGCTCTCGTGTTGAGAAATAACGGGGACGGCTCATTTCAAAAAATGGATCTGTTTAGCAGCGTCCAATCGCCCCGAAACTTTGTATGGGCTGACTTTGACGGGGACGCAGATTCTGATGCGGTATTTTTGAGCAAGTCGGGAGAGGTGCAGCTTTTTTTGAACGAGCGTTCCGTGGAATTTACAGCCGTTGAAAACATCCCGCACAAACTGCAGGCAATAGATATAGAAGTAGCCGATATTAATAATGACGGCACCTTTGACCTTTTGATATGGAATAACAAAGGCATTTACAGGGTCTATCACGATAGAAAAACCGGTGAATGGAAATCAAATAAACTCGTTGATAGTCCCAAAGAATTTGAAAATGTAAAAGCGGGAATGGCATCACTTTATTCGGTTGATATTGACAATAACGGGGCCAATGATTTGATCATTAGTACACCACAGCGTTCAGCTTACTGGCTCAATAGTGAAAATCTGCAGATGGAATCAACCTTTAAACAGCTCCCGGCACATATTCTGGATATTGCCGATTTAAATGAAGACACCCGCTTGGATTTGCTGACTTTAAACGACGATGGCAAAGTTCAGAAAAACGTCAACCGTGGCAGCAAAAATTATATTGCGCGTATCATCCGCCCGAGAGCCTCGGGAGAGCTGGGCGATCAGCGTATCAACTCATTCGGTATTGGGGGTGAACTTGAAATACGCTCCGGGCTGCTGTATCAAAAACAGCTGATTAAAAAGCCCTGGGTTCATTTAGGGCTGGGAACGTATGAAGAGGCGGAGCTGCTGCGCATTATCTGGCCTAACGGTTCATCCCAAACCGAGTTTGCGGAGCTGGGGTATGGCTCAAAAATATTTAATGAGCAGATTTTGAAAGGTTCTTGTCCCTGGATTTTTGCATACAATGGGGAAGAGATGCAGTTTGTTACGGACTTCCTCTGGCGTTCGCCGTTGGGATTACGTATCAATGCACAGACTACAGCCGGCGTGGTGCAGACCGAAGACCGTATTAAGATCGGGGCCGATCAGCTTGAAGAGAAGGACGGTTATTATGAACTGCGTATTACTGCTGATCTCTGGGAGACACACTTTTTCGATCATATTTCGCTGATGGCTGTGGATCATCCTAAAGAATCGGAGATGTATATTGATGAACGATTTGCTATACCGGCGCCCGATCTTAGCGCTAATCTCACGGCTAAACCTAAACCGGTAGCTTCGGCGACGGATGATAAGGGAGAGGATGTTTCAAAAATTGTCAGTAAAATTGACGGCAATTACTTGCACCACTTTAAGGCTACCAAATACCAAGGCGTGGCCGAGGATCATTTTGTTGATGTTAAAATTGGAGAAGAAGCGCCCAAAGAAGGTCCGCTTTGGTTGTTGGCGCATGGATGGGTACGCCCCACTGACAGCTCCATCAATTTTGCATTAAGTCAGGGCAGTAACCCGACTCCTAAAGGTTTGAGCATTGAAGTACCGGACGGAAACGGAAATTGGGAAGTGGTAAAGAGCGACCTTGGCTTTCCGGCGGGTAAATCAAAGACCATTATGATTAACCTCGAAAATATATTTAATGATAAAAGTGACCGGCGTCTTCGGTTACGTACCACCACCGAAACTTACTGGGATGCCATCCAATGGGCGGAGGGATTACCGGAAACGGATGTGACTAAAAGAGCACTTCAACCTCAAAAGATGGAATTGCGGTACCGGGGATTTTCGGAAATAAAAAATGGCACGGTCTCTACGCCCGAGATGCCCAACTACCAGAATCTTTCCGGTACTACGCCCAAATGGTTTGATCTGAAGGGATACTATACCCGTTTTGGAGACATCAGCGAATTGCTTAAAAAAGTGGATGACCGCTACGTAATTATGAATGCCGGCGACGAAATGGTGCTGCGTTTCAAAGCTCCGGCATCACCCAAAAAAGGATGGAAACGTGATTTTGTGTTGATAGGCGACGGTTGGGTGAAGGATGGCGATTATAATACCAAATTTTCGGAGACGGTTTTGCCACTGCCTTCACACCAAATGGATCAGTATAAATATGATACAGCACCCCGAAGCCTGGCGGAGGATTCGGTCTACCAACAGCATAGAATGGATTGGGTTGATTACCACACCCGGTACATCACACCACGCAATTTTCGTGCGGCATTTAACTTTGAATAGTATGTATAGAGATAAAACATTTTACAATAAGGCATTATGTAGGTCGGGCATCTTGCCCGATTAAAAAGTTCGTAGTACCAGGACAGGATGTCCGTGCTACATTTTTTTAATTATGAATAGCAAAAAGATTATAAAAATAGCAGTCAGCATCTGTTTCGCAGTGCTTTTGGCAGCGGTGTATTTTATAGAGCAAAAGGGATCGCCCGCGGCTGATGGAAATATTGCGATTGATGAGGAAAAAGCCCTGGAACGCTATGGATTTTATCTTAATGAAGTATCAAAAAAAGTGGGGGTTGAATTCACCCATGAAGCTCCTGAATTGGATGCCAAGCTGGACCACATTATGCCGCAGGTGGCTTCGGTGGGCGCCTCGGTAAGTGTGGCGGATTTCAATAACGACGGCCTTCAGGATTTTTACCTCACCAACAGCAAGCGGGGTACCCGGAATGCGCTCTATAAAAATAACGGGGATGGTACGTTCAGCGATGTAGCAGCCGATTTGGGTATTGCAGATCTCAACACAAAATCAGCCGGCGCTTCTATGGGTTCGGTATGGGGTGATTTCGATAATGACGGATACGAAGATCTGTTTGTATATCGATGGGGCCGCCCGGCATTATACCATAATGATGAGGGCATGGGCTTTACTGAAGTCACAGCTCAGTCCGAATTTCCGAAATGGGTAAACGCAAATACAGCCATTTGGTTTGACTATGATCGGGATGGTTATCTGGATTTATTTCTGGGGGGATATTTTAGTGAGGCTATTGATCTGTGGGATTTGGAATCGACAAAAATAATGCCTGAAAGTTTTGAATATGCTAAAAACGGGGGACGAAAATATGTGTTTCACAATAATGGAGACGGCACCTTTGAGGAAGTCAGCAAGGAGCTGGGCATTGAAAGTAACCGGTGGTCGCTTTCCTCATCATCCACGGATTTGACCGGGAATGGCTATCCTGATCTGATCATTGCAAACGATTATGGCGTTGACGAGTTGTTTATCAATGAGGAAGGGAAACGGTTTTACGAAGCCGGTGAAAGGGCAGGCATGGGCTTTTCTCCAAAAAGCGGGATGAATGTTTCGTACGGCGACATCCTGAACCAGGGAAAAATGGCTGTCTATATTACTAACATTTCTGAACCGGGCGTATTAATTCAAGGCAATAACCTGTGGGTACCAGAGTCTAATAGTGGCAGCGTCTCATTCCAAAACTTGTCCGGCAATTTAGGCGTGGAAATCGGCGGATGGAGTTATGGCGCGCAGTTTTGCGATTTGAACAGCGACGGCAATCTGGATTTGTATGTAGCTAACGGCTACGTTTCGGCTGAAAAAGGGAATGATTACTGGTATGATTTTTCAAAAGTGGCCGGGGGCAATCGAACAATCATTGCGGATGCTCAAAATTGGCCGCCCATGCAGGGGCGAAGCCTGTCTGGTTACCAGGAAAATAAAATATGGCTTAACGATGGAGCCGGCAAATTTCAGGAAGTAGCGGGTTCCGTCGGCGGATCATTAAAACTGGATAGCCGGGCCGTGGCGTATGCCGATTTATGGAACAGGGGCGTACTGGATGTGATTGTTGCAAGCCAAAATGGACCTGTAAAAATTTATAGAAATCATGTAAGCAAGAAGAATCATTGGATAGCCATTAACTTAAAAGGCACCCAAAGTAATGCGAGCGCCATAGGTGCTGAAGTGCACGTATTCTGGAATGACAAGAGCCAATTGCAGGTTGTTTCAGGCGGAAGTGGTTTTAGCGCGCAGAATCAGCGGACGCTTCATTTTGGCCTCGGGAAAAATGCGGCAGTTAATAAAGTTATGATTCAATGGCCATCAGGTAAACAGCAAGTGTTACATTCCCCGGCTGTTGATAGTGTGCATACTATTGTTGAAAGTAAATCTTAAAAATATATGTCCCCTGATTTGAAGCAGTGGCATATGTAAAATAACCGGACGCTGGGCGTCCGCCTTACATTCAGCCGCGGAGCGATTGAATAAGATTGATTGTGGTAGTAATTCTAATTTAAATTATATTTATAGCTGTCGCTCCACGGCAGCGTCAACATCCCCCGCTCTGCGGTGATTATTGATAACAACAGCGTATGGCTCAATCGGCGTCTCTCATATCAAAAGTAAAAGGCTTTCAGTATAACAAGCGGTACACCCCGCCGATATTGATTACTTTTATTTTATTGGGGGCCCATCTTTCATTTGGCATTCTTGAAAGCTACGGGCGTTTACTTACAGCCATTGCTGCAACCTTTATCACAGAAGCGGTATTGCATAAGCTTATGGTGGGCGGATGGAGAAATATGTCGAGCGCGTATATTTCGGGTATCAGTGTGGGGATACTGGTACGCTCGCCCTTTTTATGGCCGTATGCGCTTTGTGGTATTATTTCTATTGCCTCAAAATATGTACTCCGGTTAAAAGATCAGCACCTGTGGAACCCGTCCAATTTTGGCATCGTAGCTATATTGGTTCTGGCCCCCGGCAGTGTTGCGGGGCTGAGCATTCAATGGGGTAATAATGTATGGGCCATGATTTTAATTTGGGCCATTGGCTCGGTTTCTATATGGAAACTACGGCGGTTTCATATTTGCGCGACCTATGTAATATCGTTCTTTATTTTTGCCTTTATTCGCAGCTGGCTGACCGGCGATCCGTTTCTTGCAGAGATATCGCCCATCACCGGTCCTATGTATCAACTGTTTGTGTTCTTTATGATTACCGATCCTAAGACAACTGTTAAAAGTAAGAAGGGACAATATGCGGTTGCTTTTCTAATTGCATTTGCGGAATTCTTTTTTCGGCTCGGAGAAGCTATTTATGCTCCTTTTTATGCGCTTTTTGTAGTAGGTCCCATTGCGTTACTGGTTGAGATGTGGTGGAATGGACGGTTGCAAAAGGACAAGCAAAAATCGGTAGTAGCGAACTAAGTTTTGGTCACGTTTTAATCAAACCTTTACCAGCTTTGCAACTCTGGAAAGTAAAAAGAAAAGGTTGATGGAAATTTTTTTTCATAGGCCTTAAAAATATTTGCTTTTCTTATGAAAAAGGACTAATTATTGAGGAAATGAAATTAAACTGTGTAAGCTTCCTTAGTTGGTCTGGTAAGTTTTTTCGGTAGCAAAAAAATTAATTTCATTCTTCACCAGAAATAGAAATTATTTACAATGGGTACCATATTATCACATCATCGCTTCAACCCTGAAATCTTAACTTAAGCCATGGGGCACTATTATGTTAAAAAATACGCTACTATACATTGAAAACATGCAGATTCCCGACTTGTTCAGCAAAAAGCTGCAAGGCTTCGACATGATTATTCGAGTTGGTCTTGCAGCTTTTTTGATTTTAGCAGTCGGTAACTTTTCTGCGAAAGCGCAAGAATCGATTACGGTTTCAGGAATTGTAACCGATGCAACGGACGGCCAGACATTGCCGGGCGTAAACGTTGTAGTTAAAGGAACAACTACAGGAGTATCAACGGATGGCGAAGGGTACTATCAGCTTAATGTCCCTTCCACACAAGATACTTTGGTATTTTCTTTTGTAGGTTATGTATCGCAGGAAGTGCCTGTACAGGGTCGCGAAAACTTAGATATAGCGCTTGCATCCAGTATTCAGGAACTTGATGATGTGGTAGTTGTAGGATACGGCACACAAAAGGAACGGGAAGTAACAAGTGCTATAACTACCGTAAAGGCGGAAGATTTTAATGCCGGAGCTATTAATGATCCAACACAACTGATTGAAGGAAAAGTTCCAGGTCTTTCTGTGAACAGGGTAGGGGCTGATCCGAATCAGGGCTCCTTTCTACTGCTCAGAGGGTTATCTTCAATAGGAGCCAATGCTGAGCCTCTCGTAGTTGTTGATGGCATACCCGGAGCTTCGCTTCAAAGTGTAGACCCCAATGATATCGCCTCCATTAACGTACTAAAAGATGCTTCGGCTTCTGCTATATATGGTACCCGCGGTGCGGGGGGTGTCATACTGGTTACAACTAAAACTGGTGTTGCAGCCGCAGGCAAAGATGGACTTCAGGTAGATTACAATGGCTACGCTGCAACCCGCATAGTGGCTGACAAAATCGATGTACTTAGTGCTGAAGAATTTGTGGAACGGGGCGGAACGGATTTGGGATCCTCAACTGATTTTTTTGATGAAGTAATTCAACCTGCTCCCAGCCAATCTCACAGCTTAGCACTCTCGGGAAATAACGGGAACACCAATTATCGCATTTCCCTTAATTTCCGTGACGAGGAAGGAATAGCAAAAGAAACTGGATTCCAAACATTGAACGGTCGTCTCAATCTTACACAATTTGCACTTAATGATAATCTTAAATTTACGGTTGACCTTTCAGCAAATACGGCTGATCGCCGGTTTGGCTTTGGTGAAGTGTTTCGATATGCTGCACTTTTTAATCCCACCGCTCCGGTTACTCTGCCAAATGACAGCACTTCGCAGTTCGGGCAATTCTTTCAGCAGTCCGGTTCATTTGATACATTTAACCCGGTAGCAATTACAGAGCAAAGTACCAACATAGGCGAAAGCCAGCGCATCACCGGTAGCTTAAATGCCGAATATGACTTTTCAGATATACTCCCGGGATTTATTTTGACCGGGCGCTACTCTTTGCAGCGGGACGATGGCTTCAATGGCACCTATTACGGAAGAGAAGGTTTGTTTAGGGGTGCAGGAAGAAATGGTTTGGCGCGAAAATTTTCATTTAGCAATGAAGATGAATTATTTGAGGCAACAGCTAACTATGTCAATAACCTGCAAATAGGAAATAACCCCTTTAACCTTGATCTCATTGCAGGGTACTCCTTCCAGGAATTCACCTCAATAAACACTACCGCAGAGGGGGGCGACTTTCTAACAGATGCATTCAGCTTCAATAACCTTAGTGCCGCCCAGGATTTTGATAATGGCTTGGGTTCTGTTGATTCATTCCAGGGACGAAACCGTCTTATCGCATTCTTTGGCCGGGCAAACCTCAATTACGATCAAACGTATTTTCTGTCAGGTAGCTTGCGTCGGGAGGGTTCGTCAAGATTCGGAGTTAATAATAAATGGGGTTTGTTCCCCGGAGTAAGTGCCGGTGTGCAAGTTACCAATTTGGTTGATATACCTTCCTTTGACCAGCTTAAATTACGGGCCGGTTATGGAAAAACGGGACAAAATGCACCTTTTGACTTAATTTCCCAGTTTACTTTTGGGCCTACCGGTTCGTTTTTGGTGAACGGTGAGTTCATCCCCAGTTTTGGGCCGCAACAGAACCCCAACCCGGATCTAAAATTTGAGGTGAAAGAAGAATTTAATTTTGGTATTGATTTCGCGCTGCTCGAATCACGCCTAACGGGCTCGGTCGATTACTTTATCACCGAAACCAAAGACTTGATTTTTGCGGCTACGGTACCGGTACCTCCCAACATCACCAATACACAATTTCTTAATCTTGGTAATCTTAAAAACGAAGGTATTGAAGTGGCTGCCGGCTACCGTGTGATTAACACTGACGACATAGTATGGCAGGCGAATGCCACATTTTCAAGATCTTCGAAGACTGAATTAGTAAGCCTTTCCAATGATCGATTCGACTTTGGAAACGAACAGTTTTTTGCGAACGCGGGGTCACCGGGGCTTAATACAACTCCATTAATTCGGGTACGGGAGGGAGATCCTATTGGAAACTTCTTCGGGCCTGTTTTTGCCGGAGTTGATGAGAATGGCAATTACCTCTTTAGAAATTTAGATCGTCAGGAAGGTGAGCCCGAACTCATTGGCACTAATGCTTTGACCGATGCAGATAATACGGTAATCGGCAATGGGTTACCTGATTTTCAAATTGGTTTTGGAAGCCAGGTTAATGTTAAGAACTTTGATTTGAGCTTCTTTTTTAAAGGGGTGTTCGGTCACGAGTTGATAAATACGTTCCGTTTATTTTACGAAAATACAGCCGCCATTTCTCAAAATAACGTTTTGTCATCAACTTTCGATCGTGAAAATCCTGTCAGTGAAGCAGCCCAGTTTTCAAGTCTCTATGTTGAAGATGCTTCCTTCCTGCGGCTTGATAACGTTAATATTGGTTACAATTTTAGTTTGCCGGGCAACTCACCTGTCAGAAAATTCCGGATTTACGCTTCAGGACAGAACCTATTCACCATCACCAATTACAGCGGTGTTGATCCATCGCCTCGGCCCTTTGATGTGGGACCTGCAGATAACGGTGGATTTCAAACTGATTTCAACACACTGGCGCCAGGCGTTGACCGCCGAAATAACTGGTTCACTGCCCGAAGCTTTACACTTGGCGTTAATTTAAGTTTCTAATTATTTTTTAAAAGATTATCTAACCGAGGAACTATTAT
>Ga0136604_1000602_pt1 | contig 17617 bp, 11 predicted proteins | sample AntRauFillE10628_FD_104928 | JGI IMG/M metagenome (GOLD analysis project Ga0136604, IMG submission 104928) | Saline lake microbial communities from Rauer Islands, Antarctica - Metagenome Filla E10 #628 | ecosystem: Environmental > Aquatic > Non-marine Saline and Alkaline > Saline | place...
ACAAACCGGACAGAGTTCAGTTTACACTCCCTACCAAACTTAGACAGAGTTAGATTTACACTCTCGTTTACACTCCCACAAATATATAAGATGGATTAATTATCAATACTAACTAATATCTACCTGCCTCTTATAATTATTTAAACACTTTGATTAAAACCTGAGCAGTTGACCAATTTATTTTATTCATAAAGTGCTTTTTATCAATATTTTCTCTTAATGATTGTATTAAATTATCAATCCATTGGTAGTTTTTCCAACCACGATATGAGAATAACGACCACAGTTTTAGCTTCATATTGATATCACATATAATCATTGGAACATCGATCTGGCTATTTGATTCTAATCCGAGGTAGTATTTTTTAAAGTCAGTAGGTACAAATGTGGTGAAAGTGGAGTAAAACAATTTTATTCTGATCTTAAAATATCGACTTTCTAATACTATGTAATCATTTTTGTCTTTCTTTATCGTACAATTCTTGGGTAAAATTAGATTAAATTTTTCATAAGTTCTAATTTCACTTTTTGGGTTGCCCCCTTCATCTCTTTCATATCTAATTTCTGATGAGAAAAATGTATTCTTACTAATTTCAGTATTGTCAAAATCACGATCTTCTGGAATTTTTGATAGTAATTCAAGGACTCTATTATCTAATAAAATCTTGGGGATATCTTCTCTATTTAATTCAACTAAATTATTGGAGTTACTATTATCATAGAAGGTAAGAAGCGTAATAGAAATTGTTTTTAATGTTATGTAGTCTAAAATTTCTTCAACCAACCGATAAGACTTTAAGCTTTTATTGCCAACAGCTTTATTATCCTTTACCTGAAAAAAGTTGTCGAGATTATCCTCACTCCATTGCTTTTTTAAAATTTTATCTTCGCTTAAAACTGAATTAAAAATTCTATTAAAATCTTCGCTAAGACTGTAATTGTCTACCTTGATGAACTGATCTTTTTCTTTATCCCTGAGAAGAAACCCTTTGAATTTATAGGAATGCATGAGACCTTCAACTTTAATATAGAACAAGAGAAAAATACCAATCAGAATAAATACTATTCCAATACATAGGGACCAATACAATGGAATCTGTTTAAAGATAAATACGCTCAAAATATTAGCTCCCAAAGCTATTAAAATAGCAATGAGTCCAATTTCAATAATTTTAGTTTTGTTATAGGATAATTGATAAAAAACTTCCGAATCTTTTCTCATGGTAGATTAATCCTTCAGTATTTTAGAGTTAGTACCTTAATGAAAAAGAATTTAGATTTCTTAAGTAAAATTATTTCGCAAGTATGCTATATATTTAGGTTGAAATGCTTTAAAAGAGAAATCCCTAATGGTTAAAGGAAAGCAAAAAATAGGACAATCTATATTACTTGTTAACCCAATTTTGCAATAAAATATTGTTTCTACCTAACTTTGCACTAAAAATAGAAAACCCTTGCAAGCAAAAGACTTACAAGGTTAATGTGCTCTGGATTATTTATGTGTAAAATCCAATGAAGTTAAAATCAAGGAACTTCGTTCTACCTATCTATTATAAGCCAATTATAAATAGTTACTTATGTTAATTTAAGTACCCCTACCCGAGGTCGAATAGTAGATCTAATCGTTTTTAATTAATTTTTTAAACTTCAGAAATTGTGCTTGGGAGATGCTTAAAAACTACTTTTGTTAGTAACGATGTTTGTAACACAAAAATTAAGTCACTGGTAGGCAATGTGTTACAAAAATAAATGTGGGCCCGGCAGGACTTGAACCTGCGACCAATCGATTATGAGTCGACTGCTCTGACCAACTGAGCTACGGGCCCATTTTGAGGCAACTATTTTTGAGAGGGCGTTAATTTACAAGCTTTCAATCCTTAAAACAAGCAGTTGAAAAATGTTAAATGATGAATGTTCAATTTTAAATTGAATATAGTAATTCAACATTTAACATTACCTTATTCTTCAGCAGGGACCGGCTCTTTTATTACTACTTCTTCCTTTTTAGCAGACTCAGCATCTTCCTTAATAGCTCGGGCCTGCTCGGCGGGACTGGCAAATAGAATCCACCGGTACTCTCTCCAGCCGTCGGCCTTTTTCAGGTCTTTCCAGATATCAATGAATTCATGAAACACCAGATAGATGGGATTATAGGAATCAGGCGGCTTGGTGATGCCGTAGTTAGGCGTGTCCAGTTCGGGTTGAAAAGTGCCGAAGATGCGGTCAAAGATGATGAGGGTGGAGCCGTAATTTTTATCCAGGTAATGATCGTCTTTGGCATGATGCACCCGGTGATGCGAAGGCGTGGTAAAAAAATATTCAATAGGCCGCGGCAGTTTGTCAATCATCTCGGTGTGAATCCAAAACTGATAGAGCACAGCAATCTGGTGGCAGATGAAGAATACCACCGGATGAAAACCGGCCATGGCTACGGGTATAAAAAACAACACTTTAAATCCCTGCACCCACGAAAGCCGGAAGGAAACCGAAAAATTATATTGCTCCGATGAGTGATGCGGCACGTGCGTGGCCCACCAGATGCGCTGCTCATGAGCTACGCGATGCGCCCAGTACCGACAGAAATCAAGAAATATAAAACAGAGGGGAAACGACCACCAGGTATAAGGCACACGCCACGGCACTATGTTGTAGAAGAAAAGGATGAGCCCAAAAATGCTCAGTTTGGTGATGGAGCTCACCACAACATTGCCAATGCCAATGGCCGTAGATGCCCAGAAATCTTTGGTTTCATACCGGCCCTTATTTTGCCAGGCACTGATGCCCCACTCAATAAAAACAAGCGCAAACAACACCGGAGCCGCATAAATGATGATGGGCGGCAAACCCATATTTACCAGTTCATCAATAGTAATTAATTCGGGCATGGAAAGGTTTTTCTCTTGTTAATGTAGGCTCCAAAATATCGTTTCCGGGTACCAAAAAAAAGAACTTATTTTTATTCCTGATCATTGGCCAATTCTTAAAATTGAAAAACCTATTTTACACCCGTTGAAGTATTTACCGATTAAAGAACCCAATTCAGAGAACCTGCGAGAGCGCACGGCTCCTCGCAGAGTTCGCTTTGGTTCAATATCCGCAACGCTCGTCCCGAGAAATCGGGAGACGCTGCGAGGTTGCTCGATCCATATTTTAATCAGTAAAGGACGTTCAGTTAATAAAAATAAGGCAATGTTAGCAGATCTTTTTATATCATATCTTCCCCGGTTGACCCTCCTTTTTTTGCAGCCGGTCAAGACCGATAACCATTCCCAGACCGATTAAAATACCCCAGACACCGCTCCAAAAATGCCCTGTTTTTGCCTCCTCCGAGGTGATGAAAGGAATATATGGTTCTGAACGGATAAGCTTTTGGCTAACCGTTTCAATTTCTACTTGTTTTAGATCATCAAAGGTTGCATTGGGGTTGATGACATCCCCAAGTCGTTCGTATTCGGGCTGATTTTTATCGCGTGGATTTTCGCGCAGATTCTGTGCTCTTTCAGAGGTAAATTCAACCACTTCCGTTTTATCTATAAACTCAGTATAGATGCGATCTTGGTAGGGCCAAATCACAAACAGCGAGCCGATCAAAAATCCAATCAAAATAGCAAGGGTGTACGCATAAAAATGGTCGAGCAGCCACGAAAGCAGTCGCGTGAAAAGCATCAACCCCACAATAGCACCCAGAATAAATGGCGCCAGCACCCAAAGGGCGCTAAAAGTATCAACCGTACCTAATTTGCCCAGTTGCGTTAAAATAAAGTCATACTTGCGAAGAATGAGCAAAATATACGAACCGGAAATGCCGGGCAGCACCATGGCGCAAATGGCGATGGATCCGCTTAAGAAAATAAACAAGGGTGATTCGGAGGTTTCGGCCGGTACACGGGTCACTACCCAAAGGCCGATGGCGATGCCTGCTATAACCATTAAACCATGCGCCCAGGAGAAATCATCAATGGCTTTTATCAAAATAAAAATAGAACCTACAATCAGCCCAAAAAACAGGCCAAAAATGAGCTCCGGATCGGTAAACATATAGGTTTGCAGCGGCACTACTTTGGTGAAGAAAAGAACGGCGCAAAAGATACCCGCCAATAGAATTCCCAGAAATTTCCAGTGGACCATTAGGAAAGCTGTTTTCCAGCGGAAGGCGAAAAAGCGTTTTAGGAATTGCAGATCAAAGCTGCTGATGGCGTGAATCAAGCGATTATAGATCCCAACGATCAGCGCCATGGTGCCCCCGCTTACGCCCGGTACAATATCTGCCGAACCCATTAAAAAACCTTTAAGCAGCAAAAAGGGTGATTCTTTCCAAGAGGTACGGTCTGCATTCCGTTGTTCTTCTGAGTGAGGGTTTGCAGCCAAGTGAATTAAAAATTAAAAATTAAAAATTGTTGTAACCACATTGGCCGCAGAGGTACGCAGAGTAAAATCTCAATCTCATCCCTAACCTCTGGTTCGGCACGAAAAAAGTAGCATTGTGTTTCGAACCGGAGGTACGAAACAAGATGAAGTCGGGTTTCAATTCAGCATTCATCATTCAAAATTCATAATTCCTAATTACCCTCATCCTTCCACCCTTTTTCACCCACCAGCGGCACAAATTTGAAATCGCGGTACCGTTCCTCTTCAAACTCATTCTCCCGAAGTTTAAGCACCCGAACCATCTCCTGTTTTTTTGCATCACCCACCGGCACCACCAGCCGCCCGTTTACATTAAGCTGGTCAACCAGATCATCCGGCACCACGGGAGCCCCCGCTGTAACCACAATGGCATCGTAAGGCGCATAAGCCGACCAGCCAAGCGTACCATCGCCCAGCTTCATTTCGACAGAATAGCCCAGTTCGCGAAGGGTGTCACGCGCTTTTTCATAGAGTTTTTTGTGGCGCTCTACACTATACACCTTCGCTCCCATTGCACACAAAATAGCGGACTGATAGCCTGAGCCCGTGCCAATTTCCAGTACTTTTTCTCCGGGAAAAACTTCAAGCAGTTCCGTCTGTCGCGCTACTGTATAAGGTTGCGAAATGGTTTGCCCTCTGCCAATGGGTAGTGCCGAATCCTGGTACGCCCGGTCTTCCAAAGCAGTGTCAACAAATTTATGACGGGGTATATGGTTAAACGCATCGAGCACCCGGTCATTTTTAATCCCTTTCTCGCGGAGTTTATCAACAAGATTTTGGCGGCGTTGCTTAAATTTCAATGGTTGTCTGTGCATTTTTTTACGTTAAATCTACCCGAAATTATCGTTTGCTGAACGCAATGGACACTTAATGATTAGAAACAATAATAAGGAACTTAAAGGTTTAAAATGATTTTAATTTTGTGGTATTCGGCGCTTAACCTGTACCTTACTGTCTTGTAAAAAGATTATTAATGCAAAACGAACATTTTATTATGAACACCCTTTGGAAAATAGTCGGCGGTTTCTTTTTGCTCATTGTTGTGCTTATTATTGCCTTAAACCTCTATTTCACCGATGAGCGCCTCAAAAATACGGTACTCCCCTATCTCAATGATGCGGTAGGCCGCACCGTAAATGTGGAGAGCATGTCCCTCTCCTTCTTTACCACCTTTCCGCAACCGGGTGTGGAAATTAACAATATGAGCATTCCCGGCGATGCCAAAGGCGATACCCTGCTTTCGCTCGACCGCCTGGTAGCCGGAGCGGAGCTGTTTTCGCTGTTTGGCGACCAGCTAAAGATCTCCGAACTGGTAATCAATCGCCCCCGATTCACCTACATAATTTATGAAGACAGCACCACCAATCTTGACTTTCTGTTTGAGGAAGATGAGGCCGACAGCGCAGCTTCTGAAGGTTCTGATATCAGCATCCCCTATTTTGAAATAAGCAACGGCTATTTCGGCTATGAGGACTATACCTCAAACACATCCGCCGCCTTTGATGATTTCGACGGCGACCTATCCCTCAATTATGCCGACTCCATCGAAACCAACATGGATGTGGAAATTGGCGGATTTTCTTCCACCGTTGACAGTGTTAATTATGTGGACGGACTGCCGTTGAGTCTGACCCAAAAATCTACCTTTTATCCCGACCGTGAAATCATTCAACTAAAAGAAGGCACCCTTTCCATACGCGGGCTGGAAATGGACCTTGCCGGTTCGCTCAGCAATTGGAGTGAAGCGTTTACCGTTGATCTGCAGTTTAATTCTTCTTCCGATAATTTTGGCGACCTGCTCCGACTGATGCCCGAAAATGAATATACGCAAGGGCTTGAAACTGAAGGTTCGCTTGATTTAGGCGGAACTATCAGCGGTGCCATCACTGAGGAGTCCGCTCCTAACTTTGATATTCGCATTAACGTAGAAAACGGTTATTTGAAAGACCCCGATCTGCCACAGCCGGTCGAAAATATACAGCTCAACGCCAGTGCCACCAATGAACTTTTAACCGTTGAAACCCTCAACGCGGTAGCCGGTGCAAACAGCATCAAAGGATCAGGTAATTTAAACGATCCGCTCAAAGAAAACGGCTCTTTTAACATGGATTTTGTGGCCGATGTAGATCTCTCTACCGTCAACCAGTTTTATGATATCACTGAATTCGGCGTTGAAAAACTGGGCGGGCAGCTTGATGTAGATGCCAAGGCGGAAGGAACCCTGGATCAACCCGAAAAAGCTACATTTGACGGCAAAGCCATCATCGCCAACGGGCTGCTTAAATACCAGGATGTACCTAAAGCCATCACAAATATCAACCTGAATGCTACGGGAACCCAGGATCTGCTTACTATTCAAAGGCTGAATTTGCAGGCCGGCCAAAATTCTCTTTCGGTTGATGGAAAAGTTCAAAATCTGCTGGATGAAAACAGCCGGCGCATCAACAACATGAATACGAATCTGCGGTTTGATCTGGCTACGCTCAAAGACTTTTACCCGATTGATGAGGATACCCTGCGCCTTGCGGGAATGCTTACTGCCCAAGCCAGACTCGATGGAAAAGCCAACCAGATTGAACAGGCCGTGCAAAGCGGCAGTATTAACCTGAAAAATGGACTTATTGATTATAAAGAATTTGATGCCCCCTTCCGCAATATCAGCCTGGAATCGATACTCGAAGGCCCTCGCATGACTATTGTAAATGGCAGCTTCAACAGCGGTGATAATAAAGTACAGGCTTCCGGTTTGATCGATAATTACCTCAGCGAAAACCGAACCGTAAATTTAAAGACGCAGGGGAATGCGCGACTCAGCGAAATCAGCAACTACTACGATCTGAAACCGGACATTACCAATTTGAGCGGGGATGCCGATTTTAATCTCACAGTAAATGGCCCTGTTAATAATCCTTCGGCATTGGCCCTATCGGGAAAACTTACCATTAACAATGGAAGCATGGAAGGTGAAGCACTGGAAGAACCGGTTAAAAATCTCAACGGCACCTTTACCCTCAAACCCGACAAAGCTACCCTCAGCAAACTCACCTTTATTATGGGTTCCTCCGATTTTGATTTGAATGGCACTCTCAGTAATTATATGCAATATTTAAAAGAGGAAACTAAACGCGAAATCACCCCACAAGTGACCGGCCAATACTACAGTAAAAATCTTAATCTCGATGAGTTGATTGACTGGAGTGATACCTCCTCCACTTTTAACCTGGAACTGCCTGATCTCAATAGCAAGGTAAATGCCAAAATTGATCGTATGACAATAATCGGGGTAACCATGCGCAACCTGGTCGGAAAAACGACCACTACTCCAAAGCAGGTTAATTTAACCGAGGCCCGCCTTGAACTGTTTGAGGGCAAAGCCACCGGAACCATGCAATGGGAGATTCCACCCGGAGAACCCTCAACCTTTAACTTTAAAGGAGCGCTGGACAGTCTGCGATTGGAATCATTTTTTGAGGAATATCCCATTCTGGGACAGGATAGCCAATTTTATGAGTTCATCACCGGTACCTTTAGCACCAAGGTCGATTACACCACCAAAATTACGCCCGACTTAGAACCACTCTTGGCTACCACCGTGCTCAACGGCAATTTTGGAATGAGCAAAGCGCGTATTAACAATCATCCCATTCAGCAAAAACTGGGAAGCTATACCGGCATCAATGCCTTGAATGATGTGGTGCTGGACAAATGGCAGAGCGCTATTTCCGTTACTAATAGCATCCTCACCATTAATGATCTTTCGCTTACCAGCGATGATATCGGCCTGGAACTGAACGGTACCCAGCACCTGGAAACCGACAAGATCGACTTTAGCGTAGCGCTTCTACTCCCTCAACGATTCAAAGGCGCTATTGCATCTGTCATTACAAGCCGCGCCGCCGATGCACTGACTCGCGATAACGGCACCATTATGGTTCCGCTGCGTATTACCGGTACGTATAGTGACCCTAAAATTCAACCCGCCCAGAACGTTATTAAACCGTTTGTAGAAAAGTCTTTGAAAGATAAAGCAAAAAATACGCTAAAAAATTTGTTCGGCGGGGATAAGAAAGAGGAAACTAAGCAAGATTCAGCTAAAACTGATACCACACGAGCGGATACAACCTCAACCCAATAGAAAAAGAAAACCTCGCGCCCCCCGCTTATCTATGGCTGTGATAAGCGTCCTCGCTTATCACAATATGCGATTGTGTTTTAGTGGGCTGCACCTGGTACGAAGTTTACTAAACTAATGCGTTGACCGATTAAAATATGTACAAAGAGCAACCTCGTAGCGTCCGAAGGTCCTACGAGCGTTGCTTAATGCGCCGCAACGAACGCTGCGAGGAGCTGCGCACGCTCGCAGGTTCTCTAAGCTATTTTTTTAATCGGTACACGGGTTAAACTAACAAAAAACACACCCTGTTAATTTTGGCGCGATCACCGTATCTTAGGCCATCAAATTAAATTCGTTCAATTTATAGGTGCGTTTTTCTGCCGATGAAAGACCTTCATATTTACAATACCCTAAGCCGCGAAAAAGAGAAGTTCGAACCTATTAATAAAGGCTTTGTGGGTATGTATGTTTGCGGCCCCACCGTTTATGGTGATCCTCATCTGGGCCACGCCAAAAGCTATGTTTCCTTTGATATAGTGGTTCGATACCTATGCTATTTGGGATATAATGTACGGTATGTGCAAAATATCACCGATGTTGGTCACCTTACCGATGATGCTGACCAAGGTGAAGACAAGCTGGAAAAACAGGCGCGGGCCGAAAAGCTGGAACCGATGGAGATCGCCGAAAAGTACACCTACAATTATTTTCGCGACATGGATAAGTTGGGGGTACAACGCCCCGACATTTCGCCGCGTGCGGCAGGCCACATCATTGAACAGATACAAATGATAGAAAAACTCCTCGAAAAAGGGCACGCCTACGAGGTGGACGGCAATGTCTATTTTGACGTCTCTTCGGATGAAAACTACGGCAAACTAAGCGGCCGTTCCGTGGAAGACCAGGAAAGCGGCACCCGAATAGATACCGCCGGCGATAAAAAAGCACCCGAAGATTTTGCGCTCTGGAAAAAAGCGGATGACAGTCATATCATGAAATGGCCTTCACCCTGGGGCGATGGTTATCCCGGCTGGCATGTAGAATGTTCGGCAATGTCCACCAAGTACCTCGGCGAACATTTTGATATCCACGGCGGGGGACTTGACAATCAGTTTCCACACCATGAGTGCGAAATTGCCCAAAGCGAATGTGCCTTCGATAAACCCTTTGCCAACTACTGGATGCACAATAATATGGTTGCCCTTGAAGGGCAGAAGATGGGGAAATCACTGGGCAACGCCATTTCGCTGGATGAATTTTTTCGGGGTGATCACGAGATGCTCAGCCGTAAATGGGACCCGCAGGTGATCCGCTTCTTTTTGCTGCAAAGCCACTACCGCAGCACCACTGATTTTTCCGAAAGCGCCCTCGAAAGCGCCGAGAACGGTCTCGAAAACCTGCAGAACATCTTGCGGTTGATTAAAAATGCCGAAGCCGGTTCCGGCTCTGCGGTGGATGTTGAGGGACTAAAATCAACCATAGAAGAAAAGCTTAATGATGACTTTAATACAGCGCAGGCCATTGCCGTTTTGTTTGATGAACTTAAACCGGTGAAGAAGGCTATCAATAATGAGAACGCACCTGAGAATATTAAAGAGCTTCACACCTTTTTAAAAAAAGTGACTGGCGATGTGCTCGGTATCTGGCCGGAAGAACGTGAGGCCGAGAGTTCGGAAAGTGACCGAACTGCCGAACTGGTGGACATACTTATTGATATGCGCAATAAAGCCCGCCGAGATAAGCAGTTTGATCTGGCTGATGATATCCGCGACCGGCTTGCAGGGCACGGCATTGAGTTGCGCGACAGCCACGGCAAAACAGCCTATGAGATACATTAATTAAATTAACTGCTGGTAAACGGAGGTACGCACAGGATTTATAAACTAACGAAATCAAATTATCCTCTGTGTTCCTCAGCGCACTCTGCGGTTTAATTTCTATAAAAAACTTTAAAATATCAGATGCAATCAACCGACCATCTTGTTTGGAATGCCGATCCTTCAATTGTAAATATTGGAACTTTCTCCCTTCCCTTCCCAATCTCAATAGTTGGGGTATTTGCAGCAATAGCCGTTATTTATTATGGCTATGAAAAATTAACGCCGGAAATAAAATCAAAAAAAACCGATCAACCCAAACCCGAGACCTGGAAAACATGGATCTTGGTTCTTGGAGCCTTCATTGGTTGTCAACTATTATTTGTGGCACTTGATATTACGGTTATTCAGCAAATTGGCCCCATCCAGCCGCGTTGGTACGGCGCTTTATTTGCAGGCGCGTTTGTATTTGGCTATATCGTTATGCTTAAAATATATGAGCATGCAGACTATACCCAGGAGGATTTGGACGTACTGCTTTTTTACGTGCTTTTTGCAACCGTTATCGGGGCACGGCTCGGGCACGTTATCTTCTACGATCTGGGTTATTACCTGCGTAATCCGGGCCAAATTCTTGCGGTCTGGCAGGGCGGACTGGCAAGTCACGGTGCGGCCATCGGCATTGTATTAGCCATGTATTTATATGCTAAAAAATATAGCGAGATGAGCTTTTTGTGGCTGGCCGACCGGGTAGTAGTTGTAGTGGCCAGCGGCGGGGCGTTTATTCGGTTTGGAAATTTTATCAACTCCGAAATTGTAGGAAAACCAACGGATCTGCCCTGGGGCGTTATTTTTCCACAGGCGTATGTAGCAAATCCGGGCCTTCCCCGTCATCCGACTATGCTATATGAATCCCTTCTTTACATTGCTATTTTTGGTTTGTTGTGGATGATGTACAAGCACTATAAAAACAAACCACCAGAAGGCGCTATGTTTGGCACCTTTTTAATACTGCTGTTCGGAGGACGGTTTCTGCTGGAATTCACCAAGATTAGCCAAGCAGCATTTGCAAGCGAGTGGGCCATCAATATGGGACAATGGCTTAGTGTTCCCTTTATTCTGGTGGGCGTATGGCTGCTGGTCAGCAAGGTTGATTGGCAGAACCCCTCAGACCACATGAAACCGTCATATGGCTAAGAGTTAAAATTCTAAAATGCCACCTGCACCTGTGCCAGCCACAGGTGATCGCTAAATGCAGGATCATCAGGGTTGATTTGATAGTTGAACTGGAAGCTGGTAGTATTGGTCCAGTTCCAATTCAATCCGGCCAGCAGCAAATCTTCGGCCGGTACGGTAAAAAAATCGTTTTCATCATTCTCCAAGTGATCAAACCGAAGGACTATTTGAGCTTTTTCTGAAACCCAATATCCGCCGGTGATATGATATCCTGTCACCTCATCTTTTATGCCGGGCGCATATTCCAACGCTCCTATCAGTAGCTCGGAGCTGAGCAGCAAACGCCCGCTCTCCACCCGAATATCGCCCCCATATATAGTTCGTTCTCCGGTAACAGCCGGGAAAAAACCGTTGCCGATTATTGTACCCGTTCCGGTTCCGCTTTCAGAACTCAAACCAACGTTCACTCCAATATTTAATTCATTATCATCCCCTAAATCAGGGTTAAATACCAATCGGCCCGTGTAGTAGAAGGTGTTATTGTTGTTTTCAAGATTCTGGTTGGTACCATTGAATATCCCTCCCAGCACATAAAAAGAGGGCGAAACTGACAGACGGCTTAGCAACCCAATATCGCGGCGGTTCACCAGAGAAGTGACCACCCGCGAGCGATTCACTAAATCGGTGCTGCTTGCCGGTGTTAAAAACTCGGCGCTTATACCCGGTTTTTGCGCGCCGGCAGTAAGAGCAAAATGATCGGTGGTGTAAATAATATTGGCATCCAATAGCGCCAGGCTATTGGTAAAATCCGTCTGAAGTACGTAGCTAAAATGATCGTCCAAATTCCCGTACAACTTAAAACGGGCTGTGGCAAAGCGAAAAGTATTTTCGCCCGGGCTTTCGGGGTCCCAGTGAACTTCGGCCTGCGATTGCAGCAGCGATCCAAATGATATAACATCATCCTCAAATAAGGCGCGAAGTTGGTCATACAGCGAATCCGAATCCTTGGATTGTGCATGGGTCGTTTGCACAAATGAAAGGGTGGAAATAAAGCATAGTAAACCTACCAGTATGGATAATTTTCGCATTGATTTGAATAGATTAAAGGTTGAGATTGAGGTTTCTACAATGAAAGCAATAGTCGGGTTCCCGCCAAAAAAGCATTATCATTATTAAGCAGGGTATTGGGGTTGATCACATATTGTGCATCAAGTTGAAATTGAATATTAGACGAAAAAACAAACCGGTAGGTCACTTCTACATTCATTTCATAATCGGCGGGTGATAGATTCGGCGTTTCCACAACGGCCTGATAATCCGGGCTGCTCCACGGTACCGCTACGGCCAGGCCGGCCTGGTCTTCACTCCTTTTATTAAACAGACCCGTATATACCAACCCGGCCCCCGTGTATCCCGAAAAGCGATTAATCTTTCCATTTGCCAATCCCAGGCGCACGAAACCGGCCAGTCCCTGCGCTGCATCAGCTTCCTCACTATATAACCTCGTTTCAACCGTGGCATACAATCCCTGATCGCGCTGATCATCTTCAATCCAACCCCGCCGGGGCCGGGTGTAGAGCCACCCACCCACGACAAATCGATATTGATTGAGCGGTCCTGCTCCGCGTACTAAAAAATTATGCCTGTTTGAAGGTTCAAGCTGATTTTCGCCCGATGTATAACTTACCTCTGCCGATAAAAGCGCCCCGTCATTTTCACGGATGAATATATTGGTACCTTCCGTATCAGCCGGGTCCGACGGAATACCATCGAGCACAGCGGCCTTCAATGTAAGTCCTTTCAACGGATTGACCTTCAACCGCCCGCCCAGCGATGTATATGGAAATATAGACGGGCCCAACACCCCGCTTATTCCAAATTCCGGACCAATGCCGTGAGAGCTGTTAATGAAAAGCGCCCCTGTTTGATTGACATCAAACTCCGAATTAAGATCATACAAGCCCAGCAGCAACGATGTGTTTGTCCTTGGAAAAATCTGCTCAATCCAAGCCTCATACAACCGCCATGAATTTTCCGCCTCAATATTGCTGATACCCTGCACGTCCCCCACCAGCCCCGAAATGCTGCCCCCCTGGTTGCCCAGCCCGTAAAAGAACAGCTTACTGTCAGGCACACCCACCAGAGGTTCCAGGTCGATGGTTAAATCTACATCAATATTATCCAGATAACGTACGCCGGTATTAACCCCGCCGGAGATATTCCCAAAAAGTTCTCCCGTATAAGCAACACCAACTGTAAAAGGGTTTGGCCTTTTATCAGTCGCCTTAGCTTGCTGTCCGTTTGCCTTTATAGGCATAATAAAAAGCATTAAGAACAGAGAAGGCCCCACATACAATAATTTTTTCATACATTTATCTGTATCTGAAAAACCAACATTTAATATGACCACGAACATATTAAATATTATCTTTAGACTCATTTTAAACCTATGGCATATAAAATATCATGAATTCATTAGAAGCAGCTGTTAAGGGAAAAATTGATCACTGGCTGAACGGTAATTATGATAAAGAAACGAAAGGTGAAATTCGGTCGATGTTAGACCATAAAAAGTATGAAGAACTGACCGATGCATTTTATAAAGACCTGGAATTTGGTACCGGCGGCATTCGCGGCATTATGGGCGCGGGACCCAATCGCGTAAATAAATATAGCTTTGGGATGGCAACCCAGGGATTCAGCAATTTTCTGCTGAAGCAATATCCGGACGAAAATATTAGCGTGGCCATAGCACACGACTGCAGAAACAATTCGGAAACCCTTGCCCGCACCGTAGCCGGCATTTTTTCGGCCAATGGTATGCAGGTATATTTATTTGACGGGCTTCGTCCCACTCCCGAACTTTCATTTGCTATCAGAGAGCTTGGCTGCAAAGGCGGCGTTATGCTTACGGCTTCCCATAATCCCAAAGAGTATAACGGTTTTAAAGCCTATGGTTCCGACGGCGGACAATTAGTATCACCGCAGGATAAAATGGTGATGGAGGAAGTACAGACGATTGACAGTATAGACGCTGTGAAATTTGATGGGGTTGAAAAGCGGATCAACATCATAGGAAAAGAAATTGATGAAAAATATTTGGACGCCCTGGCCGATCTTTCTATTTCAAAGGATGCCATAAAAGAACAAAAGGATCTGAGCATTGTATTTTCACCCATACACGGTACGGCCGGCGTATTGGTGCCTCCCGCTCTTAAACGCTATGGATTCCAAAATGTGACCTTGGTTGAAGAACAGATGATATTTGACGGGGACTTCCCAACGGTTGAATACCCAAATCCGGAGGAAGAAGAAGCTATGGCAATGGCGCTTGAAAAAGCAAAGGAGATTGACGCCGAACTGGTTATGGCTACCGATCCCGATGCCGACCGCGTGGGTATTGCCGTGAAGAATCTCACCGGTGAATGGACGCTGCTCAACGGCAATCAAACCGGAACCTTAATCATCAATTATATGCTGAATGCCTGGAAAAACGCGGGCAAGTTTAAGGGAAGAGAATACATCGTTAAAACAATTGTTACGACCTACCTAATTGACCGCATTGCCGTTGATTACGGCGTGGAATGTTTCAACACACTCACGGGCTTTAAGTACATCGGAGAGTTGATAACGAAGCTGCAGGGTCAAAAACAGTTTATTGCCGGTGGTGAAGAGAGCTACGGCTACCTGATTGGCGAACATGTGCGGGATAAAGACGCCGTTGTTTCGTCCGTAATTATTGCAGAAATGGCGGCCTATTACAAAAATGAGGGCAGCAACCTGTACGAAGCCCTGCTCGATATATATATGCAGCACGGATATTTCGTGGAAAAATTGGTATCGGTGTACAAAAAAGGCCGCAAGGGTGCAGAGGAAATCCGGCAGATGTTGAAGAACTACCGGGAAAATCCACCGGAAGAACTGGGAGGCTCAAAAATTGTCACCGTTAAAGACTACAAGACCGGAGAAGAAAAGAATGTGGAAACGGGAGCTGTCTCAGCTATTGATCTGCCGTCCTCCAATGTGCTTCAATTTATAACGGAAGACGGCTCGATGGTTACTGTTCGCCCTTCCGGCACGGAACCGAAAATAAAATTTTACTGCAGCGTAAATACAAAGCTGCAAAATAAAGCTGAATTTGATGAAGCTAAAACCGTTCTGGAAACAAAAATAGACCGTATCATGGACGATATGGTGAATGGTTCTGAGTTGTAAGTTTTGAGCTATAAGTAATTGCTTCGTTTGCAAGGGAGTTCTACTCCCGCAGCAAGAAAGTTGTTCAGGAACAGAGCCTTTACAACTTTCTTCTCATCGCTCATTACTCACGACTCATTATTGTGGGCGTCTCTTTCAGCGAGAATCTGAGCCTCGGTTTATTCATCACCACAGCTATTGCCATACACAATATTCCGGAGGAACTGAGATTTGCAGCAGGAACCATAATCTGGATGGCTTTTGCCGAGCTCATCCCCGATGCCAATGAGGATGCAAAACCAACAACTCTCGCCGGCGTGGTTACTATATCAGTTGTGCTGATGCTTATACTGCAAATATTGATTTAATACGGTTAGCGGTTTAGGTTAAAGAATTATATCTGCGCCAATAGCTCTGCGTGGCGAATACGGGCTGGCAATGGGCCTTCGCCTGTAGTGCCACAGAGCGGCCAAAAGGTGTTCTGCTGCGGAGCAACAGAACCAGATAGGTGTTGGCAAAACACTAATTCAATAATTATTTGTGCTATTGCTCGTTTATTGATTAATTCAATGATCTAATATCAAACGCTCAACATAATTCGTTTCCTATGAACGAACGTCTTTCTAAATACTCAATTTTCATTTTCTTATTAATTTTTACCGTAAGTGGATTCCATCCCCTTCATGCCCAGGACAAGGAGCGCTATGAAAGTGTGAAAGACGCGTTGCAGTCCGGTAGTAAACTAAGCGGAGCCAGCGGACCGGGCAACATCAACTGGATCGACAATGGCGACCGCTACTCGTACATGCAGTACAACTCGGAGGCTGACGCCAATGAAATTCGATCATACCGGCCCGATACTGGCAACGATGCACTCATATTCAACAATAAAGAATACACCTTTCCCGGTTCGGATGATACCTTTGAGTATCAATCATTCCAGTGGTCCAAAGATTCGAAATACATTGTTTTTCAATCTAACTTTCGTCCCGTGTATAGGCGTTCAGGTATTTCTGATTATTATCTGTACTCCATTGAAAGCGATTCGCTGAGTCTATTGGCTGAAGATGCCCGCACCGCTGAACTTTCGCCCGATGGGAAAAAAATCGGCTATGAGCGCGACGGAGACCTCTTTGTATATGATATTGATACCGGACAGGAAAAACAGCTTACTGACAGTGGTAAAGAGAACTTTTATAACGGACGCTTCGGCTGGGTATATGAAGAAGAATTTGGACTGGCCCAGGCCTGGACATGGTCGCACGACAGCAAACATATTGCCTACTGGCAAACCGATGAGCGTGATGTGCATACTTTTCAGATGACAGACTACTCCGGCCATCACAACGAATATCAAAAAATACCCTACCCGCAGGTGGGCGATAAAAACCCGGATATAAAAATAGGCGTGGTAAATGTGGACAGCGGCTCAAAAAACTGGATGGACCTGCCCATCGATGATGGCTACGTGCCGCGCCTGTACTGGACCTCTGATCCCGGTAAATTAGCCGTGGTTCATCTAAACAGACCGCAAACCAAACTGAAACTCTTTTTTAGTGATGTAACATCCGGTGAGAGCAATGTGGTGATGGAAGAAAAATCGGACGAGTGGATTGACGTATTTGACTTCTTTGCCGGTATCAATCACCTGTTTTTCTTTCCCAAAGACAGCAAAGAATTTTTCTGGATCTCCGACCGCGACGGATGGAGCCACATCTACCGGTTTAATTATAACGGAGAACTGCTAAACCGTGTCACGAAAGGCAAATGGGAAGTCACTTTTGTACATACGGTTGATTATGAGAATGGACGCATCTATTACAACTCAACAGAAGAATCACCGCTTGAGCGGCATCTCTATACAGTGAAATTTGACGGCAGCGACAAGAAAAAACTGACTGATGTGGAA
>Ga0136604_1000607_pt1 | contig 17540 bp, 18 predicted proteins | sample AntRauFillE10628_FD_104928 | JGI IMG/M metagenome (GOLD analysis project Ga0136604, IMG submission 104928) | Saline lake microbial communities from Rauer Islands, Antarctica - Metagenome Filla E10 #628 | ecosystem: Environmental > Aquatic > Non-marine Saline and Alkaline > Saline | place...
ACCTACGGGATGCCATGTTGTTTTTATTTCTTGAAATTTAGTGATTAAATAAGGGTCTTCTTCCGCTTCACTCCAGTTTTTTACCGGTTGGTGCACTATGCGCTTAACGTTTAAAGCAGCATTTTCATCTATTTGTTTCCGATATTTTTGATTTACTTGGGGATCAGTGAAGTAAAATGCGTTTACATCCATGTGGGTTGTCATGTGCCCAATAAGCTCATCTTTGTAACCGGTTAAAATATTTACAACGCCACCCGGCACATCGGATGAATGAAGAACCTCGGCAAAGCTGATTGCGCAGAGAGGAAATTTTTCGGAGGCCAGCACCACACAGCTATTGCCGCCTACAATAATGGGAGCAATAACAGAAACCAGCCCCAACAACGGACTTTCTTCCGGTGACAACACAGTAACAACCCCGGTGGGTTCGGGCATCGAAAAATTAAAATGATTACTTGCCACCGGGTTGATACTGCCGAATACCTGTTGATACTTATCCGACCAGCCTGCGTAATAAATGAGACTGTCTATTGCTGTCTCCACTTCTTTTTTTGCCGTTTGATAATGAAAACCCAGAGTTTTTAGTTCATCAATAAACTGTGCCTGGCGTCCTTCCAGTATCTCGGCAATGCGGTATAGAATCTGCCCTCGGTTATAGGCGCTACGTTCGGCCCAACCGGCTTGGGCATCGCGTGCGGCTACCACCGCATCGCGCACGTCTTTGCGAGAGCATTGGCAGGCGTTTGCCAAAACCTTATCATTACCGCCATACACTTTGTAGTGACGCCCGGATTCGGTCCGCGGAAACGTACCGCCGATATAGGTTTTATATGTTTTTAAGACACTAATTCGATCTGTCATTCTGAACTAAATTAAATTTTAACCTAATAAAATGATAAATGTAAAAATTTTAAAATCAGTGTAGATCAGTTTCATCTGCTTAATCAGCGTTCTATTTCAATTTCACATACGGTTCCAGTCCGTGTAAGCCGCCTTCGCGTCCTACGCCACTTTCTTTGTAACCACCAAAGGGAGAGGTGGGATCAAACTGGTTGTAGGTGTTTGACCAGACTACACCGTTTTTAATCTGCTGACCGGTTTTAAAAATCTTTGATCCTTTGTCGGTCCATACCCCGCCCGCCAATCCATAGGGCGTATTGTTAGCTTTTTCAATGCCCTCTTCAGCAGTACGAAAAGTTTGAATAGTGAGCACAGGGCCAAAAATCTCTTCCTGCACAATACGGTTCGACTGGCCCACATTCGCAAATAGGGTGGGCCGGCAGAAGTAACCGGTTTCAGGTAGCGAACAAGAACTTTGATAAATATCAGCGCCCTCATTTACACCTATTTCCAGGTACTCATTAATTTTTTGGAACTGCTGTTTAGAATTGATTGCACCGATATCGGTATTCTTGTCCAGCGGATCGCCCACAATGAGGGTTTCCATGCGATCGCGCAGTTTTCGTAAAACGGTATCAGCTATTCCTTCCTGCACCAGCAGGCGCGAGCCGGCGCAGCATACATGTCCCTGATTAAAGAAAATAGCGTTTACAATACCTTCCACGGCCTGATCAAGGGGGGCATCCTCAAATACAATGTTAGGCCCTTTGCCACCGAGTTCAAGCGTATATTTCTTCTGCGTACCGGCCAGCGATTTCATAATTTTCTTGCCCACATCCGTAGAGCCGGTAAATGCTATTTTATTTATATCGGGGTGATTAACGATTGCGGCTCCTGTTTTACCGGCACCGGTAACAATATTAACAACACCATCAGGTAAGCCGGCATCCTGACATAACTCAGCAAATTTAAGGGCTGTAAGGGAGGTGGTCTCGGCCGGTTTAAGTACTACCGTATTACCGGTGGCCAGTGCCGGCGCAATCTTCCAGGCCAGCATCAACAGCGGAAAGTTCCAGGGGATGATTTGTCCGGCCACGCCAAGCGATTCAACTTTCCGGTTCGGAAATGCATAATTTAATTTATCGGCCCAGCCGGCGTAGTAGAAGAAATGGGCGGCCGCCAGCGGGATATCCACATCACGCGATTCACGAATCGGTTTGCCGCCATCCATCGATTCAATAATGGCAAATTCACGCGCCCGCTCCTGAATTAACCGTGCCAGCCTAAATATATATTTACCCCGTTCGCGAGCCGAAATTTTTGACCAGCTTTTCTCGTAGGCATTCCCGGCTGCTTCAACGGCTTTGTTAATATCGGTTTTGTTTGCCTCGGCAATTTTGGCAATCGGTTCTTCGTTAGCGGGGTTGATGCTGTCGAACCAAGTACTGCTGGCAGGTTCAATAAACTTTCCATCAATAAAAAGATTGTATCGCTCATCAAGGTCAATGAAATCTGCGCTTTGGGGCGCATCATCATATTCCCACAAAGAGCCGAAATCAAGCTTTGAAGTAGGAGAGGTGGGTTTTATCGTTTTTTCGGGTTGTTGGATGCCGATATTCTTTTCGCTTGCCATAATATATAGATTATAATTGACCGCAAAGTTTGCAGAGATCTCGCGAAGGACGCAAAAGTTTATAAATTATTTACAACTCTTTTAAAACCGTGTTTAAGTAAAGCAACATTAAAGTTGATTAAAAGACCCAATTTACAATCAGATAGTTTTAAATAAGTTAAGATTTGAGCCAAGTGCACATCGTTTAGTGCTTCAAGGGCTTTAATTTCAATCACTAATTTTTTATTGACAAATATGTCGATTCGATATCCAGCTTCGAGATGAACATCTTCATAAGTTAGCGGCAATGCTTTTTCAACTTCTACATTCAATCCATTCTTAGTAAGCTCGTAACTGAGACACTTTTGATATGCAGATTCAAGTAATCCCGGACCCAAATTTCTATGAACTTTGATAGCAGAATTCAAAATAATTTTTGAAAGTTGATTTTCGGAATAACTTTGCGTCCTCTGCGATTCCGTAGCGTCTTTGCGGTTATAAGTAATCAGTCATTTGAAAAATAATCGATGCTTTGATACACCCCGGTTTGCTGTTTGATTATTTGCATCAGCAAATCGTTGGTGAGTGAACTCGCTCCAAAGCGAAAGAATTCAGGCGTAAGCCAGGCAGCGCCCAGCGTTTCTTTTACAAGAACCAGATATTGAATGGCCTGTTTGGCTTTGCGGATGCCTCCCGCCGGTTTCATGCCCACCATGCGGTCGGTTTCATGAAAATAATCGCGTATGGCTTCCAGCATCACCAAGGTAACGGGCTGTGTTGCGGCGGGTTTAATTTTTCCGGTTGATGTTTTTATAAAATCGGCCCCGGCATGCATGGCAATATCGCTGGCCTTGCGTACATTTTCGTAGGTATGCAGCTCTCCGGTTTCAAGAATCACCTTTAAATGAGCTGCACCGCAGGCTTCTTTTATAGCGGCAATTTCATCAAATACATATTCATATTCTCCTTTCAGAAAAGCCCCGCGCGAAATGACCATATCCACTTCATCAGCGCCGTCCTCTACAACGTTCCGTGTTTCTTCCAGTTTCATTGCCTTGGTTGCCATGCCGCTTGGAAATGCGGTTGCTACGCTTGCCACATTTATACCGGAGCCCTGAAGCTCTTTCTTAGCCACTTTCACCATGCTGGGATAAACACAGACAGCGGCAACGGTTGGCAAGTCCGGCTGTGAAATGTGCGGCCGCAACGCCTTCTGGCATAATTGGATGACTTTCCCTTCGGTGTCCTTCCCTTCGAGGGTGGTAAGGTCAATCATGCTGAGGGCCAGCTTTAACGCCTGAATTTTAGACTCTTTTTTGATGCTTCTTGAATTAAGCCTTGCCACACGCTGTTCTACTCCAACCTGATCAATGGGAACCGGTTTATGTCCGTCATACTTTTTGGTTGATTGGGATGCCATCTATAAAAATTAATTTCTACATCGTTTAATTATGCCATGTAAGATAATTAATTTGAGCGTTTAATACATACCTGCACGCCGTTTGTAAGATATGTGAGGAGAGATAGCAAAAGTAAAAAGAATTAGCTAAAATATACCCGACGGTTTGGGTGACAGTAGAGGGTTAATTTTTACAAATGGAGATAATGATGGATATTTCTACACTCAATATATGGGCTATTTTAGCAGCAACATTGTCCACATTTATAATTGGAGTGATCTGGTATTCACCGGTACTATTTGGGAATGCATGGATGCGTGTCGCAGGCCTGTCTGAGGAGAAGATACAACAAGCAAACATGACCAAAACATTTGGGCTGGCCTTTATTTTTGAGCTGATTATGGCGTTTAATCTGGCCATGTTTTTGACGGGTTCACCGGAAGCTGTAAAGCAGATGTCAGCCGGCACCGGCGCTTTTTATGGATTTTTGACCGGTTTTGGTTGGATATTTTTTGCCATGGCAGTTAACAGCTTGTTCGAACAACGCTCATGGAAATACATCTGCATTAACGGAGGATACTGGACGGTATCCTTTACTATTATGGGACTTATCATCGGGGCGTGGGTTTAAGGCCTATTTGAATCTGACTTTTGTTGCCGGGCAGATATTATTTTGTGGTCAATGATATTGCTGAATATGATGCGAAGTACTATTCGAGGCTTTTCTAATCTATAAACCCTTTAGCAGCTATAAGCCTCCCCAGTAGTTGAAAATAAATTTACTTTGATATCCAATAAACCGGTAACTATTTATCTACTATATTTTGTCCTCAAAATATGGTATTTATAGAGTATACACATATAACTTAAAAACCAGAGGTTATTATGAAAAAGCTAATCTTTTCTACTTTTCTTATTCTGATATTTTTCACTTCATTATCTTTTTCCCAAACCCAAAGACATGATTACAAAAAAGTTGATTATATACAAGTAGACGAAGATAAATCTCATCAATTTATCAAAATGGCCAGAGAGTTAATGAAACCCGCCTATCAAAAGATGGTTGATTCCGGAGATATAAAAAGCTGGAAACTTTATCTGGTCAACTATGGCGGGGGAAAGAGTAGTGAGTATAATTTTGTCTGCGTGGTAACGGTTCCTGAAATACGAACTATTGAGGAAAAATTTTCTAAAGTTGAATCTTTATACTTCATGCCTGCTTCAAGTGGTCAAAAAGATTCGGGTGAACTGGCTTCACTATCTTATTTAGTGGCCTCTGAAATTTGGAAGGTTAGAAGTTTGATGGCCCAGGATACCACCGAAACCATGCCCAGCCAATACTTAACAATGGATTATATGAGTGTGGATGAAGGCGCCGGACCTGAATATCTGATGCTGGAAGACGAAGTTGCTATGCCCCTGCACCAGGAACGAGCTAAAAAGGGCCAAATGGCGGGTTGGGAAGTTTATTCGCTGGTACTCCCGGGCGGTACAGAGTACGGCTATAATTATGCCACCGGTAACTTTTTTGATCACATAGCCCATGTAGAGTTTGGATTTACAAGAGAAATTATTAATCAGGCGCTGCCGGGCACAGATGTTCAGGAATTGCTTGATACGATTTATGATAAGCGGGATCTTGTAAAATCGGAAATGTGGGAATTGGTTACCCACGCAAAATAGTTGATGAAGTTTTGGCCGCTTGTAATGCAATTATTTTGGGACGGGGCAAGCTATTTTGTACCTCGTCTATTTCACAAGTCTTTCTTACTAATGAAATTTGATGTACATGAAATATATCGGAGCGCATGTAAGTGCTGCGGGTGGGGTTGAAAATGCTCCGCTGCGCGCGCATGAAATTGGGGCTAAAGCCTTTGCACTTTTCACCAAAAACCAGCGACAGTGGGAGGGGCCGCCGTTAAGCGAAGAAAATATTGAGGGCTTCAAGGAGAACTGCGAGCAGTATGGCTACTCCATGGAACAGGTGATGCCCCACGACAGCTATTTGATCAACCTCGGTCACCCGGATAAGTCTAAACTGCAGAAATCGCGCAATGCCTTTCTGGATGAACTGCAGCGATGTGAGCAGTTGGGAATTAAGCTGCTGAATTTTCATCCCGGTAATCACCTTAACAAGCATTCGCCGGCGGAGTGCCTTTCTGTTATCGCTGATTCTATCAACTGGGCATTGGATCAAACCGAGGGTGTTACAGCGGTAATCGAAAATACAGCGGGACAGGGTACGGCCTTGGGCTACACATTTGAGCAACTTGCAGAAATCATCGATCAGGTGGAGGATAAGAGCCGGGTAGGGGTTTGTATTGATACGTGCCACGTCTGGGCGGCCGGCTACGATTTTTCAACGGAAGAAGGGTTCAGTAAAATATTTGATCAATTTTGCAATACGGTCGGCTTTGAATACCTGAAAGGCATGCACCTGAACGATTCCAAAAAGCCACTGGGCAGCCGGGTAGATCGGCATGATAACATTGGAGAGGGCTTCATCGGAGAAGAAGGCTTTCGGTTTATCATGCAGGATGAGCGTTTTGACGGCATCCCGATGATACTGGAAACGCCCAATACCGAGCGCTGGCCGCAGGAGATTAAGATGCTCGAGCGCTGGGCCGGCAAATAAGCTATTACCATACATTACCAATCTCTTAGCTAAAGCCAGGCATAAAAAAGGCCCGCACCGATACTTTCGGGACGAGCCTTTTCTTTCATAAAATAGTGTTTAGCTACTAATCATGCCATTCCGGGCTGTTCTCGCCTTTAGCTTCAAACACCCGAAGCGTTACCCCACCCTCTACGTTTATACGCTCAACATAGTAATTGGATCCCAAAAAGTATTCGAAATCAGGGCGCTGAGCATTAATTTGAGTGAAGGGGCTATACCCAAGGTTTGCGGCATCATCAAGAGTCCATTGAATATCTTCAATAACAATATTGTAAAAGGTTTCGAAGCCATTCGCCGGGCTTATCGAGTATGTACCGGGTGTGCCAATTCCGCTGGACCTGGCGGAATAACCCGCTCGACCCGTGCAAAAATCGGTTCCCTTGGGATCGTAGTCATTAAAGAATCTTTCAAGTACGTACGCAAAAGTACTGGTAGCATTATCAAAAAAAATGATGACTTCTTCTTTGATTAAAGAATATTGCTCATCCACGTTTACAACCTTATCATAAACTTGACAACGGGTTTCAGATTTTCCTTCGACGCAACAACCTCTCGTTTGGTAGGAATTCTTATATATGAAACCGGGCGCAGTATCAAAAACGCCGTTGCGTTCGGTGTAAATCCAATGGAGGTTTGTATCCAGGGCTGGTTTGAGCGTGCCGGGCGTGGTTCCATCCGGTCCGCCGCCGGTATCTTCGTCAAAGGGCGTGTCTATCTCCAGAGTATCTTCAAATGTGGTGATGATCTCCCCACCGGGACCAAGCGGGACGATTTTAATTTTACCACTCAGCGGCAGATCTAAATCTTTGGGATCTATGTCAATGTAAAATACCGAAATGCTGTCGGTGCTTTCATCCGCTACCGCTGCAACTTCGTAGTAATGATCGGCCCCGACGATATGCATCAGGCCACCGCTAACAAATGTAGCGCCGTCACTCCTGATTCGTATGCGATTTTTAATGCCGGGCCACAAATTAATTTTATCCTTATCTATTTGTGCAGCCGCCAGTTGTACATTCCCCTGCTTGGCATTCGCGGGCAGTGCGCCGGGTATGCGTTTGGCATTTTCGAGGATCAGATTCTCTGATATTTTATTAGCATCGGTGGTGCTTTCTTCAGGGTTTTCGATGGTTTCCTCCTCTTCTTCAGGCGAAGAAGGACCTGATTTGCAACTCGCTAAGAGAAGTCCGCATAGCATCAGCAGTACTACTATTGATAAATGTTTGTTTAAGTATTTCATGATTGTACCTCTTTAAATTAAGGGTGTATTATTTATGATTAAATGATAAATTACTGGCACTATATACGGTTGGGATAATCCCCGTTTCCCGTTTTAGATTAACCAGCGCTACTTCATAAACATCGGTATCAGCATCGTAGGAGATCGTATAATCCTGCGGATAGTACCCTTCCTTTTGCCATTGCTGAGGCTGACGTATTTCTTTACGTATAGTCGATTTTGACTCTAAAAAGGCTTGCGTGACCATCGGCTCCAGAAAATTGATTTCAGCTTTGTATTTTCCATAGATAAATGTATAGGTAAATATTCCGCTGCCTGCTATTTCCGGAGACAGCAGGTCTATAATATGAGCACCCATATGCGGCACACCGCCCGGCGTTTCCAAATAATCGGGAGGCAGGTACCTCGCTTCCATCGGTGCATTGAATTGGTCATCATCCGTTGGTTTGATAAGGTTTCGTTCAGCTTCCGTCATAAAATAGAAGTGAAAATCGAAATGCGGAATATCATACACTCCCGGCGACTCATGTCCGTGTTCATTCCAGTCCATGGTGAAATGATCATAGGGTTCCACCGTGACTGCCTGGGAAAGGTTCAATATAAATTCATCGGCAAACATGGAACCGGTGGGTAAACCCTCTAACACTTCGGAATCAAAGCGCACCCCGATGGCCGTGGGCACTCCTTCTGCATCCACATTAATAAAAGTCCATGCCTGGCCATTACCTATGCTGATTTTTTCACCTATAAATTCCTCCGGACTTGAAGTTCCGTTATTATCGCTACATGCTGCAAAAAGCATGGCTATTCCAATTAATAGTAGTTGTGTGTTTTTCATGATTCCTGATTTTATTATTGATTTGTATCCCTCTTTTTTATGACCGTAGGATCCGGTTATGCAGTAAAGTACATATCGTAATCCGCTGCTTTTTCAATTACTCTTTTGATGATAGATTCGTTTATCGATTTTTGCCTGGCTTCCGTCTCTTCCTCGGGAATACCCATTTCTTCAAAAAAAGAGAGAAACCCTTTTGGGCTGTGAATATTTATCCACCGACAAGGTTCGTCACCCGCATTGCTAAAAGTATGCAGGCAGTTGGGAGGTAAATCAATCAACTCTCCTTCTTTCACCGGCACCTTCTTGCCATCAACTATAAACTCCATGGTTCCTTCTAACACATGAAATAACTCGGTTAAAGTTTTATGATAATGTGGGGGCGGTCCGGAGACCCCTGGCAGGCTTTCCCCTAACACCATATCGTAATCTCCTGACGGCTTGGCTATCGAAATTCTGTGTCCCAGTACCCAAAATGTTTTTTTATATTTCATTATTTTTCCCTTTATTAGATAATTGTCTCATAATAGTATTTCTTTATTTCTTAATATGCAAATTAAATAAGACAATTATCTCATGAATAAGAAAAATCTTACCAGAGGCAGAGCTGAGCAGAAACAGAAAACAAGAGATGAAATTCTTGAAACCGCTCAGGAGTTTTTAAAATCCGGCGCAGAATTTACACTGGATGAGGTGGCAGAAGAAGCTAAGATGTCAAGGGCAACGGTTTATCGCTATTTTTCTAATGTGGATTTGCTTTGTGCAGAAGCAGTGTTAAACATCCAAACAAAATCAGCGGAAGAACTTATTGAGGAAGTGAGTGAATTAACGCTTCATGAATCATTATTTCACGTGCAGCACTATTTCAATACGCTCACAAACGAAAATGAAACGGCGTTTCGAAAGTACCTGAGTGTGGTTTTGAATGAATCGATAAAAAATGACAAAAACAGACAGCTTCGCGGTGGCAGAAGACCTTATGCCGTTGATGCTATCATGGATCCACACCGGGACCAATTAAATCCAACGGATTTCCAAAACCTGAAAAATATCCTTACAGTACTCTCCGGAATAGAACCGTTGGTGGCCAATAAAGATGTGAACGGCTTAAATAATGAAGAATCTAAAGATCTAATGCGATGGGCTCTTGAAATGATTCTGAAAGCTATCCGTGATAAAAATTAACAAAGCATATCTGATTGAATTTCTGATTTGCTATAGACATTTCGTTTCCTTTTGCTTCGTCTATATCCAAAATTCTGTAAAAGGTGGCCAGACTTTCTGCGTAATTGCTCATCAGTTTTTGAACTACGGCTTGTTGATACAGTCCGTCGGCCAAACGCGAAGAATCGCCTTGAGTGCTAAGATATGATATGTGGTGTCCCAGGTGTTCCAGCGCCTCTTCGTAGTTTCCTTCATAGCGGTCAATCTGGCCGTAGTAATAGCGGGCTACAGCCATTCTATGCGTATCCTCCAGTTTTTTCGCCAGCGCCATTGTGCTGTCAGCATAGTTGCGGACAATGTCTGTCCGCGATTGGGTTCGGGCGTAGTACCAGCTTAACAGCCCGTATATTCTTGCCCTGTTGGTATCCTGAGGAGCTGTTTTGAGAAGCATTTACAGGCTGTCGATTTGGGATTGATTAGACTGGGCCAGGGCAGGTGAAGAAAGCATAATCAGCCCCAAGAAAATGTATATATGGAGTGCATTTTCATAATCCCCCTAATTTAGTCCGTAGTAATCGCTGACTGCAATTATTATTATATCCCTTCACAAATAGTAATGTCGTAAATTTTAGGATTAAAAAAATCAAGATTAAATCATACTAAAATGCTTGAGACCGACGTGATTAAAAAAAGGTGGGGAAATCGGCACCGAGGGCTTTCGGTTTATCATGCAGGATGAACACTTTGATGATATTCAATTGATTCTGGAAACTCCGAATACCGAGCGATGGCCGGAAGAGATTAAAATGCTGGAAGAAATGACGGTTTGAGCTATTAAAGATGCGGCAGGTGCGCTTTATAAGTTATTTGTATAATTTAGGGTTCACGGAAAATTATAGACTGTAAGCTATTACAATGAAAAATGTCGACCCTGCTGATTTTAAAGTATCAGAAAAAATTAATCTACCGAATGTAGAAACTGAATACAATCTGGATGCCAATGAAGATACCATTGAAGATGAACTTGAAGAGGTACGAGAGGACCTTGGTGACTGGCAAGATGTGCTTTACGCCTACGACAAATACGGGGTGCTGGTTTGCCTGCAGGGGATGGACACCTCCGGAAAGGACAGCCTCATTCGGGAGGTGTTTAAAGATTTTAATTCACGCGGCGTAGTAGTACACAGTTTTAAGGTACCAACAGAACTTGAACGCAGCCACGATTACCTCTGGCGCCATTATATTGCGCTGCCGGAACGGGGCAAGTTTTCTGTTTTCAACCGAACGCATTACGAAAACGTGCTGGTCACGCGCGTGCATCCGGAGTACATTCTGGGTGAAAATATCCCCGGCATCAATTCTGTCGATGATATTGATGAACAGTTTTGGAGCCGTCGGTTCGGGCAAATCAACAATTTTGAGCATCATATTGCCCAAAATGGAACCATCATTTTTAAATTCTTTCTGAATATTTCAAAGGATGAACAGCGGTATCGCTTGCTCCGACGGTTAAGAAAGGAAGAGAAGAACTGGAAATTTTCGCCCGGTGACCTGGAGGAGCGGAAATTGTGGGATCAATACCTGGAATGCTACGAAGATGCCATCAACCGGACTTCTAAAGCGCACGCGCCCTGGTATGTTATTCCCTCTGATGACAAAGATACGGCCCGATATATTGTGGCCAGCATCATGTATCAGGAATTAATTAAATACGAAGATGTGAAAGAGCCGGAATTAGACCCGGAGATTAAAGCAAATATTGAGGAGTATAAGAAACAGCTTGAATCGGAGTGAGATGCTCTCGAGACAAACCCAACTCACTGAATAAACCAATCGGGATTTTCTTCTTTGGTCAATCTTCGAAGCATATTTTGAGGCACATAATCAACCAAGGTGCTGTCGAGCGTCTGGGCGGTAATTTTAACTTTATCAGGACAACTAATAAAAGTGGTGTCGGCCACAAATCCCTTGATAAGCGGCCGTGATCGTAACTCTAAATAGTCAATTTTTTCCGGTGAGCATTCATACCGCAAGAGAACGGAATCTGCACGCGCATAAAATTCAGTTATGATAAGTTCTTTGTCGCTTCCTTTGTAAATGTGGGTCTAGTTCATCGTCAATTCTTGTGCTCGGGCCGCTTCGGGTAATACCGATAAAAAGACGAATAATGTGATAAATAACGTTTTCATAGCTTAGCGGAATCAATCTTGAACAGCTTCTTTTATGTGAGGATTACCAGATAGTATAAAAGCTTAACGTTGACTGGTAAAAAACCAACTACCAACGTTTCTCTCTTTAATCTACAAATTTAAACGCCCTTTATAGTATATAATTTCATTTATAAACCATAAATACCTTTAAGATTTTATAATAAATTAAATAAAAAGGTAAAGTATAAATCCAATGTAATTCAGTTAGGTAAATACACAGATAGGTATTTTATTATTAGATAAAAATAAATTTAGACTGCCTTGCAATGGATTATATTTTTTCTGAAGTGTTGTATCGTATATTAATCTTGCGCAACCGTTTATGCATATTTGAGCCTGCAAATATTTCAGCCAATACAATGCCAGTTATTCAGAAAGTGTATTGACTTAAAAGTTTGGCAATGATCGAGGTTATGCCATGCGGCGGCTAGATTAAACGGGTCATTCTATTAAGCTGTTGAAGAGCTATTTCGGGATCATTCACAATCAATCGCTCAACATTCAGGAAGAATGATTATTTTCTAAAACAATTTTTATAATTGCTCTAATATTAATTACTAATCAAAATAGAACAGCTATGAAGTCAGTTTTTGCGATTATGTGTACAATTTTGGGATTCTTTTTCCTGGCAGGGTGCCAGCAGCCGGACGGCTCAAGCCAGGAAGCACAGAACAAAACCGTAGAAAATACAGCCGCCGCCGGTTTCAATGCTAACCTTTCGGATGCGCAGGCCATTACCATTGCCGACAGCGTAATGAAAGCGATGGGCGGACGTAAAAACTGGAATAAAACAGAAATTATTAGCTGGAATTTCTTTGGAGACCGCACGCATACCTGGAACAGGCAGACGGGAAGAGACAGCATTAATATACCCGCCCAAAACCTGGTAATTGATATGAACGTGCAATCAAAGAAAGGGGTGGTGATGAAAAATGGGGATGAGCTAAGCCGGCCAGATTCTGTGCAAAAATACCTGCAGCAAGGTTACCAGATGTGGGTAAACGATTCGTATTGGCTTTTGATGCCGTACAAGCTTAAAGACAGCGGAGTAACCTTAGATTACATGGGAATAGACAGCACTCAAAGCGGGATGCCTGCCTATAAACTTAAGCTCACTTTTGACAACATCGGCCTTACGCCCGACAATATGTACTACGTTTATGTTGACACTGCTGATTATTTGGTTCGCCAGTGGGCGTATTACCCTGAAGCGGAAATGGAAGAGCCGCAATTTGTTTTGCCCTGGAATGATTACCGGGAATACGGCGGTATAATGCTTAGTGGCAATCGCGGTAAATTTGCGTTGTCTGAGATCAAAGTGATGGATGAGTGGCCACAGCAGCCGTAGAAAGCATGCTTGTTATTCATTCAGGGCACTATTTTATCAACCATTGGGCAACGGTACCGGCATTTGTACCAACATGGGAACGGTAGTATGATAGGTTAATTCCTGAGCTTTATTGGCCCACAATACTGTTCTTAAGAACGCTTTTTTATAACGGGTGATGGTGATGAGTGAAGCCGGGTACTCATCCAAAAATTGGGATATTCCCTGCGAAAAACGTTCCGCTTTGATATGCTTAAAGTGCAATTTCGGGTATTTAATGTGCTCTTGCACAAGGTCGCAGAACCCCCGGAACTTAATATTGGCCTCCATTCCTTTATGATCGCTGACATGCACAACATGGACCTCAGCTTCAAAAGAGCTGGCGAATCCCACTGTTTTTTTTAAAATTCGAGATCCTTATCCCTGAAATCGGTGGCAAAAACAAAGCGGTCTAAGTATGGTTTTTTGCTATTTGCAGGAACGGTAAACACAGGAATTTCAGATTCTAAAATAATACTTGAAGTAACGTTACCGTATAAAAGACGTTTCAGACTGGATTCTCCCTTGGTACCCAGGATGATCAAATCTGCGTTAACGGAAGCCGCTTTTGAGAGAATACAAGGGTATGGTCTACCACGTTTTATTTCAGAATAGATAGCAAGCTCTGCATAGCGGTCTGAATCACGGGCTTCTTCCATCATTGTCTTAAGCTTTTGGTACGCCTTGTTTTTTTGTTTTCAATGACCTCTTCAATGCGTGTTGCAAAATCATATGGTTCTTCAATGGCGTGAAACAGGTGGAGGTCGCTGCCGGTTTTTTTGCAGGTTTCCAAGGCATATAGATACGCCTTTTCAGCATCTTTGGTAAAATCTGTAGGAAATAATATGGTTGATGTGTTCTTCATACTTTCAATAATAAAAATTCTTGCACTTAATAGTAGTAAAATTTTTAAAGTTTAGAGGTCCAGGTCCAAATCAACGGTCTTATAGCTTTGATGATAAGACGAAAATGCCAATGCCGCCAAATTGATCAAAACTGCAATAATAGCAAGGCAAACTGCAATAGCAGTATCATATTCAAGAGCATTCCAACGTATCAGCAGGTTGTACCGTCATGTGCTTCTTTGGGCAGACCGCCCAACAGCGGAAGCTGACGTGCACTGGCGTCGGCAACGTAATATGCCACTTGCAGTATGCTAAATCCCACTAAATATAACGAAAGCTGGATGCCGGTTTTACTGTTATCCACCCAAAAATAAGCAAGAATGATAACCGGGAGCATTACTTCCCAAAGTGAGCCGCCCAAAATGGTTAATGTGCGCCATCCGAAAATACCCAGGAACGTGTGACCTGCTTCATGAATGATGAGCAAAAAATTATCCAGAAAAGGTGAATAATATTGATGGGAAATGGAAAATCATAGCTGATGGAAAAGAAAATATTAAAACGGAGTGCCTTCTACGTCTGGTGCAGCGAGTAAATTACAAACGGAAGTCGCAGTATTCTACACCCCCATTGTTTTATAATAACGGTCGCATTAGCCTTAAGACGATCAGCATTCATGGGGCAGATCTCTGAAGTATTTTATCCCTTTCAAAAAGTATTGCCAGATAATGCTGTAAGACACCATCGGCATTTCGTGCCCTTGACGCGTAGGCTCTTTTTTAATCTCTGTCCGTTTTTGTGCTGTTTTGCTTAACGATCGCCAAAAATGCCAGTGTGCTTTTGCTATCGCTTTAAATGCATTAAAATTACCTGTAAGCAGTTCCCGCAATGCTGCTATCTTATCCAGCATCAACCGTACCGGAAACCTTAACAGCAGCATAGATGCCGTGTAATTTTTCCAAAGCATCATTAAGCTGTTTCGATAGTTGTAATACAGCTTGCGGGGGGATTCCATTGCCAGTGAGCCCCCACCAAGATGATAAACGACGCTTTGCGGGCAGTATGCTATTTCGTGGCCATGGTTCCATATTCTCCAGCAGAGATCAATCTCTTCCATGTGGAATTGGAAGTCTTCATCAAAGCCGCCCAGCTGCTGGAACACTTTTTTTCGAACGGCAAATGCTGCCCCGCTGGCCCAGAATATATGGGCAGCATCATCATACTGTCCCTCGTCCAATTCAACGGTATCAAAAATACGCCCCCGGCAAAAAGGGTAGCCGTACCGGTCGATGTAGCCTCCCGCAGCACCGGCGTATTCAAATGCTTCCGGATTTTTATAGGAACGCATTTTAGGCTGCGCCACGGCCATGTTTTTATTTTCATCAAACATTATGCCAAGCGGGCTCAGCCAATCCGGATCAACCTTTACATCATTGTTTAAAAAAAGAAGAATATCGCCGTTAGCATAGGACACGGCGCGGTTATTGCCGCCGCAGTAGCCGTAATTTTTATCAAAGGTGACAATTTTTATACCCGGATACTGTTTGCGAACCCACTGTTTTGATCCGTCCGTGGAGGCATTATCGGCCAGGATAATCTCAAAATCATTATAGTCGGTTTCTGCTACGCCGGGCAGAAATGTTTTTAGGTGATGCAGGGCATTCCAGGAAACAATGATGATGCTAAACCGGGGCATAAACGGATTAAATGATTTATTTGTTAAAAATTTTTTGTTAAAAATACGTTAAAACTACCATTTACAAATGGACAAAAACATCGCTATCATTTGAAATTCATTTTGGCACAAAAGATGCGAAAGAATAGAATATGATCAAAGTTGGTTTAATATCGGATACGCATAACTTTCTGGATCCACAGGTGAAAGATTATTTTGATGACAGGGATGAAATCTGGCACGCCGGTGATTTCGGTTCACTCGAAATTGCAAATAAACTGCAATCCATTGCCCCCGTTACTGGTGTTTATGGTAATATTGACGGACAAGATGTTCGAAAGAAATATCCTTTGCAGCAGCGTTTCAGCAAACAAGGTCTCAACTTTTGGATCACGCATATCGGCGGTTCGCTGGGCCGTTATTCTATTCCCATTCGCGAAGAAATGAAAGTAAATACCCCTGATGTATTCATTTGCGGCCATTCCCATATCCTTAAAATCGGGCGCGACCAACAAAAAAATAAAATGCTTTTTATCAATCCGGGTGCAGCGGGCCGGCAGGGATTTCAGGTGTATCGCACGTGCGTTCGGTTCGAGATTGAGGACGGGATAATGCGAAATGTTGAGGTGATTAATCTGGGTAAAAGGGGAGGGTGAGTTATGTTCAAATGACAAAGGTCTGAAAGTCGCATGTCCCACCTTTAACCTTAGACTTTTAACCTTTAGACTAATTGAACTCATAACGTCGAATCAGCTCTACCGCATGAAAGGCTGACAGAATAACAAGCGGAATACCCCCGCCGGGATGCGTGCTGCCGCCTACAAGGTAAAGTCCTTTAATGTGTCGTACCTTGTTTTTAGGACGCAGAAAGGCCGCCATTTTGCTGTTTGATGAAGTGCCGTAAATGCTGCCGCGGTTTGATTTATAATGGTTATAAAAATCTACCGGCGTGATTTGATGTTGATAAATGATTGAATCGCTCAATCCCCGGAGCCCTCTTTCTGCAAGTTGCTGTATCACAAAATCGCTGTACGCATTCTTTTGGTTTTTCCAGTCCCATGAAGGTGATAAATAAGGCGCATTTACAAGCACAAATAAATTGGAACCACCGGGGATGGCATGTTCAGGATCCTTTTGCGATGTATCCGCTATGTAAATGGTAGGTTCTTTCGGCATCACTTTTTTATTGAAAATAGCATTAAATTCTTTTTTATAGTCGCTGCTGAAAAAAATATTATGATGGGAAAGCTGATCATATTGTTTGTTTATGCCCAGAAGTAAAACCAGTCCCGAGCAGGAAGGTTCAATATTTTGCATCCGCTTTCGCTTGATGAAGTTAACATCGTTTTTTGGGATCAGATTTAGGTAGGTTTCCGTGGCATCGCTGTTGGAGATAATCAAATCAGCCCGAAAAGTTTCTTCTGAGGTTTTAACACCTTCAACCTTTTTATTTTGAATCTCAATGGCTTGCACTTCGGCATCAAAATAAAAAGTGACGCCCAAATTGGTTGCAAGCTGCATAAGTGCTTCAACCAATTTGTAAATACCGCCTTTAACATAATAGCCGCCCATGGCAAGTTCCACATGCGGGATTACATTTAGCGTAGCCGGCGCTTGAAAAGGGGATGAGCCATTGTAGGTAGTGAAACGCTTGAAAAATTGCCGCATATAACCGG
>Ga0136604_1000612_pt1 | contig 17434 bp, 15 predicted proteins | sample AntRauFillE10628_FD_104928 | JGI IMG/M metagenome (GOLD analysis project Ga0136604, IMG submission 104928) | Saline lake microbial communities from Rauer Islands, Antarctica - Metagenome Filla E10 #628 | ecosystem: Environmental > Aquatic > Non-marine Saline and Alkaline > Saline | place...
CTCCGAACTTAAGCCTAGTAGAGGGGATAAACTATGCTTCGGTCTCGTAGACCAGCGCCGATAAGTGCATCCTCTCCCTACTAAGCTAGCTAACTTTTTTGTCTTTGCAATGATACAAGCGCCACGCACGCCCCTGGCGTGTGTGGTCCGCCCAAATCAAAATGAATTTATAATATAATATCTAATAATTCATCGGCGGCGGCGGTGATGACTGTGCCGGGACCAAATATAGCTGCAACGCCCATATCAAAGAGAATATCATAATCCTTTCGTGGAATGACGCCGCCGACAATGACTAAAATATCCTCTCGGCCCATCTCGGATAAAGCATCGAGGGTTTTGGGAACCAGAGTCTTGTGACCGGCGGCTAGAGATGAAATGCCGAGAATGTGTACATCATTTTCAATGGCCTGGCGAGCAGCTTCTTCGGGGGTTTGGAAGAGGGGGCCGACATCGACGTCAAAACCTAGGTCTGCAAAACTGGTAGCTATGACTTTGGCGCCCCGATCGTGACCATCCTGACCGAGCTTAGCCACCATAATGCGGGGCCGACGACCGTGCTCCTTTTGAAAGTGATCTGTTTTTTTGCGTACGGCGGCTACATCAGTGTTCTTTTCCATACTCTTGGCATATACACCCTGAATGAGATTGGGTTGGGCTTTGTGACGGCCGTAAACTTGTTCCATGGCGTCGGATATTTCTCCTAAGGTGGCTCGACAGCGAGCGGCTTCTACAGCCCGCGTCAAAACGTTTTCTTTCGGATTTCCTGCGGCTCTTGTGAGTGCTTTTAAAGCAGATTTTACGGCCTTTTCATCTCTATTATCGCGTATGCGAACCAGAGCATTCTTTTGATCGCGAAGTACTTCTTCGTTTTTTACTTCAAGGGTGTCGAAGGGAACTTCTTCGTCGGGGGGGAATACATTGACACCGACAATGCGGTCTTGACCATTGTCTATTCGGGCTTGCTTGCGCGCAGCAGCCTCTTCAATACGGCGCTTGGGGAGTCCATCTTTTATAGCCTGAGTCATACCGCCCAACTCTTCAACTTCCGCTAATAGCGATTTCGCGCGCTCATATATTTGACGAGTGAGATATTCGACATAATGGCTACCGCCCCAGGGATCAACGATATCCGTCATACCCGTTTGCTTTTGTAAATATTTCTGAGTTTCGCGAGCGATGGCGGCAGAAGCATCGGACGGCAAAGCAATGGCCTCGTCAAAGGCATTGGTGTGCAGCGATTGTGTGCCACCAAATATAGCCGCCATGGCTTCTATGGTGGTGCGGGCGATATTATTATAGGCATCTTGCTCTGTTAAGCTCCAGCCAGAAGTCTGGCAATGGGTGCGAAGACGCATGGATTTCTCATTCTTAGGGTGGAATTCCTTAATTTTTTCGGCCCATAACCAGCGACCAGCTCGCAATTTTGCAATCTCCATAAAATGATTCATCCCAATGGCCCAAAAGAAGGAAAGTCGGGGTGCAAATTCATCAATGGAGAGTCCGACGTCTAGTCCGGTTTTGACATATTCTAAACCGTCGGCAATGGTATAGGCCAATTCGAGGTCCGCAGTTGCTCCGGCTTCGTGCATGTGATATCCGCTGATAGAGATGGAATTGAAACGAGGCATTTTTTTGGCCGTGTACTGAAAAATATCAGCTATGAGTCGCATGGATGGTTCGGGCGGATAAATGTAGGTGTTTCGGACCATAAACTCCTTGAGAATATCATTTTGTATGGTTCCGCTCAGCTGTTCTGGTGCAACACCTTGTTCCTCAGCAGCGACAATAAAAAACGCCATGATGGGAATGACAGCGCCATTCATGGTCATTGAAACAGACATTTTGTCTAGAGGGATCCCGTCAAACAAGACTTTCATATCTTCAACGGTGTCAATGGCGACGCCCGCCATGCCCACATCTCCGGGAACTCTTGGGTGATCAGAGTCGTATCCTCGGTGGGTGGCCAGATCAAAAGCTACTGATAGACCCTTTTGTCCCGCAGCGAGATTGCGTCTATAAAAAGCATTGCTCTCCTTAGCTGTTGAAAAACCAGCATATTGTCGAATGGTCCAGGGGCGACCGGCATACATGCTGCTATAAGGGCCCCTCAGATAGGGAGGAATACCGGAAACAAAATCTCGTTGGGGCCGCTGAACGGCCATTTCGGGATTGAAAACGCGAGGGACTTCAATCAATTCAGCGGTGGACCAGTTGGTGTTGGTCTGCTCTTTGGGTGGCTGTTGAAATTGAAGATCTGATGAGAATTTAGGTCGTTTCATGCCCAAAAAGTACGGAAATTCAGGAACAAAAAAAAGCCCGACGCGGAAGCGTCGAGCTTTTGAAAGTCCAAATGGACTTTTACTTATTGACCTTGTTTGATACTGAAGACATAGTTATCTTCATTATCATTAGGCGTTACCGTGATATCCGTCACGAGAAGTAGGTAGTGATTGCCATCCCGTCGCACAGCAAAAACATCACCAACTTCTACCACATCTGACTCTGAAACAGTGGCTGCCTCGTCAAAGCTTTCCACCACCTGGGCCTGCGTGGCTACTGCATCAAAATCGAATTCTGAAGATAAGGCGGCCAATTCAACATTATTGCCCATGATTGGTGCAATTCTTTGAAGCCAGTTTTCAGCAGGAGGAAAGTTTATCTCATCGATGCCCTGATCTCGAATTTCGGCATCAGGATCACCAGATCCAGTTCCTTCCCCGGTGTCCAGATCCAATCCACCAGTACCTGCAGGTCCACCTTGATTTAAAAGTACACCTTCGAGTGTTGTTATGTCAGAAACGAAGTATGAGAATTCAACCGTTGCGGCATTCTGTTCATCGTCAGCAACCTCAAACTCAATTTCGTAAGCGCCAGCCATATCAGCAGCAAGGATCATTACATTGAGTGTGAATTCTTCGCGACTATTACTGTCCAATAAAACGGCATTAGATGGTGCGGGATCTCCGTTGAAGAACAATCGCTCTGCAAAATTTGGAAGACGCACACCATTTTCGAAAATGGTAAGAGAGTTGATATCATTCGTTCCGGCCAGGGCTTCAATCGTCACTCGGAGTGTGTCTCCGGGAGAGACAATACTTCCATTGACATTGTTCGTATCAATTAGTGAAATATTGGGATCGATAACATCAATCGGATCATCATCATCGCCACAGGCGACTACAAAAAGAAGGCTAAATAGCGCTAAGAGAAATGGAATTTGCTTAAACATATGATTTAACAATTTGGTTAATTTTTAGTAACGTAAAGATAACGATAACTCAGGGCTTATCATTGCTTACAACTTCACATTCTTTGACTTTATGGTATAATTTATAGCAAGCCCACATTTGCGACTACTTAAACAGTAAAAGCGCCATCTTCATAAACTTTTACACCATCTGCAATTATCCTTCCTCCCTCCTTCATATTGGCAATCATATCCCAATGTACCGTTGATTCGTTTTTTCCACCGGCTTGTAAATAGGATTGGCCAATCGCCATATGCACCGTTCCGCCGATTTTTTCATCGAAAAGAATATTCCCCGTTGTTTGCTGTATATTGTAATTGGTCCCAATGGCCGCTTCTCCAAACCTTCTGGCCCCCGGAATCTGGAAGATTTCATCGAGAAAATCCTCTCCCTCTTCCGCCGTCCAACGATTAATCAAGCCCTTTTCCACTTCCAAAGTAACACCGCAGACGCGATGTCCTCTGAATACAGTCGGAAGGTCAAAATGAATGTGTCCCTCCACACTATCTTCCACAGGCGAAGTATATACTTCACCTGAAGGCATGTTCGTCTGTCCATCGGAATTGATCCATTTTCGGTTCACCGTTGAAAATTGGATATCCGTTTTGTCATTTTGATATCGAATCGTAGAACAAGCATTTAGGTGGTCTACGATATGCTGCTGTTCCTCTCGTACTTTTAACCATGCTTTGACGGGATCTTCTGCATTGAGGCGACAGGCGTTGAAGACAAAATCTTCGTAATCACTCAGCGCCATGCCAGCCATTTGGGCCGCTGCCTGGGTAGGGAACTGACAAAGAGACCGCTTTAATTCTTTAGTTGCCGTCCGCTGGAAATAAATTTTATTTAGGCCTTCCATGGCTTTGGATCGCAGAGCCACTTTCTCGGAGTTCCCTCCATTTTGGGCCCGGGTATTGTACGGGGCTCGAATGTTGAGATAGGCCTCAAACTCACTCATCGCCTTTTCGTAAAAAGGAGATATATAAGTTAGTTGATCTTCATTTGCAAAGTCGTTATACATTTTCATCTGCTCTGAAAAAGTCATAGAAATGTGTGGGTGACCGCCGACTTGCAAGCACTTTTTATACAAGGATTTAATAAGAGGCTCTGCAAGCATACTGCTCTTTATCAACAGGCGATCGCCTTCCCGAATCTCTAGACAATATTCAATGAGTAAGTCTGCGTAGCGGTCCCAAATGGGGGCATGAGCTTGTAACATCAAAAGAAGTTTGTTTTATAAGGGTATCTAATTTTATATTGCTCTTCAACCATCGCACCTAAAATAGCGCGCATGCGATCCATATTCTCGTTGGTCAGTGCCGAAACAAAAACACAAGGACTGTCATACTGGTGAATTAGCGTTTGGCGCATCTCCCGCTCAAGGTGTTCTCGTTCCTCTTTTGACAATAAGTCGTCAAAGTTCTTTTCCCGGAATTTATCGATTTTATTGAATACATATAAAGTCGGGATGTCAGAAGCGCCAAGTTCTTTCAATGTTTGTCTCACCGTGGCAATTTGATCGGCATAATGAGAATGCGAGATATCTACAACGTGCACCAGAATATCAGATTCGCGAACCTCATCCAAGGTGGATTTAAAGCTTTCCACCAAGTGAGTGGGCAATTTTCGAATAAATCCCACTGTATCTGACATTAGGAAGGGCATCCGCCCAAAAACTACTTTTCGAACAGTGGTATCCAGTGTGGCAAATAACTTGTTCTCTGCAAACACGTCCGATTTACTCAATCGGTTCATCAGAGTGGATTTCCCAACATTAGTATACCCCACTAAAGCGACTCGAATCAACTCGCCTCTATTCTTGCGCCTCGTTTTATTCTGTTGATCAATTTTCTCGAGCTTATCCTGGAGCTTTTTAATTTTATCTCTAACAATTCGCCGATCCGTTTCAATTTCTTTTTCACCAGGACCACGCATACCTATACCCCCCTTCTGCCGTTCGAGGTGTGTCCACAATCCACGCAATCTTGGCAACAAATACTGCATTTGGGCTAATTCGACCTGAGTGCGTGCTTGAGCAGTTTTTGCGCGCCGGGCAAAAATATCGAGGATCAATGAAGAACGATCTACTACCTTAACTTTTACCTTCTTCTCTACATTATTCATCTGAGAGGGAGAGAGGTCCTCGTCAAAAATGACGAGATCAATATCGTTTTTCTCTACGTATTCGGCGATTTCAGCTAATTTCCCGCTGCCTACAAAGTACTTTGTATCGGGATGGCTGAGTTTTTGAACGAAACGGTCTTGGGAGATAGCTCCCGCCGTGAGCGCCAAAAATTCCAGCTCATCCAAAAACTCCTCCACTTCTTCTTCGGAACTGCCCGGGGTAATCACACCAACCAATACAGCTTTCTCGCCGCTTTTGGCCAAACCCTTTCGATCCGACTCTCCAATATTCCAGTCATTCATCATACACACTGCAGTTTCTTAAGAATAATACTGCGCCAAACAGATGGCAGCAATTATAAAAAGGAAATATAACAAATCTATTGAGATTGTGCGATCCAATACAAGGGATTTAGTTTTTTCTTATCCTCCCAAATCTCAAAATGTAGTCGAGACTGCACTTCATCCTCATCTACAGCTAGGCGTCCAATCGTCTCATTCATACTCACGGATTGTCCTTGGGTTACAGAAACCTGATCGAGCCTGGAGTAGACGGTAAAAAACTTTCCATGTCGTAGGATAACCATTTTCTGATACCCCGGAACTTCAGCTGTGCCTACTACAGTTCCATCAAAAACCGATCGAACTTTCGCCGATATTTCTGTACTGATATCGATGCCGTTATTCTGCACCTCAATATTTGGCAGGCTAGCGTGTCTTTGTTTTCCAAACTTACGGGTTACAACTCCCCGCTCCACCGGCCAAGGCAGTGCGCCTTTGTTCTCGGCAAAAGCCCCGGATATTGCTTTGCCCTTTGGTGTGTTTGCAAAAGCTGGAGCATCTTCCGTTGACTCGTCTTTACGGCCTTTCTCAATTGCAGAGCTAATCGCATTGTCGAGCGCTCTACGGTCAGCCATTTGTTTGTCCAACTGACGTCTGAGCTCTTGCTCCTTTTGTTTGAGTTGATCCAAAATGCGCTGTTCTTCTCCAAGATCGCGCGATAAGGCTTTCGCATTTTGTTCTTCACTTTGCAGTTGTTCCATGCGTCGACGCCGCTCCTCCTCCACTTCCTTTCTTTTCGATTCTAAGGATTCCTTTAGTGATAAAATTGTTTGACGCTGAGCATCTTGCCAAGCTTCCAATTGATTGAGGTAAATCCATCGTCGAAAAAGTTCGTTTGCACCTTGAGCAGAAATGTAGTACATCCAGGACGGTTGTTGCTTTTTCCAACGATACATCTTCCGCAAAGTAGCGAAATAAGCTTCGGTCTTTTCAGTGAGAACAAATTCCAGGTGGGAAATAGAATCATCTAACCGTTTAACTTTTTCCTTACTGAGGTTTAAGTCCCGCCGATAATTCTCCACTAATTGACGTCGACTTCGCATTTGGGCCTGCAAAGTTTCCAAAGCACTCAAGCTCTCTTTTTTACTGCCGTCGGTCTTGCGAAGCAGATCTTGCGTCGTTTGTATTTGTTGATTCAATTGCTCTCGCTCCTTTTCTAGCTGCTCAGGCGTTTGCGACCAAAGCGAACTGCTAATAAGGAGTGTAATGAGCAGGAATGCGTATGTCAGTATTTTTTGACTCATCCAATTCTATCGTTGATATATTCAACTCAATCTCCAATTGATCTCTGGGAGAAGAAAAGCTGTATTGGCGAAGATATGGAAAATTATTTATATCTGTAATTTTATGAAAATCACTTTGATCTACCTTTAATTCTTGTGCTTCACTCATTCCAGCATTCTCTCTGTACAATTCAGCTTTGAGCATATCGAGCGGGGGCCTAAGCAAGTAAGAATACTGGAGTTGGACTGATTTTGGGTCGGAAACAACCAAAATATTTTCACCTTTGGGAATTATTTTATCTTTGCGATTGACTCTCATGGGTATGCCCCAAACCAGGTGCTGAATTTCTCGAAAGCTCAAGTCACTCCCAATAATCTCAGACAAGTCCTCTATTGCGGACTGAATGTACGTGTTTTGCAATTTGTTAATCGCAATGACGGAATCAGGTGTAATGCGTGCACGCCCCACTTCAAATCCAAATTTACTCAAGCGCAACCAACACACTTTTTCATTCTCCATAAATAAATGTAGGGTACCGGAAACATTGAGATCCCGACTGTTGAGTTTTACCCGACCGCTATAGCCGATAGTATTTGATGGGAAGTCTGGTTCCATCAATAAGCGTTTGAGCGCAGCGCCTTCTTCCATCTCTCCTTCTACCTTATCTGGGAGTCGAGTGCTACTGCAAGCACTTAATAGTAGTAATGAAAAAAGAGCTACTCCCCAAAACCAACTGATTCCTGAGAAGGAGTAAAACATTCGACGGATATGTACAAAGTTCATTGACATGCTAGTTTTATTGCTCCCATTGAACGCCCAACTCCTCAACTTGCGTCTTTATTTGAGCTGCTTTTTCTAGCAGCCCCTGATCTTCGGCAATTTTATACTGCAATATATAGGTACTGGGATGTGTATAACAGCCCCGATCCATACATGCATCCAGCTCCTCGAGTGCCTGATCCTTTTGGTCAAGTCTAAAAAATGCCCAAGCCTTAACGAGAGACAATAAATAGGTGAAGCGCTCCTCTGTTTGGAGTTGCGTCACTTCTCGAAAGAACTCTGATCGATTTGAATCAGAATTTTCTAGATATAATAATAGATTCAGTGGATCTGCAGCTGAAGCGGAAGCCAAAACGCCTCCGCTCAATTCCTCCCATTTCGACTGAGGGTTTCTATCCTTAGCCATTAATCCTTCAATCACAGCAGCTCGCTCCTTCAAGTATTCATTCCCACGGATAAGACGACTTCCGGATTTCAAATAGTACTCCGATTCATCAGAATCACCCATTTTAAAATATGCATAAGCCAGGGCCACATATACTTCACCGCTATTGGGGTATTCGAGCAACACCCGCTCTCCTGCTGAAATACTGGCTTTATAATATCTCGCTTGAGATAACATTTTCATATACCGCAACCAGGTTTCTGCGGAGGTTGCTGTCTTTTCTGCCTCTAAGTCTGTGAAGATAATATCTAATACCTCATTCCATTGACCGTGGTAATTGGCAGCCTCAATGAATAATGCTTGGACAGCAGCTGACTCTGATGAGTTCTCATACAGCTGATGAGCCGCCTGATAAAGTGCAGCTCGCTCTCTGCGGAGCTTCAATGGATAGCCTTGCAACTCTTCTGTTAGAAGTGAAATTCGATCTTCTACCGAAATATCGATCTCTTTCTCTTTTAATAAAGATGTTATAATATCTAAATAGGCAACCACATCTCCATCTGCCTCTAAATGAGCCAAACGCACCTGGGCTTTCCATTCGTCGGGATGAGTTTCTACAACTTTTTTAAGCACTCGAATTTCATTTTCTTCCTGATCTTGGGCTCGGTAGGTGCGAGCGAGCAAATGCAAGTATTTTAAGTTACCGGGTCGCTGCTCCAACAAGAGCATCACTTTTTCTTCAGCTAGCTCAAAATCTCGAACTGAAAGAGCTGTCATAACCCGCAACTCAATAATCCGGGCCATGGCAAGACCATTGACCGGCATGTTCTCCTCCACTTTAGCAAGCCATTCATCTGCACCATTGGGGTTCCCAGCTTCAATGTACAGTTTTGCAGGCAAAAGTGCGGCATTTGTAGAAGCAGGTGTAAGCTGCCAGAGATCCTTAGCCACATCGGCAGCGGCATCTAACTGATTATTCTCCTTCAGCAACTTCATTTTTAGTCGTAAAACCTCAGGCTGATTCGGCTCAAGGGTTCTAGCCTTTTCAATTTGGATCAATGCCTCGGTAAGATTATCTGTGCGAAAATACCACTTTGCCATTTGATAAAAAGGAGCAAATTCAGTGGGTTCTTTGGATGAAAACTTTTCCATTTTAGATATAGCCTCCTCGTATTCTCCGACCATTCCATGCCCGAGAGCCTCAATATAGAGTGATTCCATTTGTAATTGCTCCTCAGATACGCCGTCAAGTTGAGCCATAACGGGAGTGATGCCGAAGAGGAAACAGATGATAAGTGTTTTCATAATTTAGTCCGCCAATTGTGAAAAATCTCCCAAACTCACAGTTTTGGGTGTGCCTTTATAATACGCATTATTTCCAATCATAGAGTTCTCGAATACAGCGTATTGTATCTCTGAACGGGTTTGGATCACTGAGTTTTGAACCACCGTATGTTTCAAAGTGCAGTGATCACCAATAGAAACATGTGGACCAATCACAGAGTTTCGGATCGTAACGTGGTTCCCGATATAACAAGGTGGAATTATTGTACTATTAATTATAGTTGCTGATAGCTCCTCCAGATTTTGATTTTGATCTGCATCCAAGATCTTTCGATTCGTGTCGATAATCGCCTCTTTATTGCCACAATCCATCCACTCCGCAACGGTCTCAACTTTAAATTTCGCTCCGGATGCCCGCATGCGTTCCAAGACCGTTGTAATTTGAAACTCGCCCTTCTCTCTAATATTTTGATCGATCAACTCACTCAATTCCGTCCTCAAGCGATCACCATCCCGAAAATAATAAATCCCAACTATTGCCAAATCAGAAACGGCTTCTTTTGGCTTTTCGACAAAGCCAGTAATAATATTGTCTCTATCTGTGGTCACTACTCCAAAGGCAGAAGGATCTTTTACTTGCTGTGTCCAGATCACACCCTCCTGCTCCAAATCAAAATCAAATGTTGCCTGAAATAAAGTATCGGAAAATGCGATGATACACTTACCCTTAATGCTTTCAGCAGCACAATAAATAGCGTGCGCCGGCCCCAAGGGTTCGTTTTGATAATATATCGACCCTTTTGCACCTTGGTTCTCCGCGATAGTCACCAATTGCTGCTCGATATCTTCTCCGAAATCACCAATAATGTAGGCGATTTCTTCGACCGGCTCCGATAAGTTCTGAATCAAACTCTCCACTAGGCGTTGAACGATCGGTTTGCCAGCAATGGGCACCAGAGGCTTGGGAATAGTCAATGTATGTGGGCGGAGTCGAGATCCCCTTCCCGCCATAGGTATAATAATTTTCATGAATATTGCTTTTATCGCTCTACAACTGATGTGTACTTAACCTGAAGCGATGATTATTTAGTATTTACCGCACCTGGGTAATCTTCATCATATTGGTCCTGCCCCGATCCTGTATTGGCATAGACCCCGTGTTGACTACAACGTCTCCGGGAATGATGCGATGGTTCTCTTTGAGGATTTTTATTACATCTTCATGCGTCTCGTCTGTCGTGGTAAATCGCCCATAATAAAAACAACGAACGCCCCAAACTAAATTCAGCGTGGCCAGAATATGTTGATTTGGAGAGAAAATGAAAATATCACAATTCGGACGGTAACTCGACACCTTAAAGGCCGTATATCCGCTCACCGTCATACCCAAAATAGCTCGAGCATCAATATATTCAGCCATTTGTGCTGCCGTGATGCATACTGTATCCGAATAATAGGTCGGAGAAGAAATATCAGGTTTGGGGCGCATGGCCTCTAACTCGTAATTGTTCTCGGCCTCATTGATAATCTTATTCATAGCTTTAACAACTAAATCGGGATGCTTCCCTACGGAGGTCTCCCCAGACAACATGACTGCATCCGCACCGTCTAATACAGCATTGGCTACATCAGTTACCTCCGCCCGCGTGGGACTGGGATTCTCTATCATTGATTCCATCATCTGTGTAGCAACTACAACCGGCTTGCCTCTCTGGATGCACTTTTTTATTATATTTTTTTGGATCGCCGGCAACTTCTCCATCGGTACTTCGACTCCCAAATCTCCACGAGCAATCATAATCCCATCTGCCACCTCAATGATTTCATCAATATTTGATACAGCATCCGGTTTCTCAATTTTTGCAATGATCTTTGCGGAATAGTTGTTTTCATTCAATCGCTTTTGCAAGGCTTCAATATCCACTGCGGAACGAACAAACGATAGGGCAATCCAATGCACCTTTTGAGTGAGGATAAAATCTAAATCAGCCAAATCTTTCTCCGTCAGACAGGGCAATGAAATGTCCGTGTCCGGCAAATTCACTCCTTTATTAGAGGATAATACTCCACCGTATAACACTTTCAGCTTTACTTCGTCTTCTCCATTGGTCTCCAGTACCTCAAAAATGAGTTTTCCATCGTCTAATAAGACGCGTTCGCCTACATTGACATCCTCTGCAAATTGGTCGTAACTCATATACACCCGACGCTTAGTGCCGAGACAAGGCTCATTGATAAAAATGATTTCATCACCAGGCTCAAGATCAACCCCGTTGTTTTCCATCTCACCAACTCTGAGTTTTGGCCCCTGTAAATCAGCTAATATGCCGATATGCTGCCCCGTCTCCTGACTCACTTCGTAAATTCTGTCAATTTGTACTTTCGCGTCCTCATGTTTCCCGTGAGAGAAATTGATCCGAAACACATCCACACCCGCTTGTACCAATCGAGTCATCATTTCTTTTGAACTCGAAGCTGGACCTAAAGTGGCTAATGTCTTCGTATTGTGATATTCTATTCTTTTCATATTATTTACCTTGGAGAACAAATATAAGACTTCAGGGATGAATAGGCCCAACTCATTCATTAATTTCCAATGAAAGGTGAGCTTTCATCTGAAGATATTTTTAAACTTAAAGGCGACCTTTCTGTCGCCCATACCCTAATCTGTACAGGGCTTATCAGGCGATAATTACTCAGCTTTTTTCAGTCGGAGCGAAAATAAGCCGTATTATTCCTCGATTAAACAACGAAAAGTTTATTTTTGCATCGAACTAAAACAATAATATAATGTCTGAAGTTGCAGAAAAAGTAAACGCCATCATTGTCGAAAAACTCGGAGTTGATGCTTCACAAATCACAAATGAAGCGAGTTTTACCAATGATTTAGGAGCGGATTCATTAGATACCGTTGAACTAATTATGGAGTTTGAGAAGGAATTCGACCTCTCTATTCCCGATGAACAAGCTGAAGAAATCCAGACGGTAGGAGATGCTATCTCTTATTTGGAAAATGCGAAGTCATAAATCATCGCAGGGCAAAGGTGCTAATCAACCTTTGCCCTTTTTTATATCTCTATTAAGACTTCCCACCTAAATAAACAGGAGCTGGAACTTCCACATGGCTTCTCGGGTTTACCTTCGACGATCTTGGTGTTGCTATAATTTTTTTATCTTAGTCCAACAAAGTTATATCATATGAACAGAGTTGTTGTTACTGGTATCGGTGTTCTCAGTCCTTTGGGGAACGATTACAAAAGTTTTGTAGAAGCACTTCAAAACGGAATGAGTGGCGCTGCAGAGATAAGTTATTTTGACGCCTCTTCCTTCAAAACCCGATTTGCTTGTGAACTCAAGAATTTCAACGCAGAAGATCACCTGGATCGCAAAGAAATTCGACGTCTGGATGCATTTTCACAATACGCTCTTTGTTCAACCCAGGAGGCTATTGAGCACTCTGGCTTAGACCTGGAAAAAATAAATAAAGATCGAACCGGTGTCATCTGGGGCTCTGGAATTGGCGGTCTTAAGTCTCTGCAGGATGAAATTGAAAGCAATGCAGGTAAAGATACCATTCGATTCAGCCCTTTTATGATTCCTAAAATGATTCCGGATATTGCCCCGGGACACATTTCCATAAAATACGGCTTTCGCGGAATTAATTACTGTACTGTATCTGCTTGCGCATCTTCATCGCATGCCCTCGTCAACGCAACCGATTACATACGTCTCGGCAAAGCAGATGTCATCGTGGCAGGAGGATCGGAGGCAGCAATCACAAAAACTGGTATCGGTGGATTTAGCTCTATGAAAGCCCTTTCACAAAGAAATGATGATCCAAAAACCGCCAGCCGACCCTTCGATAAGGATAGAGATGGCTTCGTCCTGGGAGAAGGATCCGCTACACTTATCCTCGAATCCCTAGAGCACGCAAAAGCAAGAGGAGCGAACATACTGGCCGAAATAAAAGGAGGAGGAATGACGGCGGATGCTTACCATATGACAGCACCTCACCCCGAGGGACTCGGAGCAATCAATGTCATGCGGCTTGCCCTGGAAGATGCTAAAATGAATGCTGAAGACATCGATTATATTAATGTGCATGGCACCTCAACACCACTAGGTGATATTGCTGAAGTCAAGGCCATTCAAGAAGTCTTTGGAGAACATGCCTATCGACTCAATGTTAGCTCTACCAAGTCCATGATGGGACACTTACTAGGCGCTGCCGGCGCAATAGAAACCGCCGCAGGTATTGCGGCGATTCAGGGAGGGTTTGTACCTCCTACCATTAATCACAACACTCAGGATCCGGACATAGATCCTAGAATGAATCTCACACTCAATCAACCGCAAGAGAAAAAAATAACCTCCGTGCTGAGCAATACTTTTGGTTTTGGCGGACACAACTCCTCAGTTATCATTAAGAAATTCATACCGTAAATGATCCTTTTTCGTCGGTTCTACAATCGGTTTTTCTCTGAGGAGCGCGCGTTTACGGGCCGTTTGAGAAACCTCATTGGCTTTACACCAAAAAATTTGCAACTCTTCAAATTGGCTTTTTTTCATCGATCCAACCAAAACTTGGACTATCCTCAGCTGCAGAGCAATGAACGCCTGGAATATCTGGGCGATTCCATTCTTAGCACTGTTGTGGCTGAGTATCTTTTCAAAAAATACCCCAGCAAAAACGAAGGTTTCCTCACCAAAATGAGAGCGAAAATCGTCAAGCGAAAAACGCTGAATTACGTTGCTCGAAACATGGGACTCGATGAGTTTTTGTCAGAACTCAATGCTACCGACATTAGCAACTCAATGCTGGGGAACGCCTTAGAAGCCCTCATCGGAGCAATTTACTTAGAAAAAGGTTACGAGTTCACCCATCACTTTATTACCGAAGCCTTATTGCGAGAATATCTCGACGTGGAAAAACTCGAAGATTGGGACGACAACTTCAAAAGCAAGTTGCTCGAATGGGCCCAGAAACACAACCACAAAATCCAATATCGCGTCTTACGTCGCTTCAAGCGCAATCGTAGAGATTGCTTCAATATTGCCGTCTGCATCAATGACAAACAAGTGGGCATCGCCACCGATTTCAACAAAAAAAGTGCAGAACAACTCGCCTCTAAAGAGGCTTTATTCTATTTGGAAATTTTGCGCCGGGATCAGGTAGCGGTATCACCGATACAGGGCGGATGAGACTCACCGACTATATCACTCCAGGTAAAATCTCTCAAATGCAGAATGGAGCCGAACTCTTTCTCCAACGATGGAACGACCTGTTCCATAGAGGATTACAAGAATTATTGACAGATGCCACGCCCCTGCTGGATATGGCTGAACAACAAGTAGATTGTGGCAATGGCAATATCGCCCGCCAAATCCGTCTCGTACACAGAGAACTGTCAGCCGAAAGCGACCCCTATTGGATGGAGCGCATCAGCCAGTGCCTCATCTCAGCGCAGGCCCTCGTCCGTCTCGATCATTTCACCGTCCTTCAGCAGCTGGACATCCTCGTACAATGTGGCTTGCGACAACAAAAAAAAACGCTTTCTCCTCATGGATCAAAGCGCAGTTCCTGGCTGGTTTTACACCACGCGACCCAAACCGTAGAAAACCTCATTCAAACCACCACCTATTTCCAATCCCTTGAAAATCAGTCGTTCGGGCTAGATCTCCAATATCGTCATCTTCGTGAAAAACCCAAAGGACCGCGTCGTCAGGTTGGCCAGATTATTGACCTGGAAAGTGTCTTTTACCCCTCTGCTCATCCTTTGCGACTCCACGTCATTCAAGAATTCTCCGCCAGACGCGGCGCAGGCCATTCTGGCTTTGCCTCTTGGGATCAGTGGCAAAAATACAATATCACAAGGATTCGAACCGCGCCCTGGCTCACCCATCGCCCAGCCATTTTGCAGCAACTCATCGCCACTCAGGATCGCGGACAGCCAGCCCTCAGAGACACGAAAAGTACATCCGCTTTGTATCTCGCATCGGAGACCGATGCCCTCACCTTTTGGGCATTTTCAGAAGGTCTGCCCATAGACATTTTTGGAATAGGTCACAGCGGCCATTTCGAAGTCCACACACTCATTAGACAGGACACCTACCTCCCACTCAGCCGCCCCTTGTTATTGCGCAATGTAAGCAATCATTCATTGGATCAGAATTGACAAAGTCTTGTTGTATTTCAATCTTCTCTTATATTTTTTTTGGGCGTGACCCCGCTCCGAGTTGCCTTCGGCGAACTCGGGGCGGGGTCGGGTCGTTCGGGGCTATCGGTCCCCAACGAATTGGGGACGCCACCGCCTCTGGCGGAGGCCCCCTACCACCCCTCACGCGGCCAGCGCGCAAAGCCATTTAAAGGCTACGCAGACTGTAACTCCGGACATTGAAAATGATTCTAAATTAATTCGATTTCGCTCACTGCAGAATTTCTGAGGAGGTCTATTCTTCCTCCTTGAGCGGCTTTCTCTTCACGTGTCCCATTCGGCTAAATTTCGCGATGCGTTCTTCAATGCGCTTCTCAGCATCCATTTCAAAAAGCTCAGCTACCTGCTTTTTCAGGTGACGCTTGAGCACCTTCGCCATTTCTTCCGCATTGGAATGCGCTCCACCCAAAGGCTCCTTGATGATGCCATCAATCAGACCAAATTCATGCATGTGCTCAGAAGTGAGTTTAAGTGATTCAGCCGCTTGCTCTTTATAATCCCAACTTCTCCATAAAATCGACGAACAAGATTCCGGCGAAATCACCGAGTACCAGGTATTTTCAAGCATAAAGACTTTATCACCCATCCCCAGACCAATGGCTCCTCCACTTGCGCCTTCCCCAATAACGTAGCAAACGATAGGAGTTTTAAGCTGAACCATTTCCATCAAATTGCGAGCGATAGCCTCCGCCTGCCCGCGCTCTTCTGCCTCAATGCCCGGATACGCACCTGGTGTATCAATGAGACAAACGACGGGATACTGAAACCGCTCTGCCAGTTTCATAAGGCGAAGCGCTTTTCTGTAGCCTTCCGGACTTGCCATTCCAAAGTTGCGATACTGACGCAATTTCGTATTGACCCCCTTTTGGTGTCCAATAATGACCATAGACTGCCCATCTACGTTACCGATGCCACCTACAATCGCCTTATCATCACCGAAATAGCGGTCACCGTGCAGTTCGATGAACTTGCGGCACATGTTTTTGATGTAGTAGTAAGTATAAGGACGCTCCGGATGACGACTGAATTGCACCCGCTGCCAACCCGATAGGTCGGAATAAATATCCTTTCTTACCGAACGAATTTTATTCTCCAGTTCCTTTGTCATTTCGGACACATCCAGGTCTCCGCTCTCTCCTACCTGTTGGATTTTTTCCAACTGTTGATAGAGACTTTCCAAAGGCTTTTCGAACTCTAAAAAAACCATACGATTTCATTTGAGAGGTCTAAGGTAAGAAACCTCGGGGATAAAATAGGTCCCCCTTTATTTTTTTGAACTTTTTTGAGCAAAAGGTTGCAGATAAAAAATTAAGACACTACTTTTGCTGTCGCTTCGAAAGAAATCATTCAGGTCCGGTAGTTCAGCTGGTTAGAATGCCTGCCTGTCACGCAGGAGGTCGCGGGTTCGAATCCCGTCCGGACCGCTAGGGGAAAGTGCTTAGGTGCTTTCCCCTTTTTTTATGGGGTATTAAGCACAAACGGTCATTATTATTATCTTAGGACTGTGCTACTCTCACAACCTAGAGGGTCATTATATTGTTCTATTTATGCATTTTGTTTATATAATTTACTCCGAAAAATTTGATAAATATTATAAAGGCTATTCCCAACGGCCATACCACAGATTGGAAGAGCACAATCTTGCTTTGAGTCGATATACCAAACATTTCAAACCCTGGAAACTTGTCTATTTGGAAAGCTTCTCTACTAAACGTCAGGCTTTGATCCGTGAAAAAGGCATTAAGAAATACAGTAAAATTCAAATTCTAGATTTGATCGACTATTCTTCCAATGAAATCTAGCTCTCTTTAAACTTCATAGCCCCTTAA
>Ga0136604_1000615_pt1 | contig 17333 bp, 17 predicted proteins | sample AntRauFillE10628_FD_104928 | JGI IMG/M metagenome (GOLD analysis project Ga0136604, IMG submission 104928) | Saline lake microbial communities from Rauer Islands, Antarctica - Metagenome Filla E10 #628 | ecosystem: Environmental > Aquatic > Non-marine Saline and Alkaline > Saline | place...
TCGGCGGTATTTTTAAAGTCGGTAATCGAATTGAGATTAACGGAGTAACAGGTGATGTAATTGATATAGGACTGTTTAACACCACGTTGCTAGAGATTAAAAACTGGATTGATGCTGACCAGGCCACTGGTCGAATCGTGTCAGTGCCAAATGGAGCGGTACTCAATCAACCAATTAAAAACTATACCAAGCAACATCAGTACCTATGGGATGAGTTGACTGTAGTTGTTACTACCGAAAGTGATTGGAGTGAAGCTATGCGTATACTGGGGTCAGTTGGTATGGAACACACTGAAGAATTTATTGAAAAGGCTGATAGGAGTCTAAGTAATCTAGAACGCTATTACTATGTGGAAGGGCATGTATTAGAACCTAATGTATACGTGAAGCCAGCTCCAGATGGATACGCTTTAACCTTGCGCTACGTTGTAGATGCTTGGAAGCGTCGGAGTACCAGCTCAAATATTTGGGGCCACACAATCCGTTTATTTGATGAACACGATCGTATCTTCATTGCTCCAAATACATTGGCCAGTGTAGACTATCCAAAACCAGAGCATCCTCTTTCTTAAAAAGAAAAAATCTAAATAAGTTTAGCATTAGTATATGAAAAAAATAATCTGTAGTGACCTTGGTGGACCCGAAGATTGTGAAGTCGAAATTAAAGGAAACACTCCGGACGAAGTAGTCAAAAACTGCCAAGAACATGTAATGGAAGAGGTGGGAAGTGGTGACAGTAATCATCAAGATGCAGTAGAAGCCATGCAGGGCATGTCACCGGAAGAGCAACAAGAAAAATACACGGAGTATATGCAAATTTGTGAAAACGCCTTCAAACGAGCTTAGATAGAATATAAAACAATCCTTATCAAAGGATTATTTTATAAGTACTAATGAAAGCTCATTTATCTTCAAAGATCATCTTCTGTATGACTCTTTTTGTCCGACTCCTGTTTGCTCTTATAGCTAGTCATAATTATGCCAAAAAGTAATCCAAAACTTGTGCCCATTGCGACTGCTTGTGGAATATTGGAAAATATAGCGCCATAAACAGAACCTATTACAACTCCAGTAATTAACCCAAAAACAATCCAACTGTTATTTTTGATCATGAATTAATTATAGCAGAATATAATTTACTGATTCGCGCAAATTTCTATACATTTCTATGTTTTGGTGGAAGACTTTGCTCCAAGTTAGAACCTCTTTGATTGAAATGCAATGTCCAAACTTTCTGAAAATTGCGAATTTGTGGTGAATAAGTTACTAAAATATCTAAACCAGTGATAAATGGAGCGTTTGTACAGCTCAATAAAAGCAGCGAAAGTGGTATGATGTTTATAAACACTTATAAGTAATTTGATTGCTATGATAAAAAGAAATAACTTTGTATTACTCGCCAGCTTAGCACTGGTGCTGACTGCTTTTGTAGGGAACGCAGCTTTCGCCCAAGAGCGAGTCGAAGAGATTGCAAACGTAGAGGCTGCCAGTAGCGTCGAGGCGGCTAACTATAACAATACTCGCTCCAATCGTTCCTCAATAGCAGCACCTGACACAAACGAGTGTGACGGTGTGACTTGTTCAGACGGAAGTTGTACCGCGACGTCAGATATGTGTCCTGCGGTGGAAGGCGAAGTTGTAGAGGGGAATACTCCAGATAGGTCGCCGGCAGACGACTCAGCCAGTGTTGCTCCAGCTCAGGATTATAACGCCACCCGTTCAAACAAGCCTGGTTCAGTAAATGGTGATGGTGGTGATTGTGACGACACCGATGAACGTTGTACGCCAGGAGCTGCTGAGCCGGACAACACTCGCTGCGACCCTGTCGACGAAGATTGTGACGGGGATGGACTCGATGACGGACAGCGCGCACAGGATTATAATTCTAGCCGATCAAACAAGCCGAATACGGCAGCAAATCCAGCTGATAACCTCGATGACGATGACGATGACGATGGTGATGGACTTCCAACAGAGGCAAGTGTTCGAGCAGCTGCCCAAGGACAGCTTTTTGAGTCGTACCGAAACGAGGTTGGACGCACCGGAACAAAAGCGCTCAAGAAAGGAGACCGATTGTCTACTACAGAAGCTGAGCCTGATTCAGACCAAGAGCCAGGGTTTACCCGTTTCTCTGATATTACCGGAGAGGTCCGCGTAGATGAAGAGACTGGCCGACGCGAGCTATCCTTGGTAGCAGTAGCAGCTCAGGATGTACGTAACTGGAGCAATAGCGACCGTGAAGCATTCAAGCGTTTGCAAGCAGCGGTGGCAAGCAACACTCCGGAACAGGCCAGTATCCGCATTGCCCAGCAGGTTCTTGAGAATGAAAAGATTGAAAAAATAGAAGCGACCCAAACAGAGGTGCGCCTTAACTACCGAGCAGAAATGCGTCTATTTGGACTCATTCCAGTTGAACGTGAGGTAGAAGGACGTGCGCAAACAAATGGTACGGTGGAAATTGATTACCCATGGTATCGCTTTTTGAGCACCACACCCGATACACCTGACATCGAAAATCAACTACAAACCAGTATTGAAATCATGATGACGCTCACAGCTGATCCTATATAACCCAAGTATGGTTATCTTAGGGTAGACAAAAAGAACCATCGCTTCAAAGCGATGGTTCTTTTTGTTTCTGTTTTGGTGGAGCAGTTTACTAGAGATAAGAACCTCTTTAATTGAAATGGAGTGTCCGAATTTCCTAAAGGTGGTCGATTTGTGGTGAGATTTGGTAAGAATTAAAATATTTTGGTGTATAGTTTTTTATATGGATATCACAAAACGTAATCTCGCGCTCATCGCTGGTGGTAGTTACATTGTAATTTTTGTTGCCGCAATTTTTGCAAACTTTTTTGTACTAGAAACACTACTTAATTCACAGCTTAAGGCAGTGATTCAGCAGGGGTTTATTGTTAGGCTCGGTATCATGGCGTTTTTAGTAACTGCCGTTTTTGACGTGTTTGTAGCGTGGGCGCTCTGTGATATGTATAAGTCCCATCCATTCTCATTGCCAAGTACTTATTTACGCTTGGCACACGCTATCATAATGGGCTTTGCGGTGTTTGCGCTACTAAATGTCTTTACAGCTAGTACCAACGAAGAAGTTTTGATTGATGTAGCCACCTTCAACAACATATGGCTAGTCGGACTGTTCTTCTTCGGCGTACACCTATTGTTTTTGAGTCGAATTGTAAAGCGTATCAAATTCATTCCGTACTTACTGTTTGCAGCTGGAGTGATGTATATACTTGATACGTCTGCACATTTTCTCATGGAAAACTACGATGCGTATGCTGACCTATTCCTCACCCTTGTCGCTATTCCAAGTATTTTCGGAGAAATGGCATTCGCCATTTGGCTGTTGGTTAAGGGAGGTAAAAATAGTTGATAGACCAAAATAAAGACGCTTATCCAGTGATGAGCAAACTTCAATATTCTTCTGTATATTTCTATATTCTGTGGAGATGGGGGGAGTTGAACCCCCGTCCGAATTAGGGTGTGATCGTGAGTCTACAGTGCGTAGTAAATTCTTTGATTTAAAGTAACTAACTATAGAATTAACAAAACATTAGCTACTCGGTTTGCTTAGAATCTTGGTCTAGCTAAAGCAACGGTTAGTAAGACCCAGTCTCGTGTTTCTTCTACAGAGATTAGCGTATGAGACGTTTACTAATTCTGCATCGCACCGGCGAGCGTAAAACTACGCTACAGCGGGCGCGAATCCATACACGTTAGACGCGTAAGGACTTGGTATTGCTTTCTTTGCAAATACAAATTGGAACCTTTTAACGAATTGATTGCCAGTTTCGACACTGCACACAACCGACACGACTAACCGTCGATGCCTAGCATCCCCCGAAAAATTTTAAGAGTTTAAAATTTTTCGGGGGATGGTGTACTTAATTGGAAGCAAATAGGTAAATTTGACGGGACGGTGGTCCCGTCTAAAATTGGTTTTAGAGATCTATGTCTATGCCAAGATCACGGAGATCCTCGCTATCATCCGTAAAGTCATAGTCATCGTTATCGTCAATGTACTTATCATTTATTGACGAAGGTTCTTCGGAATCAAGTTCCTCTTCCGATTCGTCTTCGAGATAATCTTCGGTCTCACGATCGTTGTTTCTGCCCATAGCACTCATCCTCACTCTGGTGACTATTCACCTATTTGCTTCCAACTATTGATTTTTCAAGGTTCTTTGAATTTCTCTTTTGCTGTCTCTATCTTTAAGGGTTTCTCGCTTATCATGTTTTTTCTTTCCGCGAGCTAAAGCAAATTCTAACTTTATATTCTGGCCATTATTATACAACCGAATAGGAATAGCTGTCAACCCAGCCTTTTCGGTCTGGTTTTCAATGTGAGACAGCTCTTTTTTTGATAATAAGAGTTTACGGGGCCTTTCTTTGTCGTAGCTTTTCTTAGTGTTAGCCGGCTGGTATTCAGTAATACTGGCTCCGACCAAAAAGGCCTCTTGGCCCCTGATGATTACAAAAGAGCCGTCCAGCTTTCCTTTACCGTTTCGAATTGCCTTTACTTCACTACCAAGTAATACCAACCCAGCTTCAAAATTTTCGATAATTTCAAAGTTAAAACGAGCTTTTCGATTTTGTATAAAAGTGGTCATTAAAGTATTGTACTCTAGCAATGATACAATAATGATTCAAGGTAATGATTTTTGAAGGCGAACATTCGGTCATTAAGGCCATTAGAGAAAAGAAGCGGTTAATAGAGGCAGGGTTACCGCATGAGCATATTAGACCTCTTATGTTGCAAGGGGGTGGTTTAATGCGTGGTGTATACGGGGCAGGAGCGGCGCTGGCACTAGAAGAACTAGGTTTTACCAATAGCTTTTCTTATTTGGTAGGGGTGTCTTCGGGAGCCCCAACCATAGCTCACTTTGCAGCCGGTACCACAGCCAAGGGGATTAAAATTCTGCTGGAAGAGTGCAGTGATTCGGGTTTTGTTAATCCTTGGCGCTTTTGGAATCAAGTAGACACTAAGTATTTTTTACAAACGGTCCGTTATGATGATGGTAAAAAAATTAATGTAGATAAGGCTTTAACTAATCCAGCCGAGCTGTACTTTGGCGTAGCAGAGTACAAAACCGCTCTGCCAAGATTACTTCAACCAAAAAACGAAGAGTATTTTTTTAAAGCTATGCACGCTTCAATCAATATGCAGAACGTATCTCCTTACAAAATAATTATTGATGGAGTGCATTATGCTGATGGCGGGTTTTCCCGACCTCACGTTATATCTGAAGCAGCTAAAGAGCTCAATCCCACCCATATGTTAATTATTACTAATAATGACCGTGACTTCACGCCAATTTCTAGAACCGAAAAAATTCTTAATCAGACCATATTTAGATTACGCCTGAACGGAGTTTTGGCTCAGGCGATTAACACCAGACGAGAATCCAGGGACGCTGCTATAGAATCAGCTATTTCTGGAGGGATTGAGACAGCAGTAGTATGGGGGGACGGTTCAATTAGTGGAATAGAACAAAATTCTAGAAAAATTGCTTCTGCAGTAGAAGCCTCAAGGACTTGGTGGCACGGATTATTTTCTCTAGATAAATAAGCTAAATATAGCGTTTTAAGCTGTTTTCTGTATAATAGGCCCAATATGAATAAGGCTGAAAATACTAAAGATTTAAAGGAGAATGAGTCAACCAAGATTGATTCTACTGAAAATACGAAAGATACAAATAAACCCAAAGAAGAGCAAGAAAAACTTACTCCTATACCTAAAGCTAAAGATAAAAAAGGTTTAAGAGGTAACTCGAAGAAGGTTGGTAGCAAGATGCCTCTTGGGCCAGGTAACTTCTGGAATAACATGCTCTCAACGCTATTAGTGTTGATTCTTGTCACGGCAGTTTTTTCTTACGTAACTGATAATCAAGAAGAGCCAGAAGAATTGACCATTACTGAAGTGGTTGAGCAGGTTAAGGCAGGAGAGGTAGAGCAAATCATTGTTCGCGGTTCCACCTTAGAAGTTTCTTATGTCGATGAGACGAGGAATTCTGGAGAAGCTAAGCGAGAAGTTGACGCTTCGGTCTCAGAGTCATTAACAAATCTTGGAGTGACTGCAGAACAGTTATCTAACGTTAATATCGACGTACAAAGAGAGACTGGTTTTCTGTTTTGGTTTGGTCAGTTTGCTCCATTCCTATTTCCTTTAATTTTACTAGGAGTCATAATCTGGTTTTTCACTAGGTCTGTTAAGGGGGCAGGCATGCAGGCAATGAGTTTTGGAAACTCCAAAGCTCGGATGATTGACCCGAACGACACTACTCAGAAAGTTACTTTCAAAGATGTGGCTGGAGCCAAAGAAGCTAAACAAGAGTTGGAGGAAATAGTTGATTTTCTTAAAAATCCTAAGAAGTTTTTAGAAATTGGAGCGGAGATTCCCAAGGGAGTAATGATGATGGGTTCACCAGGAACAGGAAAAACTCTACTAGCTCGAGCTGTAGCCGGGGAAGCCGGGGTACCTTTTTTCTCAATTTCTGGATCTGAGTTCGTCGAAATGTTCGTCGGTGTTGGAGCCTCACGAGTAAGAGACTTGTTCTCCATGGCCAAGAAAAACGCACCAGCCATTATCTTCGTGGATGAAATTGATGCCGTTGGACGAGTACGAGGAGGCGGAGTTGGAGGTGGTAACGATGAGCGTGAGCAAACCCTAAACCAAATTTTGGTGGAAATGGATGGCTTTGAGCCAAACGCTAAAGTGATTGTCATGGCTGCTACTAACCGACCTGATGTATTAGACTCCGCCCTCCTTCGTCCTGGTCGTTTTGATAGAAGGGTAACTATTGATTTGCCAGACAGGTCTGATCGAGAAGAAATTCTTAAGGTGCACTCACGTAAGAAGCCTTTGCAAGAGGACGTAAACTTGACTATTATCGCCCAAAGGACACCCGGCTTCTCTGGAGCAGACCTGGCCTCACTAATGAATGAAGCTGCTATCCTTGCGGCCAGAGAAAAGAGAAATAAAGTTGGTCAGTTTGACCTAATTCGGTCAATTGAAAAAGTAATGCTTGGCCCTGAGCGAAAGACTCATGTTTTGTCTAAACACGAAAAATTAGTCACGGCTTATCACGAAGTCGGGCACGCTCTGGTCGCGTCTGTTTTGCCATACGCTGATCCGGTGCAAAAGATATCGATTATTTCTCGAGGCAGGGCTGCTGGTTACACGCTAAAATTGCCAGACCAAGACAGACGTATGCATACCCGGAAGGAATTCCTGGATGATATTGCCATGACCTTAGGAGGTTATGTTACTGAAGAAATGATTTTTGGGGATCTTTCAACTGGCCCGTCCAACGATTTACAAGTAGTGGCAAATCTAGCAAGAGACATGGTTACCAAGTACGGTATGAGTGAAAAACTTGGACCAATTGCCTTAGAAGGGACAGGGGGAAGAATGATTAGCGGGGAAGCTTCAGAGAATAGGGGTTATTCCCCCCAAGTGGCCAAAATGGTTGATGATGAGGTTAACCGAATTATTCAAGAAGGAAAAGACCGAGCTATAGAAATCTTAACTACCCACAGAGATGCTTTGGAGATTATCTCTAAGAAATTGATGGAAGTAGAGACTCTAGAAAGAGAAGAGTATGAGGCTCTTTTGAAAAAACATGGAGTTGAAATAAAGGATGCCTACGAAGAAATGTACAAGGAGGACGAAAAAGTAGGTGATCCAACTAGGGGTTTGGAAATAAGTCCAGATAAGCATAGATAGAAAAAACCCGAGAGTCACTCTCGGGTTTTTTAATCCAAAATTTTGGTAGCTAACTTTCGAACAGTAAATCTATATATCAGATAAGAGAGTAATAAAATAGCAAAAGAGATTTCAAAAAAGTTCGTAATACTTAAAAATGACCCGAAAATATTTTTGTATCCAGTAGCTGCCAAGTATCCGGCAGTGACTATGATAGAAGACCAAAATAGATTTACAATTATTGAGTACAAGACAAACTTTTTTAACTTCAGACCTCTCTGACTTAAAACAATTATTACCAATAACGCAGCACCTGATATTAGTCGACTAAAAAATAATAGTTTTAAGGGTGAATTTAGGTCAGTTTTTTTAATTAGAAATTCAATGTCTTTACTAATAGACGGAAACTGATTGGTCAATTTATGGTTACGAAAAAATTTTGTTTTGGCTATAAAGAACCAAAATAATTCAGCAACGACTGCTGCTAGTATGGCAAAAATAAATATTTGCCAAACACTTATCATCCCTAAAGTAGTGGCGATAAAAGTGAATCCTAAAACTATTGGCTCACCAGCAAATAACAAAAAAATAAAAGAGAGTAAGTAAAAAAGTTCGGGTTGAAAAGTTAGGGACTCTAAAATAGTTATCATTGGACCGTCCATGAATATATTGAATTAAAAGTGGTTGCGGCTTGATTTTGAATTAGACTTAGTTCTGGAGATAAATAGATGACTATAAAAAATATAACCGCTCCTATTATTATAGTATGTAAAATCACATGAATTAGAGTCTGAGACACATTATTACGTTCGTGGTAATAAAATTTAACTCCAAGGTAAACCTCCAGTCCTGATATAATGACCGCTATAAATAGACCAACTACTGACCAGTTTTCTAACAATTTAACTATAGATAGAAGTATCAAACCAACTCCTATTAGGTTAATACTGTTAGTAACTGTTTGGTATTTAAAGGATTCTAGAACAGGAAATAGAGGTTTAATGTGGTTTTGTATATACTGAGGTTTTAGTAACAGAACCACCCCACAAACGATGTAGAAAAGAGAGACTGCTATATAGATGTAGTAAAAGACTGCAGTAAAGATGTCCATAAGCTATAATATAGTCATAGTTATCAATTTTAGGCAATACCCTTGATTCATATGACAGATTTTAAGAAGATACTAGACTCGTTTAAGTTTGCTTCTACTAAAGTAGCCTACTATAAGAACATCTTAGCAGATAGGAATATAGACCCTAATTCTGTAGTTGACATTGAATCATTTACCGAGATTGTGCCAGTTCTTGAAAAGCGAGACATATTTCCTAAGTTCAATGCAGATAGTTTGTTTACTGCTGACCAATTTAATGATTTCGTCTCTGCAATTGTGAGCTCCGGTACATCCGGAGTATTTTCCTATGGCTTAGTTACTAAAAGTAGTGCCGCCACTCAGAGTCAAATGCTTGACCAGATGATCTCTCAGTTTTTTAGTACCAGCCCAGACAAAAAAACGGTCGTCATTAACGCTTTGCCTATGGGGGTTTCTTTCACTTCGTCGCATCCTGTTGTGCCGGTTAGTACCAGAACCGACATCGCCCTTCATGTTATTAAAACTCTGGGTAAAACAAGACAAATAATTATCATCACTGAGCCAAGGCTCCTGCGACAGTTAGTAGAAGAAGGAGAGGTGGAAGGTATTGTTTGGGGCGAATATTCCGTCTCGGCAGTAATTGGTGGAATGTGGTTTCCAGAAAGTCTAACAGAATATTTAGTTAATAAATTAAATAGTGGTAAAAATAATCAGTCAGAACTACCAAGTAATCAGGTTTTGACTACTATGGGTATAACTGAGGTTGGGCTAAACTTATTCACCGGTACACCTGATTTAGTTAATTTACGTTCGGTATTACAAAAAGATTTAGCGCTATCTAAAAGTTTATTTTCTACTGAAATAGCTACTCCAGTCCTGGGTTACGCTTTAACTGATAACCTTTATCATGAAATCATTAATCAAGATGAATACGGGGTAGGAGAATTAGTTGTTACTCACTTAGACACATCCTCCGCACCATTGCTTATTAGGTACAACACTCATGACAAGGTAAAACTGCTAACAGAGGAAGAGCTCTTAAAAATTAATTTTACCCCGATAGTTGCAGCTCCCATTTTTGCCATCTATGAAAGAAATCACGGTGAAACAGATTCAAAATTACAGTTAGATGATATACAGCAAATATATTACCAGACACCGGAATTAGTAGAATCGGGCACAGATAATTTTAGGTTGGATTATACCGACGGAGTAATCACGGTTTTTTATCAATTAAAACCACAATATAATACTCATGACGATGTAGAAAAAAACGGTATACTTTTTAAGGCCGTCTCATACTATGATTACAAATCAAATATGGGCTTACAATATGATTACAAATGGAAACACTAATAAATATTTACTATTTAATATCTGAGTATCTCTTCACTACTCCTTTGACTATTTTGCTAACCCAGGCTTTTATTTTTTGGTTAGTCTATTTATGTTTCAAAGGTCTCTATTATCTTTTGTCAGTTAGGTTGACTGGACTCTATAGGCAACCAATCTCATTTGACCGAGGTGCTGACCAGAGTATTTTATTGATAGGGGATTCAACTGCTGTGGGAACCGGTTCTTCCGATGATGCAAAAACTTTGTCTAGTTTTCTGGCAAAAGATTATCCAAATACAAATATCGTAAATAAAGCAGAAAACGGTGCGCTAACAGAACGGGTGTTGACTCAATTAAATAACGAAATTGGTAATGAATATAATTTAATAATTATTTCTACCGGTGGCAATGACGTATGGGCTTTGACGCGAGAAAAGAAACTCAGAAAAATTTTTACAAGTCTACTAAGAAGGGCGAGGGCCAAGAGTAATGGTCGAGTTATTGTGTTGTTCTTTGGCAATGAAGGCTCAGCCCCATTTTTCCCCATATTTTTGCAGAGGTTTTTACTTAGAAGAACTTTAATGATCAGAGATTTATTCGAAGAAGTTACTAAAGAGGAGCAAGTAACCTTTCTAGAATTATTCACTAATCCTAAAGAAAATCCCTTTGTGTTAGACCCAGAACACAACTTTGCTCCTGATGGTTTACACCCAAATGGAAATGGCTACTGGAATTGGTATAAACATGTATGGTTGCTAATGAGTGAGAACGTTATTTATATCAGAAAAAAATAATAATTTACTGGAAATGGCTCCTTATTTCGTTAAAGACTTCTCGAGGGTCTTCTTCATTAGTGATTATTCCCTTGAATTCAAGTAGGGGGGAATAGAAAAATTCTACTGGTCCAATCACAGAGTCTCTCTCACATCTGGGGGCAACCAAAATATCAGCTTCTTTTAAGATATTGTCTGCAGTTTCGCTACAGAAGACACCAGGATTGTTTTTAAATGGATTGTGTAGCGAAAGAGGAATTCTAGCGTAGGTAGCTAAAACGGTAATGAAGCCAATAAGACTAGCGGTCTGACATTTAATTTCTGAGAAAGTTAGTCTGTCGTACTGTCTTCTTTTGCCAATTCTACTCTCGGCAATATCAATCCAGTTATTTAATTTAGAATTCAAGAGGTTGGATGTTTTTGTGTCGTAGAGCATCACTGTAGGTTTCTATAAAGTATCTCTGCCTCAGTTCAAAAAAATCTTTGGAATCATTTTTTATATGTGATGCAGTATTCATATTGCTTTATTTAAGGGTCTCTATCATTGTAACTAATCCATCTTCCATATGTAAAACACGATCACAGTCCACTGCATATTCTCGTTCGTGGGTCACCATTACTACTGTTTGACCGTCTTCTCGATTTAGCTTAGTTATCAGGTCGACTACTTGAGTTCCCGAAGCGGTGTCTAAGTTGGCTGTCGGTTCATCGGCAAACAAAATTTTGGGTTTGCCGGCTACTGCTCTAGCTATAGAAACACGCTGTTGTTCTCCCCCTGAGAGTTCGGCCGGCAGGTTGTTGTATTTGCCCTCAAGTCCAACTCCATCGATGGCTGTTCGAGCCATTTTTTTTGACTCTGACCATAAATACCCGCGCATTAAAAGAGGTAACATTACATTTTCCTCTGCAGATAAGTCAGGCACTAAGGCGTAATTTTGAAACACGTAGCCAAGTGTATTGAGCCTAAAGGCAGTACTTTCTTTTTCGTTTAATTTTTTAACATCAATCCCGTTAACAATAATTTCTCCTTCGGTTGGTTCGTCAAGGACTGACAGTTGGTACATGAGAGTAGATTTACCAGCACCAGATTTACCCATAATTGCGACAAATTCTCCCTCTTCTACAGTAACGTCTATACCTTTTAAGATATGAAACTCAAGTTCTCCAGTGCCAAACTTTCTATGTATATTTTTTGCTTTAATGATATCCATACTATTATTATTTACGTCCCAGGATTGAATTAAGAGTGTTTTGTTTTACGATTATCCAGGCAGGTATAAAGCCTGCTAGCAATGTTATAAAGAACAAGGTTATAAAACGATATAAAGTACTGATTGGTTCTGCCACTAAGATTCCGTCACTGAACGGGAAATTTATCGGATTTTCTTGAAAGTACCCAACCAAGAAACCATAGGTTATTAAAGCTCCCAGGGCGGATCCTGCTAGAGCATAAAAAGCTGCTTGTAATACATAGGCAATTTCTATAGCTGTTCTATCAATACCAATTCCTTTCAAAATACCAATTTGTTGTCGCCGGGATAGTGCGTTTATGAAGATGATAATAAAGATAGTTATTGAAGCAACTATTAAGCCAATTGATCCGATAAATGAACCAAGTACATCAAAGGTGTTTTTTATATCCGTAAGAAATTTAGGTACTCCTTCCTCATATGTTTGAATTTTTGCTAAATCATTTAAACCACTAGCAACCATAGCTTCTTTTACTTCAGAGTTTTTGTTTGGATTAGAAACTCTGATGACGATTTGATCAGCATTACGGTCGATTCTGTTAAAAAGTCTTCTGAATTCACGATCAGGGATATAGGAATTTAATGAGACATCGTCAACCTTTGATTGAACGATACCCTTAATGATAAATTCTTTACTAACCTTCCCGTTACTTAATCTCACCGTATCGCCTGGACCAACACCACTTACAGTTTCAAAAATATCTCCAAAATTAGAGGCATATTCCTCCGTATAAAGTGCCCCTAGAAGAATATAGCCTTCTTCTCCGGGTACCAGATAATCTCCCTCAATAACTTCAGTTGAAAGACCGGTCATTGCTTCCTCGTTTAAAGGATCAATTCCAGTGACTCTTATATTCGCTACGTCTCTTTCTCCGGTTAAATCTCGACGCTCTCGGTAATTTGCTTCAAGTAGACCACCAGATTCATAACGCACAGAATATTCAACCACTTCTGGAAACGCTTCTAGCTCTCTAATAAAAGTCTCTGTCTCTAAAATTCGTTCCTGATCATCATTGGCAGAAATAATAATATCACCAATAGATTTTTCTCTGACCGCTACTTCTGCTCCAGCAATCAAACCAACTAAAACACCAGAAACCGCAATCAAGTTTAAGAAGGTTAACATCATTACAAATATTATGAGAGAAGTAGTCCAAAAGTTTGCTCGCTGAATTTGGCGAAATCCTAGAAGAAAACCGATACGAAGTGATCGCATAATCTAGGGAGCTAATACCGTGTCGCCCTCATTTAGACCAATAATTGCCACATAGCCGTCGTTACCTTCCATTAATATTTCGACAGTAGAGCTAGCAGTAGTTCCTGAAGTCAGGTCGGTGGTTAAAACTGTCGCTATATCACCAAGAGTTACAAATCTTTTGGGTAAACGCATAACGTCAGTTTCTTCTCTAATAACTATGTCTACATCAGCATTTAGCCCACTTCTTATCCAGTTTGGTTTTTCGTCCAGTTCAATTATTGCTTCGTAATAGGCTACTCCATCTATTTCCGTGGCCCGAAGAGAGACGAAGCCAGTCTTTCCTGATATGACCTCATCATCTCGGGCGTCAAAAACCATTTCTACAGTTTGTCCGGTTACTATTTTTCCAATATCTATTTCTGGAATTCGGGCTGTAACTTCAAAGTCTTTACTAGCTAATAACGTGATGACCGGAGCATTGGTCACTGCTTCTCCGGGGAGAATTTCTATTTCGGTCACAGTTCCAGAGAAAGGGGCTGTTAAAATACGATCGTTTATAGTTGAATCTATTTTGGCTAATCTAGCTCTTGCTTGCGCAATTGAGGCATTAGCTCTTTTTATTACTTGACTTCTAGCTGGAGAATTCTGGTCAGTAGCTTCCGCTTCTGATAAAGTCAAAGCTTGTCTTGATGCTGATATTGCACTTTCTCTTTGCGTTAGTGCTAAAGAGTAGGCATTTCTATTGATGACATATTGACTAGACTTCATGTTGGGTATATTGACCGTCCAATCTGTGGAATTGTATTTAGAATTAGAGTTAAACTGAATACGAAGACCACAGTCCCCAAGGGGAGTTGGCTGATCGACTGATACTACATAAGTGCCAGTTTCCAGGCCAGACAGTCTAAAAGAATAGCCAGAGTTCGCCCCAGACATATAGGTTTCAATAAAGTACGATCCTTCCTCGTCACACGAATAGGTGCCAGTAATTACTGGAGGTAGCGCGGCTTCATCAGGGTCGTCTGAAAAAGCAGTTAATCCGCTAGATAAAAGTGTAAGGTAGGCGTTTAAAACTTTCTGGTTCTCATTCTCAATAGTTTTTTTTAAAGCTTCTTGTCTAGATAGGATATTCTCTGCGCTAACATCACGGGCTGATAGTGTTGGTCCTTCTAGTAATTCGTCTCGGTCAGCTATTGTTTTAGTTAGAGCTGCAACAGCGTCCTGTCGGTCTGCTCGCAACGCTTCTGTGACTAAAGATACCAACAAGTCTCCTTCTTTCACCTCCTCTCCAATGTTGACGTGAACGGTTTTTACTAAGCCAGTTACTGGAAAGGATAATTCTGCTGTTTGCTCTGCTTCAGCAATTCCAGAAACAGAAACTAATTCTCTAACTGTGCCGATTTCGACAGTTGTGCTAACTAGAGGTTCTTCTTTTTTAGACGTTACACCAAAAGCCATGAGAATGATTAGAATAACCACAACCAAAGCAATGGAAATATAAAAATAACGACTACGGAGCAACCTGACCATATTCGTTTATTATAACAGTAGCAGTTTACGTAAAATCAGCTTACTAAGAATTGTCCGCCCGCCAGGACTCGAACCTGGGACCACGAAGGTATAAGCTTCGCGCTCTACCAACTGAGCTACAGGCGGATGGTAGGTGATTCACACTATATCGTAAACCGAGTCCAGCCACAACAAGTTTTAGCTTTTGTTTTTCTATTTATAAATTTATTTGCCAAAACTTTGTTTGAATAATAGAATCAAACCAGGTGTACAATGTCTGTGCATCTGGTAAGGAATGGAGAAAGCCCATGAATATACCAGGCAAACCCTTCCCCCACGTCAAAAAAAAGGAGGTGATCCGTCCCGAAGTCTAGGGACCTATCTAAGGTTGAGACGAAGTCTATACTGTTGATTTGCGAGAGTGGTAAAGAAAACTCCGAAGCTTCATTTGTAGTCAAATGCTTGCTCCTAAAGCTCAACCAAGCTGAGGAGGATCGCCTCCGCCTCAGACCCTTAACCGCTTTAACTAGCGGTTTTTTTATTCCATATGTAAAACCTCACCAATCCGGGTAACCTTTTCGTAAATAAGTGGAAAGTCCTGACTAAGATTTTTTGTGGTTTCAACTAAGTGTCTAGCCTCATTCCGAGCAGCCTCAACGAGTCTAAGATTACGGATTGCCTCCATACCTAAATCAGTAAGTCCAGATTGCTTACCTCCGTATAGTTCTCCGCTGCCACGAAATTGTAGGTCGTGCTCAGCTAGCTCAAAACCGTTTTTAGCGGTGGCCAAAGCTTTAAGTCTATCTTTGGTTTTCTGACTTTTACTCTCCGTGACAGCAAAGCAGTATGATTGATGAGTTCCTCGTATTACTCTACCTCTAAGTTGGTGTAGTTGGGCCAGACCAAAACGCTCGGCACCCTCAATAATTATATTAGTGGCATTGGGTACGTTTACTCCTACTTCAACTACACTAGTGGCACAAAGAATATCAATTTTGTGCTCATTAAAATCATTCATTACTCTTTCTTTCTCCGCTGGAGTCATTTTGCCGTGAAGTGGCTCTATAGTGTAGTCTTGAAAAACATCTTTTTTGAGTCGTTTAGCCTCAGCTATCACACTTTTCATGGTAAGAGTGGTTTGTTTGTCTGGATCAGGTTCTTCAATGCGAGGACAGATTACATAAGCTTGCCGACCAGTTTTAAGTTCGTCTCTAACATGGTCATACATTTCTTTGCTTTGTCCTGGCCCAACCACGGTCGTCTTGACCGGCTTGCGACCGATCGGCATCTCTTCCAGGAGGGTAATGTCTAGATCTCCATATATAGTGAGAGCGAGAGTGCGAGGAATTGGAGTGGCGGTCATAGAAAGTAGGTGTGGTAAACGAGTATCTTTTTTGGCGAGTTTTTTTCTTTGGTTTGTGCCAAAACGATGTTGCTCATCAATTATTACGTAAGCTAAGTGCTTAAATTCAACACTCTTATATATTAATGAGTGAGTACCGATCACAATAGGGATTTCACCATTTTTAATCCATTTGTTTAGTTGAGCTTTAGAAATTTTAGTCGGTTTAGTCGGATCTGTCTTAGAGGGAAATTTCATACAGGTAGATCCCGTAATCAAACCAATCTGAACTGGTAGATGGTGGAAGTACTCAATAAAACTTTCGAAGTGTTGCTTGGCCAATATTTCTGTTGGTGCCATATAAGCAACCTGCAAATTCCCGTATTCAATTTTTTTAGACAATCCTTCTGGGGGACGGGAGGTGGCTACTGCATAGGCGGTGGTCGCTGCTACAGCGGTTTTTCCACTACCGACATCGCCTTCTAGTAGTCGACTCATTGCGCGATTATCAACAAAATTTTTAGCGATTGCAGTAATGGCCTTATTTTGAGAATTAGTTAAAGGAAAGGGAAAGCGATCAGTAAATTCTTTTAGGTGCTTGGCTGAGGTCTGTATCTGGTAAGTGTCAGCCGCGCTTACGGCTTTCCTCTCTAGCGCTTTTTGTACCTGGATATAAAAAACTTCTTCAAAAGCGAATCTTTTCCTAGCTGCCTCAGCGTCTCGAGCTTTCTTCGGGGAGTGTGCCCAAATCAACGCTGTTTTCAATTCTGGCAGATGATACTTTTTAAGAATGCTGATTGGGATTGGGTCGATGAGGTTAGTGAGAGCTCCTTTTTCAAAGCATTTTAATGCCGTGTGATACAGCCACTTACTAGTTACTCCCTTGGTCTCTCTATATACTGGATACAGAGTATCGCCTGCTTGTTCGGTATCTTTGAAGATTGAATCATGGCGGTCTATCGGTAGGGAGTCCAAGGGTTCGACCTCGGGGTTAGATAAATAAAGCTTACCTTCACTACCAGACACTTTTCCGGCCAGCTTGACGTACATGCCATCGGTATACATTTTGGCCATATACGGCTGATTGAACCACATAATTTTTATTTTAGCCGA
>Ga0136604_1000619_pt1 | contig 17322 bp, 8 predicted proteins | sample AntRauFillE10628_FD_104928 | JGI IMG/M metagenome (GOLD analysis project Ga0136604, IMG submission 104928) | Saline lake microbial communities from Rauer Islands, Antarctica - Metagenome Filla E10 #628 | ecosystem: Environmental > Aquatic > Non-marine Saline and Alkaline > Saline | place...
AGTCATTCCATTTTGGAAGAGTGTTTCAAAAAAAGTTGGGTCTAGAAATTTGTTGGAGCTGGGGTCTCCGTGGTATTCGATTTTGGCACTGGCTTCGAGCGACTCTGGGAAAAAACCGTCAACTCTCCAGTAACGATCAGTAGAAATGTGAAATTCAACTTGCGACTGCTCCGGGTCAGCTCCCACGAAATGATTTTCCGCCCTAATCCAAAGGGAGTCACCAGCATCAATCTCAGAGATCGATGTCTGAAATTCAGCATCAGAGAAATTGTCTAAACCAGTGTCTCCAATGTGCTTGTTTTCTGCCAGCACAGCCTGACTAATCTTATGATTGAAATTTAGAAAGATGCGCACAGGTTCGATTGAGCTCACAATTGAAGCTGTTGTATACTCTCCAGTTGTGATGATGTCAAAATGCTCTGTGTTTCTATCGCTGTCCATGACTGTCACCTGCAGCGGAACGCCATTATAAATGTTCGGAGCAAAGTGTAAGCGCTGAGGAATAAATAATTCTACTTCCCAGTTGGAACCCTGGTCGGTAACGACTGTGGAGTCAATTGAAAATTCTGGATAGCCAGGAGCAAACACCCAGCGGTCGAAGAATTCGGAGATATCCGCATCGGTGAAAGAGTCGTAGTAGTCGCGCATATCTTCACTTGAAACATCGGAGAAGGCGTATTCATCCATGAATGCCGCTGTAGCTGTGAAAAAGTCCTCATCGCCCATGTAAACGCGCAAAGCATTCGCCACATCAGCGCCTTTATTGTAGACATGGCTTCCGTAAGTGAATTCGTGCGGAACTCCGGAGATAGCACGATGTTCTCCACCATCGTCAGTGTGTGCGTAGAGCAACACGTTTTTGTGATTTGATTTAATGAATTCTGTATACTCTTCCTCGCCATAAAGATCTTCCAAAAAGATCGCCTCGCTAAAAGAAGCCATCCCTTCGTTGATCCACATGTCTTCGGCTGTTCGGCAAGTCACTAAGTTTCCCCACCAGTTGTGAGCAAACTCGTGTGCCATCAGTGTTTCATAGCTTAAACTGCCATCGGCAAAGCTAATCGGGTAAGCGATGTTGGTAGCGTGCTCCATGGCGCCTCCTGTGAAGGGGACGAAAACAAAGCCTATCCGATTCCACATAAACGGACCGTAGCTGTTTGTAAATGACTGCAGGTTCGCTTCCAGATTGACAAACGAGTTGGTTACACTAGTGGTGTTCGATTCTGGAGCTGCGAGCAGCGTAGGTATTTCGTTCCCAAAGCCATCCGTGAGAATTTGGTTTATTTCGCTGTAGTTACCAACAGCGATAGAAGTGAGGTAAGAGGGAATCTCCTCCTGCATACTCCAGGTGGTGAGTGTGCTGTCTTGCCCGACCGATTCGGTACTGATTTTTTCACCATTGCAAACAGCCGTTTTTCCCTGGTCTGTTAAAATAGAGAATGTGAAAGTGGAGCGTTCGACAAAATTGTCAAAACAGGGGAACCAGGCACGGCCGTAGTTGTGTGGATCCGCTGCAAAGCCAACACCGAGATTGAAGGCGTAATTATTTGTCCAATAAAAACCTCCCCAGCCAGAAGCATCTTGTTGGGGCTGACCGTGATAAAATACTTCAACTTCGAGTAAGTCCCCGGCATTGAGCTCTTGTCCGAGTGAAACACCAAGCAAGGGAGACTCATATTCGAAATTGGTGCTTTCGCCTGCAACAAGTACGGAATCCACAGTGAATCCAAGTAGGTCCAGGTTGATCCAGTTTACATTACTCATAAGGGATTCAAACTCAATTTGAGCAGAAGCATGCAAAGTCTGCTCGCTAAAGTTGGTGAAGTCGAGGTCGAGATGGATCGATTTGAGGTCGAAGGTGTCGCTCCGTGAGTTATCAGCCTGCATCGAACTGATCATAAGACCTGAATGCGAATGACTGCAATTCTGATGACTTTGCGCGCCAGCATTCAGAAGCAGAGCGATGAACGAAATAAGTAAGAGCAAACGGTAAACGCGGATCATAATGAATAATTTGGACTTTTTTGAAATGCTATTAGGGCTGTTTTGGCCTAATTTTAATACCAATTTAACAAAATTCACTCAGGAGGTTCAACTACTTTTTTTGATGTAGTTTAGTCCTGTTAATAGGGGTTCTGAGAAAAAACGGAAACAGAATTGAGAGTTCGATTAGGGTATTTATTTTTGCCTTTGTAAAACATTCGATTGGAAAGCTAACTTTCCACAAGTGAAAGGTAGGTTTTCACAACCTGTGCTTCCACGACAAGATTGTTTGAGTTAATTATTGTTTGAATTCCTATTTATGAAACCATCAACGGAGTTATTTGATCTCATCCACTCGCTGACGAAGTCTGAAAAAAGATTTTTCAAGCTTTCGTCTTCGCTTCAGTCAGGTGAGAAGAATTATCTGAAAATATTTGATGCCATCGACCATCAGGATGAATATGATGAAGAGGCATTGAAAGACGACTTTAAAGGAGAAACTTTCATTCGCCACCTTCCTTCAGAAAAGAACCATCTCTACAAGTTGATCCTTAAGAGTCTGAGGTCTTATCACTCTGATGATAGCATCAGCTCTATTCTCAAGCAAGAGATTAAGAATATTGAGATTCTTTACAAGAAGGCTCTTTTCAAGGAGTGCAACAAGTTTTTGATGCGCGCCAAGAAATTGGCCATTGCTCACGAAAAGTTTTACTTCTTGTTTGAGTTGATCAGTTGGGAAAAGATGCTTCTCGAAGAGGCGTACGAAGATGGACAGTTCACCAAGGATCTAGACACCTTGATTAAAGAAGAGCAGGAAGTAATCGAAAAGCTAAGGAATCTGGCGGCTTACCACGTGCTTTACTCAAAAATCAACTACGTCTTTAGAAGTGGAGGTTACGTGAGAGATGAAGAAGACAAAGTGTTGGTAGATGAAATTGGACAGCATCCACTGATTATTGGAAAGAATACCGCGCTATCGAGAAGGGCAGCTACGATCTGCTACTACACTCAAGGGTTTTGCCACCTCGCCAATGCTGAATATGACAATGCGTATAGGAAGTTTATGCGAGTGAAAGAGATTCTTGATGATAACCCCAAGGTGAAGTCTGATCTTAGTAAGCGCTACACCCGAACATTGAGTAATATCCTGACGTGCCTTATCGATAAAAAGGACTACCATGGAGCTTCGGAGATGATTCAAACCATGCGAAGTATTCCAAGTTCGGATGCGGCTTTCAATAGCACAGATATCCTGGTTAACATCTTCAAGACGACTTCTATTGCCGAGCTTCAGGTGTGCCTGTTCACTGGTAACACGCAACAAGGTCTGAAGGTGATTCAGTCGATAATGAAAGGCCTGGAAACTTACGAAGGCAAGCTCCACAAAGAGCAGCAGCTAAAGTTCTTCCACTACATTGCCTATGTTTACTTCGTTGCCGGGGAGTTCAATCAGTCATTGTTCTGGATCAACAAAGTGCTTAACGATAAGGAGAACACACTGCGTCAAGATATTTACTCTTACGCCCGACTCTTCAATCTGGTGTTGCACTACGAGTTGAAAAATTACGACTTGTTGGAGTATATCACCAAAGCTACTCAGCGCTACCTGCGCAAGCGTCACCGAGATTATGAATTGGAAAAAGTGGTGCTTGACTACATGAAGAAGTTAATTCGTACCAACAATGTGATTGACAAGAAATCAGTCTTCTCAGACTTTAGAGAAGAGCTGGCGGATCTGATTCAACGACCTGAAGATATGATTGTATTCAAATACTTCGACTTCAGAATTTGGATCACAAGTAAAATTCAGAATTCCACTTTTGCCGAAACCATTAAGAACAAGGAATTGGCAGCATAACAGATATTTCAAACAACAAAAAAGCCACTATGGATATTTCCTGAGTGGCTTTTTTGTTGGTCAAAAGTCTTATTATTTACTTTTCCAATACGATGAATTCAGTTCTTCTGTTTTCTTGGTGCTTCTTCTCTGAACAAGCATAACGGCCTTCAGAACAATCGCAATCGTTTTTCAATTCTCTCTCTCCTTTTCCTTCTGAGAGCAACCTGCTTCTGTCGATGCCTTTAGCAATTAGGTAACGCACAACTGCACTCGCTCTTCGTTGAGAGAGGTTATCGTTGTATTCCATCGTTCCGCGGCAGTCGCAGTGAGATCTAATCTCAATTCGAAGTCCCGGATTGTCTTTCAACTTTTTCACAAGCTGATTGAGGTAGGGTTTTGCGTCCTCGCGAACCACAGCTCTGTCAAAATCCCAATAGATGTTAGGAACTACGTACGGATAGTTTTCCAACGCTGTGGATTTATCATCTCCGTCAGTTTTGTCATCGTCACCCTGATCATCATCTCCAGAGTCAGTTTCACCATCACCGTCATCTTCATTGTCGGCTGTGGCGTCATCATCGCCTTCATCTGGATCTGACACTATCAACTCTTCCATTTCAAGTACAACCTGAAGGTCAGAGTCAGTAGTTATATCTTTTGTAGAAACTTCCGTGCTTACGTTGAAGTATTCGTCTTTCTGGGCAGTTATTTTGTAATCTTTGCCTTGCTTAAGCTCAAGTTTAAACTTACCCTCATCATCAGTAGTCAATGTGTCCTTAGTGCCATCTGTGAGGTTTTCAATGATAATAGTAGCATTTTTCAATGGCATCATCGACTCCTTGTCGTTAACGAGACCTTCTACATAAATTTCAGGATTGAAGATCTGGAAGGAATAAATTCGGTCTTGCTTGTCACGATTTGAACTGAGGTAACCTGAGTCTCCGCCTTTGTTGAACACAATACCAAAGTCATCATAAGAACTATTGATTGGGTAGTCCATGTGCATCGGTGCGCTCCACTCACCGTTCTTTTTCACGCTGTACAAGATGTCCAGCCCGCCAAGTGACTGCTGTGCATTTGATGCAAAATAAAGGGTGTCAGAACCTTTGAGTGTTGGGAATACTTCATTTCCGGGAGTGTTGATCTTGTTTGTCAGGTTAGATGGTGTTGACCATTCGCCATCGAGCATCACTGACATGAAAATGTCCATTTTGCCAACAGTGCCATCCATGTTACTTGCAAAATAGAGCGTGTCACCGGAGTGGTTCAAAGCTGGGTGAGCAACGATGGAGTTCTTGTCATTAAATGGAAGGGGCTTAGGTTCTTCCCAATTGCCTTCAGCGTTTTTCTGAGTAGAGTAAAGCTGAGGGTTGTTGAAGTTTTCACTTGTGGCTGCAAGCTTCCCATCTGGATTGTAGTCGCTGCGAGTCAAAATCATGGTGTTGCCATCTTCCGAAACCGATGGCAGAGCATCGTGAAAAACTTCATTTACACCTTCTACAGCTTTGGGTGAACTCCATTGTCCGCCTTCAAGTTTTGTGTAGTAAATGTCGAGATAAGCCAGTTCGTTGTATGGATCTTTTTCTTTGCCGCCAGACTGTTGCCCAGAGATAAGCAGACCGTCATTGTAGTGCACCGGAGAGTAAAATGTAACAAGACCCGGAATCATCAACTGATCTACATTGTAGAGTGTCGAATCTTTCTTCATCTCTGCAATTCTCTCGCAAGACTGTTTTAGTTTCTCGGCAACGACATTGTTGTCGTCTCTCGAGAGAATCCCTTCGAAAATATTCTCTGCCTTGGTGTAATTCCCTGTGCTCATTAATGCACGGCCGTAGTTCAACCTGTCCTCATCGGTAATGTCCTTCGATGTCATGGCGTTCTCATAAGCACCGACAGCTTTTTCGTACTGATTCGTCTGCACGTAGGCATCGGCAAGCAAAAGACGCTTCTCTGCATCTGGTTTGCTCTTGAGGCCTTTCTCCAGCTTTTCGATAGCCGTGGCGTACTTGAGGTTAGCATGGGCTTCAGTTCCTTGCTTGAGATACATAGAAGCACAGCTGCTCAGTAAAATCCCGAGGCTGGCCAGAACAAGTATTTGTGAAAATCTCCAGTTCATCATCTATTAAAAATATCTTGGTGATCTTGTTTTTATATCAACGCCTTTTCCAAAGTCAAAACCGAGCATGATCTCGTGAGAGCCATTTGCAAAATCGTTGATATCAGAAAGCGTGTAATCGTATGCGTATCCAACTCTAAATTGGTTGGTGATGTTAATGTCGAGCATTCCAACAATGGCATCGCCCGTTCGGTATCCCACTCCCAGTCCAATGAAATTGTTGTAGTAAAAATTGCAGTTGATGTCGACTTCCATTGGTGCTGCTTGCTGGTACTTTACCAGGAAGGAAGGTTTGATTGCAATCGGTCCATTTGTTTCGAAAACATAACCTGCATTGAGGAAAAAGTGCTCTTCGAAAAAGGAGCTTTGCGATGATCCTTCTGGAATGAGTTTGTCATCAGCAGCTATAATGGTTGGCACAGAAACCCCGGCATAAAACTTATCGGTGTAGTAGTAAATCCCAGCTCCAAACTTTGGAATGGCCTGGTTTTCTATGTTTCCGTTTTGATAAACCGGATCGTTTTCATCCCAGTTTTGGATCTCATTGAAATCAGCACTGTACATGCTCAACCCTGCTCGCAATCCAAAGGAAAGCTTACCCGCTCCTGTCTCCAGGTGATAGGCAAAGTTTGCAGAGGCCTCAAACTGGTTTGTGATACCAATGCGATCGTTCGAAACGATTAGTCCCACTCCGAGTTTGTTGTCCGCAAGAGGTCCGTCAATTCCCACGAGCTGTGTACTTGGGGCACCATCAAAGTTCACCCATTGGCTGCGGTGCAGGGCAGAAGCACTAAAATACTCGTGCGAGCCTGCGTATGCCGGGTTTAGGAACAATCCATTGAACATGTACTGGCTCACCTGCAGCTCTTGCTGAGCTTGCACGGCCATTGCCATACATATTCCGGTTGCTATGAGTAATAATTTTTTCATGTCTCTTTTCTTTTAATCGGCATTATCTTCTCAAGTCTACGTAAGTGTTAAGCTCAGTTCCATCAGGAGTGGTGAACACAGCGAAGTAAGTTCCTTCCGGAAGCTCCTCGCCATCGGTGTTTCCACCAGCCCAGGTGTTGTCGTAGTTTTCTTTTTCGTACACCAGATTTCCCCATCGGTTGAATACCTTTAGGTTGTTCTCAGGATAACGCTCGAGTCCGAGAATTACAAAGAAGTCGTTAAATCCATCTCCATTTGGCGTAAATCCGTTTGGAAGTGTCAGGTCTGATGGCTCGGTGAGATCGATTACAAATTCGTAAACACATCCATTGGCATCGGTTACCGTGAGCGTGTACTGTCCGGCAAACAATTCATCGATGTCTAGCTGATCAGATGTGAATCCGTCAGGGCCAGTCCAAGAAATGTCGTAAGGAGGAGTGCCACCCGAAAGCTCGGTATTGATAAATCCATCGTTTCCACCGAGTGTGCTGATGTTGTGTCCGTTTTCGAAAAGTGAAACATCAAAATCAGCTACTACTGGAGAAGAACCATCTACGCTAAACGTGAAGTCATAAACACATCCATTGGTGTCTTCGATAGTAGCAGTGTAATCCCCGAAACTCAGTCCGGTGATTTCAGTTCCGTTGCCTACATCGTTTCCTTCGCTGTCTGTCCATGTGATCGAAGGATCTCCGATGGTGTTTTCTACGATAATTGAAATCGCTCCGTCCGTGTCATTTCCGCACTCCACATCTGTAATCGAAGCATCAACTGTTACAGTCGGAGGTCCGTCAATTGTGATCTCTAGAGACTGGATACAGCCAGCAGCGTCAGAAACAACAACATTGTACGTTCCTGCCAGAATATCAGTGAGATCTTCAGTGTCGGCAGTAAATCCGTTTGGTCCTGTCCAATCGAAGTCGAAAGGTTCTGTGCCGCCTTCAGTAATCAAATCGATTGATCCGTTGGCCTGGCCACAAGTGGCATCTTCAGAATCGAAGTCCAGAAGCAATTGATCCGGTTCGATGATGCTGAAGCAGGTGTCGGCCGGACAACCATTCGTGTCCTCCAGGTCGATGCAGTACTCACCTTCAGTGAGGTCTGAGATGAAGGTTGTATCCACAGCACCGTTGTCCCAGGTGATGTTTACGTAATCTCCAGTACCACCAATTGGGTTGGCCTCGATAGATCCGTTGGTTTCGCCATCGCAAGAAATGTTGTTGATGGTTGGATCGAACGTGATCGGATCCGGTTCCACGACTTCAATCGGCTGGATCAGTTCACATCCGTTGGTGTCGACAACGCTCAGGGTGTAAGTTCCACCTGGGATGTCTGTGAGGATTAGGTTTGTTGTTACCGTATCAATCCAGGAAATTTCGTAACCCGGAGATCCGCCTTCCACAGAAACTTCAAGCGAACCATCACTCAATCCATTACAAGAAATATTGAATCCATTGTAATCGGAAAGAACGGTGTTCACTACCAGTTGATCTGGCTCCGTGAGTGTAAAAAGCAAGGTTGTGTCACAGCCGTTGTCGTCTGTCACGAGAACCTCGTAATCTCCAACACACAGATCAGTAACGTCTTCAGTAAATGCGATTTCATTGTCGAGCTCATCTCTCCAAACAAAGCTGTAAGGGTCAACACCACCGGTTACGGTAAGGTCGATTGCACCATCGCAAGCTCCAAAGCAAGAAATGTTGTCTCCGCTTGGGAAGAGTGAAACTACTGAAGTTACCTCCAGCGCTTCGTCTGGTTCAGTTACCGTAATGCATCCACTAGCTTCGCAGCCTTCGCTGTCTGTCACTGTGTAGCAGTACTCGCCTGGTCTCACCACGTTAGGGTCGAAAGTTGGGTCTGGGAATCCATCCACAGTCCACTCTCCGGTGTAAGGAGGAGTGCCTCCAGAAATACCCGTGTCAATAGAAACGGTATCACCAACGCAAGGGATTTCAAAAATCGGATCTTCAATTCCAGTAGGAACCGTAAGGTCAACCGTGAAAGGTTCTGGTTCTTCCACTTCTACATCGATTTGAGTTGTACATCCAGATTCGTCTGTTACTGTGAGTGTGTAAGTTCCAGCAGGCAAACCACCAATGGTGCTTCCAGAGTAGCTCGTGTTATCTGGACCTACCCAGCTGTAGTCAAGTGGATCTGTACCACCAATTGCTGAAACTGAAATCGATCCGTCTGATTCGCCAAAGCAACTTACGTTTTGTACAGCATCAACTGTAATTTGAATTTCTTCTGCTTCATCAACAGTGAAGGTTGTGTCACCAAGGCAATTATTTGAATCAGTGATTTCAAGTGTGTACTCTCCAGCACAAAGGCTGTCAAGTAGCAAGCCAACTTCGTTGGTTCCGAGCCAGTTGAAGTTAGTGTAGCTTCCGCTTCCTCCAGTCGGAGTAGCATCGATAACACCATCGCAATTTCCGTTACAGGAAACTGAGTCGATCACAGCAGTTGCACTAATTGGGTTCGGCTCAGAAAGGGTAATAGTCGTTGTGGCGAGGCATCCGTTTGTATCGGTCACATCCACACAGTAAATACCAGCTGGCAATCCTGTGAGAATTCCGCTGTTGGGATCGTTAGGTGCTATATCATCGCATCCGCTCCAATCGTAGGTGTATGAAGGTTCACCACCCGTTACAGTAACAGAGATCTGTCCATCGTTTTCTCCGTTGCAAGAAATGTTGAACTCTCCGTCAAACTCCGTAACCTCAATGTTAAGGTCAAGTACTTGCGGAGCTTCAATGAAAATAGAGTCCTGAAGCACACAACCAGAAATGTCGTCAGTCACTTCGATCACGTAAGTCCCTTCAAATAAGTTGTTGATCGTTGGTTGATTCGATCCTGGGAAAAATATGTCTGTGTCTTCGAGCCATTCCAAGGTGAGGTCTCCAGTACCTCCGCTCACGTTAGCAGTAACCGAACCATCGTTTTGTCCAAAGCAAGAAGGTGTTTCAATGTCGACAAAATCAATTTCGATCTCATCGTTCTCAGCCTCGATACTAAACTGGTTGATCTCCTGGCAACCGGCTTCGTCTGTAACTGAAAGCAGGTAGTTTCCAGGGCAAAGGTCAGCGATGTCTTCTGTGTCAGCAGTGAATCCATCAGGACCGGTCCATTCCAAAGTGTAATCACCAGTTCCACCAGTTATCGTAACGTCAATGGATCCTGTGCAATCGCCAAAGCAAGTCACATCTGTGATGGTATTGGCCGTGATTGCAATGTCATCGTTGGTCGTGAGGTTGATTGTTTCCTCATAAGTACAACCCAAATCATCGGTTACAGTAACGGTGTAAATTCCGGAGTTCAAGTTTGTGATGTCTTCATCGGTAGACATGAATCCGTCAGGCCCTGTCCAATCAATATCGAGTGGAGGAACACCACCAGTTACTGTGATGTCGATTTCACCGATTCCCGCTTCTGGGTCAGTACAAGGGTTAGGAACAGTTGTGAAAGTGAGGTTAATTGCCGGTGGGCAAGTAAGCTCCACTTCGTCAGTGAAGACACAGTCATTATCATCCGTCACAGTGAGAATGTATGTTCCGCATGGCAGGTTGCTGATGTCTTCAGTGAAGTAGGTGTCTCCAGATCCTTCTTCTTCCCACTGAATAGTGTATCCAGGAGTTCCTCCATCTATGGTGATGTCGATAAAACCATCGCTGGCATCGGCACAAGAAACATTGTAAGCACCGCTGTGGTAGCTTGAAATATTGTCGTAAGTCACGCTGATTGGGTCGCCTGGTTGGCCAACTACGATCTCTACAGAGTCGGCACTTGTACATCCGTTGTTGTCGGTCACCGTAGCGTAAAAAGTTCCGCTTGGAAGGTTAGTTGCCACAGGTGACGCGAGGTCTGGGTCGTGGCTCCAGTTGTAGAAGTAAGGAGTACATCCTCCGGTGGCGGTGAGGGTTGCAACCCCGTTTTGGTCTCCATTACAAAGTACATCTATCTGGCCAACAAGATCCACTACAAGCGGGTCTGGTTCTTCCAAAGTTGTTGTCGAAGTGATTGTACAGCCGACTTCGTCTGTGATAGTCGCTGTGTAGGTTCCGGCAGAAAGTCCCGTTGCTGTGGGTCCGGTTTGAACTGGGTTTGTATCCCACTCAATGGTGTAGGCTCCAACTCCTCCAACTACAGTAAGAGTGATTTCCCCATCGCTTCCACCGTTGCATGAAATATCTTCGCAGCCGTTGTCAGCTATGTCAATCGATTCTACTTCCAGCAGGTTTCCTTCAACCACATCAACGCAAGCTTCAGTGGTACAGCCATCGCTGTCTGTTACAGTCACGCAGTAGGTGCCAGTTGCAAGGTCATCAGGGTTTTGGTCATTCGAAGTATAACCATCTGGACCTGTCCAATCGAAAGTGTAGGGGCCGTTGCCATTTCCAACAGTTGTTGTAATGCTTCCGGTACTTCCATCTTCGCAGCTCACAGGGCTTGGCGTGAGTAGTATGTCGAGTGACGTAACATTAACACGGATAGAATCCTGAGCTTCACAATCAGAAATCTCGGAAGTCAGTGTGTAAACTGTTGTTGAGTCAGGGCATACATCTGTCACCAGAGAGTTAGGATCCTGTATTCCTGAGAGTGGAGACCATGAAAAAGTAGCGTCTCCATCATCGAGGGTAACTCCTGTTATTTCCACGCATTCTCCGGCACAGATTGTAGCCTCTCCAGGTAAAATGTCCACTTCGAGTTCATCTGCGATGTAAAGGTTTGTGCTATCTAGGATTCCTCCGGCACACAATGGATTTTCAAGGAAGAAAGTGATGTATTCAGTCCCTTCAATTAACCCATCGGCTATGGCTTCGAGATCTATTGTAAAGGTTGTTTGGTTAGCCGGAATGGTGATCGTGATTGGATCATTTTCGTTTCCAGTACCGATTTGCGGAGTATAATCAATTCCATCTGTAGCTGTACCACCAACGTAAAAAGTAACTTCTTGCGGTGAAGGCGTAGCTACATCGCGGATGAAAGTCACTGTACCATCGTTACATCCTTCGATCATTGTGTCGGTACCACCGGCAGATGCTGTTAGAATGGTAACAGGATTCGATTCGATTTTCTCAACAAAAACAGCGGAGTCATAAAGTCTGTCTGACCCGTCTCCAATGATGAGCTTAAGGTGATACTCCTCGCAAGGAATGAGATTTCCTACAACCGCTTGAAGATCTACAGTGAATCCATCGTATTGAATTCCAGAACCTGCTGGATTGGTGTTGTCGTAAAAATATTGCGAGTTCGTGTTGTTGTTTACAGAGTTGATCGCCACAGCTGTGCTTGTCCCGGGGATCAAAGCAATGTTTACATCAGTACCGATGTTCGGCCCTGAAATGTAAAATCCGAATACATCATTGAATGGAGAGTCCACCCATTCGTTGTACTCTTCTGAGGCAAAAGTGAAATCAAATTTCAGTGAATCACCTTGAGGAAAAACATCGAACTCAAAAGTTGTCGCATCGAAAGTAGTTCTGTCCTGTGCATCGTTGAGCAACTGGCTTCCGGGAAAGTCGTTGTCGTATTCATCACAGTTTAGGCAGTTTGATCCGTTCAGGTCGGGAAGACCAGACTCATCGTTGGGGCCAATGGCATTTACTGCCTTACCTGTTGTGAGGAGCAATCCTTCGCTGGTGCCGATTTCGGTTCCCGTGGAGTTATAATAACCCCATGAGCTATCCGCGGCAGTCACCTGAGCATTGTCGATCACCACTCCATCGCCAACAAGCAATTGTGCGACTTCTTCTGGGGTAGTGTTTGGATCCACCAGAAGCTGAGCACTTGCGGTTGAAACGCAAAAGAGCAGGGTGATAAAAGAAAGTACGCGAATGAGTAATTTTTGACTCATACCTGGAAATATTTAAATGTGATTCTGTTCAATTGATTGAGTTGTAGGCGGTGATTAGTTTCTTCGAGTTCGGAACTCTTTACAACGCGCCATAAATTTCTCTTCATCGAAGTCAGAGAGAAATTCAACTTCACTTAGAGCAGTGTTTTTTCTTACTAAGTCAACAAAAGCATCAGTGAGTAAGCTTTGGCTTTCGAAAGTCGCGATCACCTCAATTTCCATTACAGAAGCTGGGATGCATGCAGACTCTATTTGAAAGCGATTGTCGCTATCTATAGCCGACTTGAGTTTTGAGTATTCTTCCACCGATAGATTTTCTATGGCAAAATAACTCATGGAGTTGTCAGAGCTTTGTCCGAGACCTATGAGAGAAGCCAGTAAAAAAAGTAGAGTGAATAAGAGGGTGGGAGCATTTTTAACTTTCAGTGAACCGAGAGATTTAACCATCCTTAAAGTTGATATTTGTTTAGTTGTGTTAATATACATTCAACTGTCAAAATACACCAGCCGAATATGCTGCAAAAGTGCAAAATATATTCGTTGAAACCTTTTTAAAAGCTAGCTAAAATCCGAATTTAACCTCCTTGTGGTATCGGTTTAACTCTTTAGCCTTCGCTGTCTTAAAGTCTCGTAAAGTAGTATTCCAGCAGCAACAGAGACATTGAGTGAGGCAATCTTGCCTGTCATAGGTATCTGGAGCTGGTTTTCTGTGTATCTCAACAAGTCAGGGTGGACACCGTCTTCCTCACTACCCATGATGAGAGCTGTTGGTTGCGTCAGGTCCACTTGTTCGGGCAATTCGCTGGCTTTTTCTGAAGCTGCTACCAGGCGAATTCCGTAATTTTTTAGTGTCTTTAAAGTATCGGTCAGACTGGCAACTTTGCAAACGTTTATTTGCATAAGCGCCCCAGCGGAAGTTTTTACAGCATCTTCATTTAGCTGAGCTGCGCCTTTTTGGGGGATAACAATGGCATCAACACCGTGGCATTCAGCCGCACGTGCAATCGCTCCAAAATTTCTCACATCTGTGACCCTGTCGAGAATCATCAGCAAAGGCGTTCGTCCTTCTTCAAACACTTTCAGGATGATGTTCTCCAGATCCTGAAACTCCACCGGACTGATAAAAGTAATTACTCCCTGGTGGTTTTTCTGAGTAATTCTGTTGAGTTTTTGCGCTGGCACGAACTGCACCGGGATTTTGTGAGTGCGAGTGAGATTGAGCGCTTCTTTGGCCAGGTCGCCCTGAAGACCCTTTTGGATCAATACTTTATCAATCGATTTATCAGCTTCGATTGCTTCGGTGAGTGGCCTGATGCCAAAAAGAATATCTTTTGATTTCATGAGTTGCTTACTGATTGTAGATTCTGCCCGAGCGCCAGCTCTGCACTGCACGATCCCAAAACGTGCGATAGGACATGTCCCTGGCTAGCTCGAAATGATTGTCGGAAATTGCTTCCCGGTTTCGGTTGAAAGTAAAAGAAAGGGAATTGAGGTTGTTCTCTTCGCCATAAAGCCACTTTTCGTAATCGGGCCCGCGGAAAATCTTCTTTGGGTTGCCGAAAATCATGTGGATGAGACCTCTGTCAGTCTTCCAACCGGGAATATGAGAAGTGAAGTAGTAGTTTGCTTCTTCGACTCTCGTGTAATAGGTTTCGATGAGGTCGCGTGCGCGATCTTTTCCTCCGGCATTTTCCAGCCAGAAGGCATCCATCTTTGCTTTTCGCTCTTTGTGGCCTTCGATGTTATCAAATTCTGTTTTAGACATGATGTACCTGCTCACGGCAATCATCTGATCAAGCTTGCCAACCACCGGAAAGTGGCTTTCGTCTACCCAAAGCGATAAGAGTTGACGGTCGTTCTCCGGGTTGTAGAATGAGTACAAGCCACGCTCGGCTGAGAATTCGAAGTTGCTACCGTTCTTTTCGCATTGTCCCATTTTGCCAGATTTGATATCCAGTGGAGGAACTTCAACCATTGAAAATGGAGGCGGTGGCAAGGGGATCTCACCAGTGTAGCGATGGAAGCGAATATTATCTGGAGAATTAACTTCACAGCGGATTTTTAAATCTCCCTCTCCTGCTACCCAGTTGTGAAAAATCACTTTGCTATTTTCATCTGAAATAAGGAAAAACTGAGATGAGTTTTCTGACTTATCAACGATCAGTTTTTCGCGAAAGCGAGCACCTCGATTTTGGTCGATAAGGGAAATCTCCATGGTATAAACTTCGCCCATGGGCATGGCAAATGGAAGGAATGAGTTCACTGTTCCCGGTTGCTTTGGATCGCTCATGAAAGAAAGATCTTCAGCGTGTGAGGCTAGAGGGCTTTCTGCCTCGTAGGATGAGAAAAGGTGATATTCAATTCTGATATTGGCCTCAAAAGGTTCACTCGGATCGGGCCTGGTGAACAGAAACTGCCGGAGTTCAAACTGAAAGTGCAATTGGGAACTGTCGTTGTGGTGGTGATATACGACATAATCGGGGTGAGGCATGTCCAGGTCGTAGAAGTGGTAGCCGTCTCGTTCACTTTGACTTAGGTTTGAAGAGCTCGCACACCCTGCCAGTAGTGCTAGCAAAAGCACAAAAAGGAAATTGTTTGCAGTGGTGACTGTCAGTTTCATTCTGCGAGTTTAGTGAAATTTGTGGTTAAGGCCGGTCAAAATCAAGGGATGCTTTTGGATGCCTGTGCCCCGAGTTGTTTCATTTTTTCGGCCCTCCGCAGGAGGTTTCCTTTTCCATCGCTCACTTTTTTCAGCACCGTTTCGTGGCTTGCCTGAAGGCTGTCGATCTGATTCCCCATTTTCTGCAATTCTTCAAGCAAGCTGGCCAGGCGATCGTACATCAGGCCGCCCTGGCGAGCTATCTCCAGGACGTTCTTCCGCTGATTTTCCTGAGTCCAGATAAATGAAACCGTTCTCATTGTGGCCATCAGAGTAGAAGTGGTGACTACAACTACATTGTGGTCGAGTGCGAGTTGATAGAGTGAGTCATCGGATCTAAATGCTGCAGAAAAAGCCGGTTCTATTGGCACAAAGAGCAAGATGTAGTCAGGCGATTTCAGTTTTTCAATTTGCTGATAATTCTTGTTGCCAAGTGATTTAATGTGAGTCTTGAGACTGTCGATGTGTTTTGTTAAAAAGATTTTCTCCTCAGACTCGATTGTTGCTGAACAGTAGCTCTCGTAAGCTTTGAGTGAAACTTTGGCATCGACAATCAAGTGCTTGTCACCTGGGAGGTGAACAATGAAATCGGGTTGTTTCCGTCCGTCACTTTCCGAATACGATGTTTGGGTTTCGAAATGAATTCCTTTCTCAAGGCCTGACTTGAGCAGTACCTTCTCGAGCTGCCATTCGCCCCAGTTCCCCTGAGTTTTATTATCGCCTTTCAAAGCGTTGGTCAAGCCGCGCGCATCCTCATCGAGCTGTCGGTTCAGGTCAGTCAGATTTTTCAGTTCGTAATCCAATCTGGTCAGCTTTTCCGTCTCCTCCTTGTGCGCTTTCTCAACTTGTTCTTTGAACTGGTTCAGGTTGTCACCAAATGGTTTTAGTACGTTTTGAAGTTGTTCCTTCTCAAGTTGGGCGAGCCGCTCAGAGCGCTTCTCAAGAATGTTGTGAAATGCTACGGTAAATTTTTCTTCGAGCTGCTTTTGCTCTTTTTCCAGTCTGTCTCCTTGCTCTGCCAGTTTCGACTGGAGGTTTTCTTTTTCGCTTGTCGCGCGGGTGATGGACTGCTTTAGTTCAATATTTTCTGTCTGAAGCTTTCGGTTTTCATCTTCCAGCTTTTCGAGGTTTCTCTCGAGGCGTTCGTTGAGTTGGTTGCTCGACTTGACGGAGCTACCAGTTGCTGCAAGCTTCCACAGGAGCCACACGATCACAACAGCGGCAATTGCAAGGGACAGAAGTATGAGAGTTGAAGAGTCGTTCATTCTTTAGAATAGGTTTACAAAGCCAAAGTGAATTCTGGAGTTTCGAAACAAGAAAGGATTGTCAAACTGTTGGCCGATGGCGTAGTTGATTGAGAAAATCCCTGCCTTGGTTTCGAAACTAAATCCCGCTCCCACACCAAACGGATCATCCGAAGTGAAAGTGTTTGTGTTGTCGTTTTCGTAGTAGCCGTGGTCGTAAAAAATGGAGGCGTATGAATTTTCTTCGAGGATAAAACGAAATTCAGCTGTTCCTATGGCGTAAATATTTGCCTGAATAGACTCTTCAAAAAATCCCCGTAGCGATTGGATACCGCCAATTCTAAACATTTCATTTTCAAAGACAGCCTCACTTTGGAGCCAACCTGATTTTGCCCCGATTTTGAAAGTTCCTCTCCCGCCAATAGGAATGAAGAGGTTAGCGAAACCGGATGCGGTATATTGAAAAACAGACTGCTCTGTTGGTGTGTCGTCATCATTTTTGGGCTGCAGTGTGTAGCGCTTTTGCCCTGCACTTACTTCCAGTTCAACTTGCCATCCTCGTCTGGGGTTGAATCGGTAATCGAGATTCTCGCGGTGAAGACCAAGACCATAATAATTTACTCTGGTGTCGGAGAGGCTTTCAAAATTGTCTTCTGATGTACTCACCTGGCTTAGCTGGTTGCTCACTTCCCG
>Ga0136604_1000622_pt1 | contig 17283 bp, 15 predicted proteins | sample AntRauFillE10628_FD_104928 | JGI IMG/M metagenome (GOLD analysis project Ga0136604, IMG submission 104928) | Saline lake microbial communities from Rauer Islands, Antarctica - Metagenome Filla E10 #628 | ecosystem: Environmental > Aquatic > Non-marine Saline and Alkaline > Saline | place...
ACCAAAAGGTAATTAATATTTTGAATACCCTTTGAAAAGTTTATAATTAAAGAGTTTAATCATTCGAAATAAACCGGCTGCAATTATGAAAAAATATGATCCGTCCACAATCCCCGCTGTTCTTGAAAAAGGTATAAAAAGTCACGATAAAAATGTATTTGTTGCTACCAAACGCGCCGGAGACTGGGTTAAAACCGGCAAGCAGGAATTTCTGGAAAAAGTGCGCCATTTTGCGCTGGGTTTATATGAACTGGGTGTGCGCCGGGGTGATCGGGTGAGCTTGCATTCTGAGAATAGTGCCGAATGGTTGATTTGTGATCAGGCCATTCTTTCAATTGGCGCGGTAGATGTACCGATTTACACCACGCAACCCGGCGAACAGATTAAATACATTCTGGAAAATTCCGATTCTAAAGTTCACATTGTATCTACCGATAAACTTTTCGCTGATATCAAACCAATGATGAAAAGTATTGAAAACGTTGAAGCGGTGATTTCTATTTTTGGCTCAAAGCATGATAAGCTGCATACCTTTGACAGCATTCTGGAAAAAGGGAAGAAAAAAGAAGAAGAGGAGCCGGAGTTGTTTGATTCGTTGAAATCGGAGATTGAGCCGGATGACCTGGCGACTCTCATTTACACCTCCGGTACAACGGGCGATCCTAAAGGGGTGATGCTAACGCACAATAATATTGCTTCCAATGTTCTGGCATCGCTCGATCGGGTACCTTTTGATGATGAAGTGAAAGACGACCAGCGGATGCTTTCATACTTGCCGCTTTCGCACGTGTTCGAGCGGGTGATTACCTATATGTATTTGAGCCTCGGTTATCCCATTTACTACATTGAGGAAGTGGAAGAAATACGGGATGATTTTGCCAAAATTGAACCCTTCTTTTTGGCAACCGTACCGCGCCTGCTGGAAAAAATACATACCGGTATTAAAGTGAAAGGACAGGAGTTGAGCGGTCTGAAGAAGCAATTGTATTATTGGGCAATTAACCGGGCTGAAGAGTACGATCCCGAAAACCCGCCCTCAGGGTTAGATGCTCTCAAGCATAAGTTCGCGGATAAATTGGTATATAGTAAAATCCGGCCGCTGTTTGGCGGTAAGCTTTTGGGCTTTATAAGTGGAGGTGCAGCCTTATCGCCCGATCTTTTCAGCTTATATAATGCGATTGGATTATATGGCGGGCAAGGATACGGACTTACTGAAACATCTCCCGTGCTTTCGGTTACCGATGTAGATCATATGCGGGTGGGCAGTTCCGGGCAGGCGCTTTCCAATGTGGGGTTAAAAATCGGCGAAGACGGTGAAATATTGGCGAAGGGGCCGAATATCATGAAAGGCTATTACAACAATGAGGAAAAAACGAAAGAGGTGTTTACCGACGACGGCTGGTTTATGACCGGTGATATCGGCAAGCTTGAGGACGGATATCTTTTTATCACCGACCGTAAAAAATCGGTATTTAAGCTGTCAACCGGTAAGTATATCGCCCCATCAACCATTGAAAACAAACTTTCGAGCAGCGGGTTTATCGAGCAGGTAATGGTGATCGGCTACAAGCGCAAGTTCTGCTCGGCGCTTATTGTGCCCAACTACCAAAATATAGAACGCCGCCTTAACGTAGGGTCGCACTCGGAGGAAAATGATTTGAGTAAAAATAAGAAGGTCCGCCAGCTCATTCAGGAAGAAGTAGATAAGGTAAACAAAGAGCTGTCGCCCTGGGAAACTGTAAAGAAGTTTGTACTGCTTTCCGATCCCTTCACCATAGAATCAGGAGAACTGACACCCACCCAAAAAACGAAGCGGCCGGTAATTACCGAACGTTATGCCGAAGAGATTGATTCTATGTACGAGGATGTTAAAGACGAACAAAAATAAATTTTTAAATTTTAATTGACACGATCTGCACAGATTTTAGACAGATAAATTAGGTCTGATACAAATCCGTATTAATCTGTGAAAGTTTGTGGCAAAAAAGTATTTACTATATGCCAAGAAATAAGTATTCGATTCGCAAAGTCGCCATCTTAGGATCCGGAACGATGGGCAGCCAGATTGCCGCACACTGTGTAAATGCCGGGCTGGAAGTATGGCTGCTTGATTTAAAAGATGAGGGCGATAATCCCAATAAAACAGTGGAAGAAAACATTAAGAAGCTGCGCAAGATGAGTCCCGATCCGCTGGGATTGCCGGAATATGCCAACCGCATTACGCCCGGTAATTTTGAGGATGATCTGGATGAGGTGGTTGGTAAAGTTGACTGGGTATGCGAGGCTATCATTGAGAAAATGGACATCAAGCAGAATATGATGACCAAGCTTGAGAAAGCCCGCAATGAAGGCACGATTGTTACGTCGAACACCTCGGGTCTTCCCATCGGCAAGATCGGCGAAAACTGTTCGGATGAATTTCAGAAGCATTTCCTGGGCACGCACTTCTTTAACCCTCCGCGCTATATGAAGCTGCTGGAAGTGATTCCTACGGATAGCACAGCCGATGATGTAGCTGAATTTATGAGCCGATTCTGTGAAAAGACACTGGGCAAGGGGGTTGTTCAGGCCAAAGACACGCCCAACTTTATTGCGAACCGCATCGGTATTTTTTCCATGGCCAGCATCATGCCGTATTTTTTTGACGGTACCTTCAGAGCCGAGGAGATCGATTTTTTAACGGGCACGCTCACCGGTTATTCCAAAGCTGCCACCTTCCGAACGGCCGATTTATCCGGTTTGGACGTCATCAAACACGTAGCGACAAACTTGTATCCTACAATCCCGGATGATGAACGGCGCGAAGTTTTTAAGTTGCCGGAAAATTTTGGAAAGATGGTGGAGCAGGGAAAACACGGCAACAAAGCCGGCGAAGGATTCTATAAAAAAGTGCAGACCGAAGAGGGGAAAGAGTACAAGGTGATTGATCCTGATTCATTTGAATATGAGTCGCAGATCAACCCGGAGTTTGAGAGCGCCCAAAAAGCCAAGAAGGAACATCATTCTTCTGAAGAACGCCTGAAATTTATGGTGAACCAGGATGATAAGGCCGGGGAATTTCTGTGGGATATTCACTGCGACTTATTGCTCTATTCGGCGAATCGTATTCCTGAGATCACCGAATCATTGGAATCCATTGACCGCGCCATGAAGTGGGGTTTTAATTGGGAACTGGGCCCGTTTGAACGGTGGGATGCCATCGGCGTGCGAGAGTCGGTAGAGCGGATGCAGGAGGAAGGACTGGACGTGCCCGATTCGGTTCTTGAAATGCTGGACTCCGGCCGTGATCAATTTTACGATAAAGAAAAAGGCACGGTGTATAACCTGGCCAGCGGCAAAGTGGAAAAACTGAGCCCGCCGGCCAAAGGTGCCGTTACCGCCCATTCATTGAAAATGAACGGTAAAGAAGTAATAGGCAATGACAGTGCCGGACTCTATGATATGGGAGACGGCGTAGCACTGTTTGCATTTAGAACGAAACAGTACACCTTAGGTCAAGAACTGGTGCAATCCCTGCAAAAAGCGTGTGATATCGTAAAACAGGATTTTGATGCGCTGGTGATCAGTCACGATGGCGATAACTTTACTTACGGCGCCAACCTGATGGAAGCGATGGGCGCCTGGCAGCAGGGTGATAAAGAACAGGTGCGCAAGGCTATCAAGAATTTCCAGGATGTGGCCGTAGGATTACGGTACCAGCCGTTCCCGGTTGTAGTTGCACCTTTCGGTCGTGCACTGGGCGGAGGCGTGGAGTTTATACTGCACGCTGATAAGGTTGTTGCACATCATGAGCTGTATGCCGGTCTGGTTGAGGTTGGTGTAGGACTGCTGCCCGCCGGAGGAGGGACCAAAGAGATGGTTCACCGTACGATGGCCGGCTTGATTGATGATGAACAGGCTAATCCGGGTCCGTATCTTAAAGAAAATTTTAAGACTATCGGCATGGCAAAGGTGTCAGAGAGTGCGCAGAAAGCACGCGGCTTTGGCTACCTGCGCGATTCGGATGTGATTGTAATGAACCGCGACCTGCTTATTGCCGCTGCCAAAGAAGAAGCGCGGACCTTGGCGGATGTCGGCTATCAGCCCCCGGCCAAACCTTCCATTAAGGTAGAGGGCAAGCAGGGGTTGAGCCGCTTGAAGCTGATGCTTTACATTATGCACGAAGCGAATTATATCACCGATTACGATAAGGTGGTGGCCGAGAAAGTCGCATGGGTGATGAGCGGGGGCGATCTAAGCGAACCGCAGGAAGTACCCGAAGCATACATCCTAAAACTGGAACGCGAAGCCTTCTGGGATCTGCTCGAAGATGAACGGACGCAAGCCCGCATTGAGCACATGCTGAAGAAAGGAAAACCACTTAGAAATTAGAACGCGGATTACACTGATTGAACAGATTAATACTGATCTTTAAACTCGAAACCCATGACTCAAAACTCAAAACTCAAAACTGAAGTCGTAATTGTTGCGGCTGCACGAACACCATGCGGAAAAGCCAATAAAGGATCACTCCGATTTACCCATCCGGATACATTGGGCGGTGAGGTGATTAAAGATTTATTGAAAAGGGCTCCTTCGGTTCAGCCCGAAATGGTGGAGGATGTCATCATGGGTTGCGCCTTCCCGGAAGCCTCTCAGGGTTTGAATATGGCCCGGCAGTGCGCCTTGCTCGGCGGCTTGCCGCCTTCGGTGCCGGCTGCTACGGTGAACCGCTTTTGCTCATCGGGATTGCAGACTATTGCACAGGCTTCGGAGCGTATTCTGGCCGGCGGAGCGGATATTATCATTGCGGGCGGAGTGGAGTCGATGTCGCAGGTGCCCATGGGTGGTTTTGTTGTACAGCCCAACCCGGATTTGGTAGACAACTATCCCGAAATTTATATCAATATGGGATTGACGGCCGAAAATGTAGCGCAAAAGTACGATGTGAGCCGTGAAGATCAAGACGCCTTTGCATATCGCAGCCACATGCGGGCTATCGATGCTTGGGATGAGGGTCGTTTTGAAGAACAAATCACCCCAATAGAAGTGAAAGAAAAAATGGTAACGGCCGGCGGTGAAACGAAAGAAAACAGTTTTCGATTTGATCAGGATGAGGGTCCGCGGCGCGATACGTCTAAGGAAGTATTGGCAAAATTGAGACCGGTATTTAAGCAGGGCGGGACGGTTACGGCAGGGAATACATCGCAGATGAATGATGCTGCGGCTGCGGTTATAGTGATGAGCAAAGAAAAAGCCGATGAATTGGGACTTGAACCGATGGCCCGATACGTGGGGTTTTCGGTAGCTGGCGTGCCGCCCGAAATTATGGGGATTGGCCCGGTGGAAGCTATTCCTAAAGTGCTTAAGAAGACAGGAATTGATCAGGATGAAATTGATCTTATTGAGCTGAATGAAGCGTTTGCGGCGCAGTCTCTGGCGGTTATTCGTGAACTGGATTTGGATGAAGAGATAGTGAATGTTAACGGCGGCGCTATCGCAATGGGTCACCCGCTTGGCTGTACCGGCGCGAAGTTAAGCACGCAAATTCTTTACGAAATGAAACGTCGTGGCAGTAGATACGGTATGGTAACGATGTGCGTAGGCGGCGGAATGGGAGCGGCCGGGATTTTTGAAAACTTAAATTAACATCAATAGAACGCTGATAAAACAGATCGGGCGGGTCAACACAGTTGAATAAAACCTGTGAAAATCTGTAACAACCGTGTTATCCGTGTTCCATAAATAAGGCAATATGTTTAAAGAAAACACACTCAAAGATCAAACCATTCTAATCACCGGAGGCGGCAGCGGGCTGGGTCTTGAAATGGCGAAGAAATTTGCTTCGCTTGGGGCTAAGATTGCCATTTGTGGGCGCACCGAATCAAAGCTCAAAAACGGGGCCGAGGAAATTGCTTCAAAAGGGGATGTACAGGTTGAAACCTATGTATGTGATGTGCGGAACCACGACCGCGTAACCGAAATGGTGGGTGAAATTGTCGAGGACTTTGGGGCAATGGATGGGCTGGTAAATAATGCGGCCGGCAATTTTCTTTCGGCTTCCGAGGATTTATCGCCCGGCGGTTTCAAAGCTATTATTGATATTGTGCTGCATGGTTCCTTCAACTGTACGCATGTTTTTGGAAATTATTTGATTGATAACGACCGCAAAGGAAATGTTTTGAGTATCGTTACTACTTATGCCGAAGATACCGGCTCGGCCTTTGTACTACCCTCGGCGTGTGCAAAGTCAGGGGTGTTAACGATGACGCGTTCGCTTGCCTATGAATGGGCAACTTATGGAATAAGACTAAATGCTATTGCGCCGGGACCGTTTCCTACCGAAGGCGCTTGGACGCGCTTGGTTCCCGATGAAAGTTTTGAAGAAAAATTCCTTGCTAAAATTCCTGCCGGTCGATACGGCGAAGCCGAAGAATTATCAAACCTTGCTGCATTTTTAATGTCTGATATGGCGGAATATATGACCGGTGAATGTGTGGTTATTGACGGAGGAGAGCGGCTTGCTGGCGGACAGTTTAACTTTATTGATCAGCTTGCACCGCGGGAAAAGCTAAAGGAGTTTTTTATGGCTATGAAAAAAAGCTATAAATAAAACACCGCAAGTAAATGTGTGCGTTCATTTTAATATTAAGTATTACTATTTATAGCCGCTGTTGAATGCTCTCAACCAGATTAGTGAGTTGCAAGAGGTCATATCCGCTGTAAAGCGTAGTTTTATTTAATTGTATGGCTTTTAGAAATTGCATGGCCGCTTTTTCGGCCGCAAGAGAAGGATCAAAGGTTTTCTTTTCAAAAAAGAGGTGCTGGTTTTTGTGGTCTTTACCAATGCGAACGGTTTGGGTTTCTACGTCACAATCAAGTACTAAAGAGTGATTGGATACAAGGCGCTTATGTCGATTTTCTTGGTTGCATGTTGATATGTAAATACCGGCAGTAGCGCCGCTATCAAACCGTAGCATAAGATGAACGGCGTATGCTTTTCCTGATTTCAGTTTGGTCGCATTTATTTGGGTGCGATGCACGGCCCCTCCAATATATTTAAGGCAATAGGCCAGTTCATCAATCCACAAAGAGTTAAGGCTTAAACCGCTTTCAACAAATGAGGTGTGGCTTATTTCTCGAACAACCTGTATGAAAGACGGATTTCTAACTTTTTGTTTCATCCATTGGGAGGCGGGTGCCAGCGTTGGCCAGTGCGAGAACTGCAGCCGGACATTGGCTTCTTGAGAGGCGTGGTAAATTTTTTCTATTGCATCAGATTTGGCAGGCAATGCAGATATAAAAAAAGTATGATAACCAAGCTTAATGGACTTGAGCAGATTATTTAGTTTTTGATCTGATTCATCCAGTAAAAAACAGGCATCCACCGTGCCCATGTCTTCAAGGGTTGCTGCTATAATAACCTCAGAAACGAGGCGGTGCGATTGAAGATGATTTTCCCACGCCACCGAACGCTCGGCGGGACCTACAATACCTATTTGCATGATGTACTATCTTGGCGATTTATAATGAAACTATAGTTAGGGAATCGATGGGTCTTTTCAAAAAAAGAAGGGCAATATATTTCGAATAAAATTACGTATATCTTTATTTTTAAAATTTCATTCCGGCATCACCAATGCCAGGATAAAGTACAGTAAAATAGGAGATCCAAAGCCAAGAAAAGTGAGAATCACAAAAAGAACGCGTATCAGGGTGGAGTCCAATCCGAGGTATTCAGCAATACCGCCACATACGCCGGAAATCATTTTATCAGTTCTTGAACGTCTTAATCGTGCACTCATATCGTTTATTGGTTTATCAATTTGTTTGCATTAACCATTGTTTACGGGCTGCCGTCAAAGATGTTTCAATTGTACATAAAACGAAGCTCCAAAATAATAAATGGGAAAAAGGAATGAACTGTAAACAAGCCACATGGGTGACTCATCAAACAGAATGATTATTGCAAGCAGTTGCAATATATACAATGCCCCCAGCACAAGCATTGAAGTTTTAAAATATTCTGTTTTAGACGGATAAATAAATTTTACAGGTAAAAAGATGGCGATAGCAAAGCCTAAAAGTATTACAGATGCCACAGGTATGGAAAGCTGTAACAAATATATGTAGAGTACTACAATGTTCCAGAACGATGGAAAGCCGGTAAAAAAGTTATCCTCCGTTTTGGCCGCTACATTGGTGAAACCAAAAATGCTGGAAAAAGCACAAATCATAAGCACCCATACAGGAATGTGCATAATAGCATACAGCCAAACCAGGGGCCCGATAGTCCAGCTAACAAAATCGATAATATTATCCATCAGGGCGCCGTCGATGCGGGGGGCGTTGGTGTGAATATCAACGGCGCGGGCAAGGGCGCCGTCAACGGAATCAACAATAGCGGCGCCGCAGAGCACCCATATAGCCTCCTGAAAGTAGCCATCAAATGTTAAAATTATAGCCCATAAACCCAGGGCCGCGCCCAGGGCGGTGAAAGCATGGACTCCGTACGCTTTTATTTTCAAAAAATGACCTTTTTTTAATTTTAGGCAATGTACTGAATTCGTCTAATCCAATAAAACAAAAAAAGCGGAACCTATGAAGTTCCGCTTCTTTAAAGTTGTAAAAAAATTATTTAGTCTGTACTTAGATGGAGGCCACCGGAAAGGTGGACTCCATCCATTAGTGACCTACTTGGTGCGGTTCACGTTTAACCGTGGGCTGCACCTCAGTTAATTAAGAATTCAGCTTAAATACAATAGGAATGTACATTTGCACGCGGACTGGCTGCCCGCCTTGGGTGCCCGGCTCAAATTCTGCTTGCTTTACCACTCGCAGGGCTTCTTCATCGCAGCCGCCGCCGATACCGCGTATAATTTGCGGATCTTCTGCCTGTCCCTGTTCATTAACGATAAACTGAACCGTAACACGGCCTTCTATACCGGCCTGTCTGCATTGTTTCGGATATTCTACGTTTTTCATAACAGATTGAAGCCCTCCTTTTATTTCGGGCGGATTTTCAACTTTAACATAAAAATCATTACCCGGTTTGGTTGGTTTATTTGGTTTATCCTGAAGAGCCTTTATTTCTTCCTCGGTGCGTAAATCGTTAAACGCTTTTTCTTTGTCAAAGAGGGTAATATTTATCACGCCATTCTTTCCGGATTCCCCATATTCATCAATCGCATTTTGTCCTTTTAATACATCAATTGATTCTATGTATTTAGGTCTAAGTTTACCGATGATATTTTTTTGGTCTATCATTTCTTCATTTATTACAAATAACGGTTTGGAATCGCCTAAATTTGCAGATAAACCATCAGATGGTGTTTCATTTATGTTGGCTTGCATCTCATCCACTTCACTGCCGGTAATACCATTCTCTTCAATATCGCTGCAGGACATGAGTCCGGTAATTATAAGCGCAAAAATAAGCATGATGGAGAGGCTCCATTTAAGGGACGGGATTTTGTGGGTTGAATTGTTCATAGTTTGAATACGTTTTTTTAAGGTTGAGGGCTGAACAGCCATATTTACGGCTGCAGATGTTTTAAAAACAGATTTAGGGGAGAGTTCCAAAAGCAGCCGCGCATAGCTTTTTCGTGAAATACCGGAGTCTTGCAGCACGTGCTGGTCGCAGGTTATTTCGCGATACTCATCAATGTCAGCCGTAATCTTATGTACCAGCGGGTGAAAAAGGAACAGTGCTTTAATGGTTTTTACACTGGTATTGATCAGAAAGTCGCTGTTTTTAATGTGGGCAAACTCGTGTCGCAGCGCCATATTTAAGTTTTCCCGATTATCCCGGAGATGGTCCGGCAGCACTATACGTTTACACAACCAGCCGAACGTACAGGGCACGGCTACTTCATTTGAAAATATCACACGTACCTTATTTTTGTGAGCCGCTAATAGCCGAACATTGGCATCGGTAAGCTTTGCCGTTAAATTACTATTGGACAGCGAAAGGTTTTTTGAAAATGATTTGAGCAATCTAAAATCAATAAATAGTTTAACCAAGGCCGTTGCAGCTAACAGCAGTATGGCAGCAGTAAAAAGTCCTATCCATACAGCCGGTTCAGCCCAATTTACGGAAGCGGATGATACGGAGCCGGTTACCGGAATTGGATTTTGGATAACGATAAACTTTGCCTGAATGGCCGTGCCGGCGGAGGTGCCAAGCGGAAGATAATAGAGCAGCGCTGAGCCTGTAACCCCCGCTACCAAGCCCCACAATAATGCAACCCGGCTGTGGTAATGATAGACGGCAGATATTTTATCTTCGAAAAATTTCATAAACCCCGCAACTAAAAGTGCAAGAAAAGTCCAGATGCCAACGGGCAGCCAAAATGCATCAAGGCTTAGGGTTCCGATGTCTTTAAATAAACTAATAAGTGGTTCCATAATTAATCCTCCATATCGTCAATAAGGTTTTTGATTTCCCGTCGTTCTTCATCACTGATATCTTCATTGCCTACCAGCGTCTGTACCAATTCTTTGGGGGAGCCTCTGAATACTTTCTTCACTAAATCTTTTACCAGATTAAACCGCACCGATTCCGGTTCAACGGCCGGACTATACACATAGGTAACGCCATCTTTGCGATATTTGAGGTAACCTTTGTCGGACAGATTTTTCATTACCGTCATGATGGTTGTGTAAGCGACTTCGCGATTTTCAAGAATGCGGTTACGGACTTGTTTGACCGTAGCTTCCTGTAATTTCCATACATGATGAAGCACTTCCATTTCAGTTTCGCCGAGCGGGGTGAGGGATTTTTTCATTGAAAGTAATTAGTTTGACTGTTTAGTTAGTACTAATATAATAGTATTAATTTAAAATCCAAATCCTGACTCTATTTTTTTAAAAGGAACGCTGCAAAATGGAAGCTGTTTTTAAAGCTAAATTGGATACAATTTATATTGATGGCACACCGGCTATATTTAGAACAGGTAGACAAAAAAATTAATCGTCCGAATCTTTCCGATCATTCCAGAGCAGTATTTGTGCTTCACGACCAGTTAAACCTGCAGGTATGGCCGCAATGGATACCTAAAGAAAAACCGCTGCTTATTTTTATGGAGGCGCAAGCGAAAGGGAAGTCACTCCCGTATCATAAGAAAAAGCTAACCTATGTTCTCAGCAGCATGCGGCACTTTGCCATTGAATGTCAGGAGAAAGGGTATCCGGTTTTATATTATTCAACGACGGGGCACTACAACGATGGTTTAAAAGAGCTGCTGGATAAAAATAAGCAGTTGAACATCAGCTACATGAAGCCCTCGGAATGGGAAACGCGGCAAATGCTGCGGGACTTGAATGATGAACATCCTGACCGGCTCACTGAGCTTGAAAACACATTTTTCCTGGTGGATGCCGATGAGTGGGTGGACAACATCAAGCCGGGTTACCGCATGGAATATTTTTACCGCGACATGCGTCGGCAAACCGGCTACCTGATGAACGGTGACGAACCGGAGGGCGGGGAGTGGAACTACGATGATGAAAATCGTGAGTCGTTGTCTGACGATACTGAGTTGCCTGAGATCACTTTTTTCAAGCCGGATGAAATCACCGCTGAGGTAATGGATTTGGTTGAGAAGACATTCCCTGATCACTTTGGCAAGCTGGAAAATTTCCGTTACGCCGTAACACGCGAACAGGCGCTGCAGTTGCTGAATGAGTTTATAGCACAGCGGCTGGATCTGTTCGGTCCGTACGAGGATGCGCTGGCTACGGGTGAAGACATCTTATTCCATACCAATCTCTCGCTGTACATCAACAATGGATTGCTGAGCCCGGCTGAAGTTTGCGAGAAAGCAATAGATGCTTATAAAAAGGGTGATGCCCGGTTGAATTCCGTTGAAGGACTGGTGCGGCAAATTATCGGCTGGCGTGAATTTGTACATATTTATTATGAGGCGATGATGCCGGAGGTACGTGAGGCCAATTATTTTAAATTCACCGAGCCGCTTCCCGAATTGTACTGGACCGGTGAAACCGACATGCACTGCCTTTCAGAGTCTCTTCGTCCGGTAATAGAGCAAGGATATTCGCATCACATACAGCGGCTGATGGTGCTCAGCAATTTCAGTAATTTGACACAATCCGATCCACGCTTGCTAAACCGCTGGTTCTGGTTTGCTTATGTGGATGCCTATGAGTGGGTGGTGCTGCCCAACGTACTGGGAATGAGCACCTATGCCGACGGCGGTGTGCTGGCCTCGAAACCGTATGTATCGAGCGGAAATTATATCACCAAAATGAGCGACTATTGCAGCGACTGTGCCTTCAGCGTGAGCAAGAAAACCGGCGAAGGCGCCTGTCCGTTTAATTATTTGTACTGGCATTTTGTGGACCGGCAGCGCAAGGCGTTTGAGGATAACGGCCGGGCCGGCTTTATGGTGAATATGTACGAAAAGAAATCGGATGAAGATAAAATGGCGATTCGAGAATCATCCGAGAAATTTTTGGAACAGCTCTCGCGTTATGATTGATCAACTCATTCTTTAACCGCAGACTCACTCAGAGCTTTTTCTCTGTGTACCTTTGCTCCCTTTGCGGTTAGCATAAACAAGTTAATTTTAAAACAAATAATATCAATGATTGAACGTACCCAAGTAAGCGATCTCGATTTATTCATCACCCGAACGGTGCTGGGCACATGGGCCATCGGTGGCTGGCAGTGGGGCGGTACGGATGAACAGAAATCTATCCATACTATTTTGAAAGCCTTGCGAATGGGTGTTACCACTGTTGATACGGCCCCCATTTACGGTTTCGGAAAAAGCGAAGAGCTGGTAGGTAAAGCGGTGAAAGAGTTTGGCCGGCGCGATGAGGTGCAAATTGCCACGAAGCTGGGACTGGAGTGGGATGAAGACGAAAATGTAAAACGCAATTCGAGCCGCGATCGCATTCTTTATGAAATTGAAGATTCGCTGGAGCGGCTGCAAACCGATTATATTGACATCTATCAAATTCATTGGCCGGACCTTAATTCCGACTTTGAAGAAACGGCTACAACTATGAAGGAACTGTGGGAGGAAGGCACTATTAAAGCCATTGGCGTTTCAAATTACGACCCGGAACAGATGAATGAATTCCGGAAAACGGCGCCCATCCACACCTGTCAGCCGCCCTATAATTTATTTGAGCGCGGAATTGAAAATGATCTTATTCCGTATTGTAAAGATCATGACATTACCTTGCTGACCTACGGGGCGCTTTGCCGTGGACTTTTGTCGGGAAAAATGGATACGGATTGGGAATTTAAAAAGGGCGACCTGCGCCGTAATGCCGATCCCAAATTTCAGGGTGAAACGTTTGAGAATCATTTGAAAGCGGTGGAGCGGCTGGACCGGTATGCCCGTTCAAATTTTGATACCAAAGTTATAAATCTGGCCGTGCGCTGGATTTTGGACAAGGGCATTGATGCGGCGATCTGGGGTGCGCGCGAGCCCTCGCAGGTCACTTTTGAAGACGTCTCCGGATGGAGCTTGTCGGATGAAGCCATTGAAGAGATTGAGCAAATTGTGACAGAGGAAGTGGAAGAGCCGGTAAGTCCTGCCTTTATGGCCCCGCCGGAGTAGATTTTAGTTATGACACTGAGGTACGCTGAGAAGGCACAGAGTTTCTCAGAGTTCCTCTGTGTATCCTTTGTGCAACTTTGTGGAATAGTTAAAAGGAAAATTTTATTCATTAAGAATGATTTAGTAGTAAGCAATGGTCCAAAATATTAACAGCAAGCGTGTTTTTCGTCGAAATGATAAAGAGCCGGATCCGGACGGTGAGTTTGTGGTGTACTGGATGCAGACCAATCACCGGTTCCAGTATAATTATGCACTTGAATACGCAATCGCCTGGGCAAATAAACTGGGGAAGCCGCTGCTGATCTATGAAGAATTGACCTGCGATTATCGTTGGGCTTCTGATCGCATTCATACCTTTTACATGCAGGGAATGAGCGAAAATGCTGCGATAGCTGAAGAAAAGAATCTGAACTACTTTCCCGTAATAGAAAAAAATGCCGGTCAAAGCCGAAAGATCTGGGAAAAGCTTTTTCAAAAAGCGTGCTGCCTCATCACCGATGAATATCCCGTATTCTTCATTAAAGATAGGAATGATACGCTCGGCGATCAGTTTGATTTTATGGTGCGTACCGTCGATTCAAACGGCCTCATTCCGTTGGGTATGACGGAAAAGGCGCCTTACAACGCCTACTTCTTTCGCAAGATCATGCAGCGGAATTTTATAGAATGCTACACGGCACCTCCGCGGCAGCATCCGCTTGATGAACTCGAAAATAGCGCTCCCATTTCTTACACAAAAAGGAGGGAAGAAGTCTGTCAAACAAGTTTTAGTCGACTAAAAGACATCCCCGATTTTATAAGTAAACTGGATATCCGTCACGATGTGGAAGCCACTTCATTAAAGGGCAGCCGAAAAGCAGCCTTGGGAAAACTTGGCAGTTTCATCCAACATGGCTTAAAGCAGTATGATGATAAACGCAATGACCCCGACGAAAGTGCAACCAGCGGAATGAGTCCGTGGCTCCACTTCGGCAAGATATCGGAGTACGAAATTGTGAAAGCGGTGCTGCAGCATCAGCCCAAGAACTGGGATTTGGATAATATTACATTTAACGGCGGCTCCACCGGCGGCTTTTTCAATGGCGATGAAAATGTGGACAGCTTTCTGGATGAGGTAATTACCTGGCGAGAGGTTGGCTTTCACTTTGCACATCACGAACCCGATTACGATAAATTCGAAACGCTGCCCGACTGGGCCCGCAAAACGCTGGAAAAACATGCTAATGATCCCCGTGAATGGAAATACAGTTTTGAAGAATTGGAGCAGTCCAAAACGCACGACGAAATTTGGAATGCAGCTCAAACCGAACTCCGCGAGGAGGGCATCATGCATAACTATCTGCGCATGCTTTGGGGCAAAAAGGTGATAGAGTGGACGCCCGACCCTCGTACAGCTTTGGAGTATTTAATTGAACTGAATAATCTTTATGCCATTGACGGGCGCGACCCTAACAGTTATTCCGGCATTTTCTGGTGTTTCGGCCGGTTCGACCGGGCTTGGCAGGAGCGGCCCATATTCGGTAAAACGCGCTACATGACCAGCGACAGCACCCGCCGCAAAGTTAAGCTGAAAAAGTATTTGAAGAAGTACGGCAACCAGGAAACACTCGATTTGTAGAGCAAGATTCATCTTGCTACCGGCCAAAGATCCACACGGATTGGAACGGATTAACTAAATCTGTTCAAAGGGAGCTTTACTCCCGCCGGAAGGAAGATTGGCTCTGGAGCGGAACTCCCTCGCAACCAATACTTAAATCCGTTTATATCTGTTGTCTATAATTCTTCAATCAGTTTTTTAACCAGCCTCGCAAAATCATCTTTACGCAATTCTGCCGCATGTTTCACCTCCTCATGATTCAGCTTTTGCTTGGTAACGCCCGAAGCCATATTACTGATTAGTGAAATAGCAACGGTCTTCAAATTTAACCGTGCAGCTTCAAAAAGTTCCGGGGCCGTACTCATACCTACCGCATCGGCGCCCATCGTGCGGAAGGCCCGAATTTCGGCTTTGGTCTCGTAATTGGGTCCGGTTACATACAGGTAGGTGCCGCGCTGAATGGATAATGCTAATTCTGATGCTATTTTACGTGCCTTGTTGGCAAAAGGGTAGTGATTGTACCGGTGTTTCGTATTTCTTCCCGGAGAAATAGTTTTGTTATGACGCATCACGCTTTCAATCACCATTAAATCACCAACTGTAAAATCGGTGTTAATGGCGCCGGCGGCATTTGAAATGATGAGCTTATTAACGCCCAGCGCCTTGGCAGTATAAACGGGAATGGCGGTCTGCTCAAATGAAAAACCTTCGTAGTGATGGAAACGTCCCGAAAAAGCGATGATGTTTATTCCATACACTGCGCCGGAGATTAGGCTGCCCTCGTGGCCTTTTACCGATGTGCTTGGGAAATAGGGTATAGAGCCATAGGGGATGTGGTTGGGTTGCTCAATTTCTTTGCCAAAGCTGCCCAAACCTGAGCCAAGAATAACTGCGGCTTCCAGGTTGTCAGGAACTCCATTTTCCTGAAGATATGCTACTGATTCATTAATGAACTCAGGCAGGGACATCGGCCTCTATATTTTGGATGGTGTAGCCCTGTTTTTCATCATAGTCGGTAAGCTTAAACAGGGGATAGTGGCTGTCGTGATAACCCATAATGATATACTTTTCTTCGCAGGCCTTTTGGGTGAGCTCTTTACGCATCTTCATGCTGGTTTTTGCATCAAAGTCGTACTTGGCGGCAAATTTACGGTTTACCTCGCCGCGGGTAGCCAGCACGTCGCCCGCCATCAGGTATTTTTGGTTTCCGTCATCAAATAATAATACCTGTGAAAATTCGGTGTGCCCCCCAATTTTTTTAACGGATATTTCGGCATAGGGCTGATCTTCCTCATCAAGAAAATGCAGATTGGCTTTGGCATCTAAAAAGTGGAGAAATTTGGTTTTCTCTTCATCATAATATTCATTCAGAGCCAGTGCTTTTTCCCATCCCTTTTTTGAAACCCACAGTGCTGCCTCAGGAAAAGTCAGTTCCCAATGGCCGGAAGACTGCCCCGCCAACCCGCCGATATGGTCGTAGTGCAGGTGGCTGGCAAAAATATCGGTGATATCGTATTCCGTAAGTTGATGTTTGTCCAGGTTTTCTTTGATGATCTCGGTGCTGGTATCTTCTCCAAAATCACCGATACCAACATCAAACAGGTAATTGCGTTCCTCTGTTTTAATAAGAAAGGGGTTCAGCGATATTTTTAAAGCACCCTTCGCCGGAGGATCATCCCGATCAATACGGTTGAATTTTTTATCCAGGCCTACCGAAAATGTACCTTCGTAGAGTGGGTCGATGTGTGTTCCCTTCAGTATTTTGGTCATCAAATCTTTAATTGTAAATGTTAGATTCTAAATGAATTAGAACAATTCAAAATTCAATATTCATCATTTAGAATTCTTTTTCTCATGACGTTCATACGCTTCAATAATATCACGCACCAGCCGGTGGCGCACCACGTCATTTTCATCAAGGTAAACAAACTCTATACCCTTAATATCTTTTAGAATATGCTGTATGGAGATGAGGCCCGATTGCTGTTTGCGCGGCAGGTCGGTCTGGGTGATATCTCCCGTAATAATGGTGCGGCTGTTGAAACCAATACGAGTGAGAAACATCTTCATTTGCATATTTGTGGCATTTTGGGCCTCGTCCAGAATTACAAACGC
>Ga0136604_1000626_pt1 | contig 17218 bp, 13 predicted proteins | sample AntRauFillE10628_FD_104928 | JGI IMG/M metagenome (GOLD analysis project Ga0136604, IMG submission 104928) | Saline lake microbial communities from Rauer Islands, Antarctica - Metagenome Filla E10 #628 | ecosystem: Environmental > Aquatic > Non-marine Saline and Alkaline > Saline | place...
ACGACCTCGAGGTCGTAGCGCGCGGCGAGGTACCCGATGGCCTCGTGGTTGGTCACGATGCGGCGCTGCTCGACCGGCACGGCATCGAGCATCCCGGCCAGCTCGTCGTCGAGGGCGCGCAGTTCGGCGGCGTAGGCCTCGGCCCGCTCGCCCCAGCCACCGTCGGGTGCGACCTCCTCGAGCTCGGCCGCGAGCAGCTCGACGCCCGTGGCCATGCGGGTCGGGTCGAACCACACGTGGGGGTCGAGCGGACCGTGGTCGTGGTCGTCCTCGTCCGCGTGGTCCCCGTCGCCATGCTCGTCGTCGGCGTGCTCGTCCTCCACCGCGTGGTCCTCGTCGGCGTGGTCGTCGTCGTGGTCCTCCTCACCGTGTCCGAGGCTGCCCTCGTACTCGATCGGGTCGAGCTGCGGCGCGAGCTCCAGGACCCGCACGCCGTCCTCCTCCGCGGCGGCGAGCGCGTCCAGCAGGCCCTCCTCGAGGTCCAGCCCGTTGGCGAGGACCAGGTCGGCCTCACGCAGTGCGGCCGCCTGCGCCGCGGAGGGCTGGAAGGCGTGCGGGTCGACGCCCGGGCCCATCAGGACCTCGACCTGGCCGGCGTCACCGACGACCTGTCGTGCGACGTCCCCGAGGATCGACGTCGTCGCCACGACCGTGACGCCCTCGGCCGCGGCGACCACCTCGTCGCTCGCGGCCGCGTCGGCGCCGGCATCGGTGCCGGCGGTGCCGCCGCACGCGGCCAGGCCGAGCGCGAGTGCTGCGAGTCCGGCCAGCAGGCGGGACGAGGGTCCGGACGAGGGGAGGGTCAGCATGGCGTGGTCCGTGGTGTGTCGTGTGTCGTGGGAGGGAGGGAGGGAGGGAGGGAGTGTCCGGGTGCGGTCGCCATCGGCCGGCGGGCTGGCATAGTATTGGGAACCATTCCCATGTCAACCTCGGCGCAGCGCCACCGGGCACACTGCGACCGCCCCTCGGCGTGCGCAGCAACCACGCCACCACCACCACGACGGACACGACGATGGCCGACGCCCACCACCTGGTCGACGACCACGCCCCTGTCGTCACCGCGCGAGGCCTGGTGCTGCGCCACGGTGACGTCGTCGCGGTCGACCACGCCGACCTGGACCTGCCCGCCGGCGGCGTGACCGCCATCATCGGCCCGAACGGGTCCGGCAAGACGACCCTGCTGCGAGCGCTGTCCGGGCTCCACCGCCCGTCCACTGGTGAGCTGCTGGTCTGCGGTGCGCCGCCCGGCCGGCACGCTGTCGCACACGTGCTGCAGGTCCAGTCCACCAACGACCGCCTCCCGGTCACCGTCTCCGACGTCGTGGCGATGGGCCGCTGGGGGCGGCGCGGGCCGTTCCGGCGCCTGACGGCCGCGGACCATGCCGCGGTCGACGAGGCGATGGAGCGCATGGAGGTCACCGACCTCGCCGACCGGCACCTCGACGAGCTCTCCGGCGGCCAGCGCCAACGCGTGCACGTCGCCCAGGGCCTGGTCCAGGAGGCCGAGCTGCTGCTGCTCGACGAGCCGGGCACGGGGCTGGACCTGCCGAGCCTGGACCGCATCGCGACCGTGCTGGGCGAGGAGACCGCTGCGGGACGAACCGTGGTGCTCACCACCCACGAGATCCACACCGCCGCCGCCGCCGACCACGTCGTGCTGATCGCCACGCGCGTGGTCGCGGAGGGGCCGCCCGAGGAGGTGCTCGACCCCGCGCACCTGACCGAGGCCTACGGCGGGCACCTGCACGAGCTGCCCGGCGGTGCGCTCGTCGTCGACGACCCCACACCCCACGCACACGGGCACGCGTCGGCCCACACGGGCGAGCGCGGCCAGAGCCACGGTCACGACCACCCGGCCGGCTGACCCACGGCCCGCGGCAGCAGCAGGTGCTCAGCCGAGCGGCACGGCGTCCAGGGCGGCGAGCGGGTCGACGTGCTCACGGCCCTGGTCCGCGGCGACGTGCGGCTCGGTGACCATCCCGGCATGCACGTTCAACCCGTTGCGCAGGTGCGCGTCGGCGCGCAGGGCCGCCTCGATCCCACGCGTGGCGAGGTCGACCACGAACGGGAGCGTCGCGTTGACCAGCGCGTGGCTGGACGTGACCGGCACGCCGCCGGGCATGTTGGCCACGCAGTAGTGCACGACGTCGTCGACGACGAACGTCGGGTCCTGGTGGGTCGTCGGGTGCGAGGTCTCGAAGCAGCCACCCTGGTCGATCGCGACGTCGACCAGCACCGCGCCCGGGCGCATCTCGCGAACCAGTTCGGCGGTGACCAGCTTCGGCGCCCGGGCACCGGGGACCAGCACCGCGCCAACGACCAGGTCGGCCGCCAGCACCTGCTCGGCCACGGCGTGGCGCGTGGAGTAGATGGTGTCCAGCGACGCCCCGAAGCGGTGCTCGAGGCGGTCGAGGACGGCGAGGTCGCGGTCGAGCACGGTGACGTTGGCGCCGAGCCCGACGGCCATCTCGATCGCGTTGACGCCGACGACACCGCCGCCGATCACCACGACCTTCGCCGGGGCGACGCCGGGCACGCCGCCCAGCAGCACGCCGGCGCCGCCCTGCGGGGCCTCCAGCGCGTGCGCGCCGGCCTGGACCGACAGGCGGCCGGCGACCTGCGACATCGGGGCGAGCAGGGGTAGCCGGCCCGCGGCGTCGGTGACGGTCTCGTAGGCGATGCAGGTCGCACCCGACGCGACCAGGTCGTCGGTCTGCTCCACGTCGGGCGCCAGGTGCAGGTAGGTGAACAGCGCCTGCCCCTCGCGCAGCATCGCGCGCTCCTGCGCCTGCGGCTCCTTGACCTTGACCACCAGCTCGGCGCCCTCGAACACCGCCGCGGCGTCACCGACGATCGTCGCGCCGACGGCTCGGTACGCGGCATCGTCGGCGAGGATCCCCGCACCGGCACCGGACTGCACCAGCACCTCGTGGCCGAGCCCCGTCAGCTCCGCGACGCCCGGCGGGGTCAACGCGACGCGCTTCTCCTGTGGCTTGACCTCGGTCAGCAGCCCGATGCGCACGGTGTCCCCCGCCTCGACGTGGGGACGAAGGTAGGTGCACCCCCGCGCAGGATGCTTGCGTACATCAGCGCAGGACCTCATGCTGACGCATATTCCTGCCACTCTGACAGTCAAATCCGAAGGATCCGTGCGTGGACGGGCTCGACCGCACCGACATCGCGCTGCTGCGGCTGCTCCAGGCCGATGCCCGACTCACCAACCAGGCGCTGGCGGACCGTGTCGGACTGTCCCCCTCCGCCTGCCTGCGCCGCGTGCGACGGCTGGAGGAGTCGGGCGTGGTCACCGGGACCACGACGCTGCTGGACCCCGCCCGCACCGGCCGGGCCCGCACGGTCGTGGTCGAGGTGACCCTCGCCTCGCAGCGCGAGGACGACCTCACGGCGTTCGAGCGGGCCGTGGTGGACCTGCCCGCGCTGCGCGCGTGCCACCTGCTGGCCGGCGAGGCCGACTACCTGCTCGTGCTGGCCGTGGCGGACGTCGACGGCTACGAGCGCATCCACCGCGAGCACCTCGCGCGCCTGCCGGGCGTCACCCGGCTGCGCAGCTCGGTCGCCCTGCGCACGGTGGTCGACCGGCCACAGGTGCCGTTGTAGCCCCCTGGTGGCCGTTCTGGCCCGATATACGGCCGTTCGGGCCGTCCGGACGGGCGTCCGGTCGGCCGTTGGCCGTCCGACCCGCAAGCTGCGCGGCCCCGCCCGACCGACGGCCACCGGCGGTGGCGGCCCGGGCCGCCGCGGGTGATGGTGTCGGTCCACGTCAACAGCGGAGAACGACTGTGATCAGCCTCGGACTCATCCTGCTCATCCTCGGCATCGTGCTCTCGGTGCCGCTGCTCAACACCATCGGCGGCCTCCTGCTGGTGGTCGGGATCATCCTGTACGCGCTGGGAGCACTCGGCCGCGGCGTCGGCCCCCGCGCCCACTACTGGTGACCCGCGACGCATGACCACGGGTCGGTGCCCACACACCGGCCCGTCCCGACGCCCCGGCCCCGTGCCGGGGCGTCGGCGTGCCACGCCCCACACGCGTCGGACCGGACAGGGCCGGACCGGGCGGACCTCAGGGCAGCGACGGGACCTCGACGCGGCCGCCGTCCACGGCGCCGCCCCCGTCGGTGCGGAACCCGCGCAGCACCCCGTCGACCCCGACGACCAGGGTCCCCTCGACCAGCCCGATGCCGACGACCGCACCATCGCCGACCACCAGCCGTCGGACCTGCACGCCGCCGGCAGCGATCTCGACGACCACCCCGTCGGCCGTCCCCAGCAGCAGGTGGTCACCCGCGACGGCGCTGCTGCTGACGGCCGCGGGCAGGCCGTCCGTGCGCCAGCGCACCTGCCCGTCGTCGAGCCCGTGGGCGACGGCCGTGCCGTCGGCGCCGCGCAGCAGCACGACGTCGCCGACGACGTGGACGCCGGCGAGCACCCGGTCCCCGCCGAGGGTGTGGCGCAAGCGGCCGTCGGCGCGGCCGCGCACCTCGACCCGGTCGGCGCGTCCGACGACCACCACGTCCCCGGTCACGGCGACGTCGACCGGCCCCGCACGACCGAAGGCCCGGCGGGACGGCGACACCACGGTGCTGTCGGTGACCCAGCCGGGAACAACGGACTCCGCGCCGGCCGGGGGTGCCTCCAGCAGTGCCATCCGGCCACCCGCAACCAGCAGCGCGATGCCGCCGTCGACCGTCGCGGACCAGTCGCCGGCCGGCAGCTCGACCTGCACCGCCCCGCCGTCGTCGAGGCCCACCAGCGCCACACCGAACGCCGTCGGCGCGGGGCCGGCCGGCAGCGTCGCCACCAGCAGGTGCTCACCGAGCACGCCGCTGGCGCTCCACCAGGCCTGCTGACCGTCGGGGACGGGGACGTCGAGTGGCTCGTCGTCGCCGACCCGCAGGGCGCCCGCCGGCCGGTCGCCCTCCGACCCCCAACGGACCGCGACGCTGCGACCGTCGCGCTGCACCACGCCGACCAGTGGCATCCGGGCACCCTCGCCCCCGCCGCCGGGCGGCGGTGAGGCCTCCGAACCCGTGACGGCGTCGAGCCACGGGCCGAGCTCGTCGCGCGGGCGTGGGTCCGCGCTGACGGTGCCGAGGCCGACCAGCACGGCCCCGTCGGCGGCGACGACCGGCGCCACGACCTGCGACGGCGGGGGCACGGTGGCCACGCGTGCGCCGTCCTCCAGGCGCAGCACCACGACGGACGCTGCCAGCGCCCCCGGCCGGAACAGTCGCGGGTCCCCGGCCACGACGACGTGGCCGTCGACCAGGACGGCCACCTCGGCCCCCGGCACCGTCGCCCGCCAGCGCAGGTCACCGGCCACGTCGTACGCGGTGACCTCACCCTCGTGGACCGTGACCAGGTCCCGGTCGCGCAGCGCCACCGCGGACGGGCCGCCCCCCCGCACGTCCGGCAGCCCGTCGAGGCGCACGCGACCGAGCAGCTCGACCCCGGCCGGGTCGGCCGGGTCGAGCAGGCCGAGCGCGATCGTGCCGTCCTCCGGCCGCAACGAGACCACGACCCGGTCGCCGAGCCCACCGACGACGTCGACCTCCCCTCGGTCGAGGTCGCGCGGACCACCAGGGGCCAGTGCGTCGACCAGGCCGCCGTCGAGCTCGACCACGAGGCGGTCGCCGACCGGGGCACCCGCACCGTCCGGCGGGACCGGCAGGCGGGCGACCTCGCGCCCGTCCCGCACGTCGATGACCAGGTGTGGGTCGTCGAGCTCGTCGTCGGGCCCGAGCACCGGCCCCGACCCGGGCCGCGTCGGCGCGAGCAGCCGGTCGGGCACGACCAGCCAGCGATCGGCCAGGAAGCGAGCCGTGGTGCCCGGCGCGAGCCGGACCACCTCACGCAGCTGCGCGTCGAGGACGACCAGCGCCGAGAACTGCTGCGGCCCGTCGGGTGGGACCACGCCGGCGAGCACCGCACCGTCGAGCGCCTCGAGCACGACCGGGACGCCGCCGTCGACCAGCGGCAGCGCACGACGTCGCAGCACCTGGCCGCTGCGTGGGTCGACCTCCAGCAGTTCGTCACCGGCGGCCGCCAGGCGCGTGCCGTCCGGGGCGGTCCACCCGGGCAGCACGCCGAGCGTCTCGCCGCTGGCGGTGTCGACGGCAGTGGTCGGGCCCACCAGGGCCACCCCGGAGCCGAGGTCGGCCGGTCCCGACCAGAACGCGGGCTGGGGCGCGCCCTGCACGAGGCCGTGCTCCCACGCCAGCTGGAGGTCACCGCCGGGTGGTGGCCCGGCGGCGACCAGTTCGGGGCGCAGGTCCGCCCGACCGAGCAGCGCGTCGACCGCCGGCGCCGGCCGGTTGAGTCCCGCGGCGGCCCCCACGAGCAGCACCAGCAGCGCGAGGAGCACGACCCGTCGCCGGCGGGCGGCGGCGGGCGGCGGGGCGCCGAGCTCGAGCTCGTCGTGGGACTCGTGCCCGGACTCGTCCCCGGACTCGTCCGCGGGCTCGGCCCCGGGTTCGTGGCCAGGTTCGTGGCCAGGTTCGTGGCCAGGTTCGTGGCCGGCCTCGTGGTCGGACGCAGCCGGGCCGGCGACCGGCGCGCCACAGCTGCCGCACCAGCGCGCCCTGCGGGGCAGGTCCGACCCGCAGGCGGGACAGGCGGCCGCGACGCGCCAGGATCGTCGCATCCGCACCCCCCGTGGGGCACGGACGGTAGGCCCGCACGGCCCACCACGGGCGGCCGGCCGTCACGGCAGGTCGGGGACCTCGACCAGGTCGGACTCGGCCAACCCGCTGCCGTCGGTGCGGAACCCACGCAGCACCCCGTCGACCAGCACGGCCAGCGTGTCGTCGACCAGCGCGAGACCACGCACGGTCCCGACACCGGCGACCAGGTCGCGCACGACGCGACCGTCGGCGTCGACCTCGACGACCCGACCGTCGCGCGTGCCGACCAGCACGTGGTCGCCCGCGGCCACCAGGACCGACGCCCCCGCGGCGTCCACGTCGACGTCCCACGCAGGTGCGCCGTCGGCGAGCCGGTGGGCGGCCAGGCGTCCGTCGACGGTCAGCCCGACCAGCAGCCCTCCGGCGGCGAGGTTGGCGCTCACCACGGCGTCGGCCCCGAGGGTCGCGACCAGCGCACCGTCCGCCGCGTCGTGCAGGTGCACCGTGCCCGCGTCGACACGCACCACGCGGCCCGCTGTCACGGGGCCGACCGTGCCGGGGGCGTCGTCCACCTGCCAGCGCACCTCGCCGCTGGCGACGTCCAGCGCGGTGAGCACGCCGGCGTCGTCGACGAGGAGCACCAGCCCCTCCCCCAGTGCCACCACACGGCCCGCGTCCTCGAGGTCGGGTCGCAGGACGTCGCCACCGGCCAGCGGGACCAGGTCGAGACCGAGCAGCTCGTCACGACCGTCGACCGACCGCAGCCGCTGCAGCACGAGCTGCCCGTCGACCACGCCGGCCAGCGCGCCCGGCGCGTCCTGCGTGGCCGTGACCCGGCGCACCGGGTCGTCACCGATCCGCACCAGCGTGTCGCCGCCGGCGGCCCGGCCGTGGGCGACGCGCACGACCCGACCGTCCACCAACGCGGTCCCCCGCACCACGGGCCCCGCGCCACCGAGCTGCCCGGAGGTGGCGGGGGCACGGGAGCGCACCTCGCCGGTGCGCGGGTCGAGGCGCACGACCGGGCCAATCCCGTCGTCCGGCCCGAGCGCCCCGGGGTGGGTCAGCACGAGCTCGCCGCCGAGCACCAGGCGCGGCACCAGCACCGGCCCGTCGACCGGGCGTCGCCACCGGATCGTCCCGTCGGTGGGGTCCAGCACCGTGGTGGCGGCCAGGCCCTCGACCACGGGGACGCCGCCGTCCTCGCCGACGACCACGGCGTACCCGGCGACCTCCACCAGCTCGACCACGCCATCGACCGTGAACGAGCGGTCCACGCCGGTGCGCACCTCGGTCGCCCGCACGCTGCGCTCCCGGGCCACGACGACCACCTCGCCGGTGACCACGGCGCGGCGGCGCACCTGGTCGGCCGACGTCGCCGACAGGTCGGCGACGACACCGATGATCCTTCCCTCCTCGTTGGTCACGGCGACCGCCCACAGCGGACCCGCCGACGCGCCGACCGCGATCACCAGCCCGTCGTCGATCGCACCCAGCAGCACCGAGCTCCGGGGCAGGTCGAGCTCCTCGACCCCACCACCCACGGGATCGACGGCGACGACGCCGTCGCCGGTCGCGACCACGACGCGCTCGCCGAGCAGCACCGGCGGACCCGCCGGGTCGTCGTCGAGGTCGAGCAGCGTGCGCCCGTCCGTCGCGTCCAGCAGCCGCCACGCCCGCTGCCCGCGCAGCCCCGACGCGCCGCGGGCGACCAGCACGAAGCGGTCCCCCGTGACGTCGACCACCTCGGCGTCCGCGAGTTCCGCACGCACCCGGCCATCGCTGCCGAGCAGCACCACGTCGCGGCCGGGACCACCGCCACGGGCCGGCAGGGACAGCGTGACCGCGGTGTCGAGCACGTGCGTGGCGACGGCATGGTTGCCACCGTGCAGCTCGTCGGGCAGCGCGATGCGCTCCAGCACGCGCCCGTCCAGCGCGTCGAGGACCACGACCTCGTCGGCGCCGAGCAGCGCCGCCCGCCCGGCCCCGACCCCTGCGTCGCCCGGCAGCCCCGCGACCACGCGCCCGGTCGCGACGTCGAGCACCCCGCCGTCATCGAGCAGCGCGAGACCGGGAGCGACGGTGCGGCCTCCCGGCGACGCGAAGGCCTGGCCGGGCCGGCTGGCGTCGACCTCCCAGGCCTGCCGCAGCTCCTGTGCCGGCGGCGGGGCGCTCGCCATCGCGCCCGCGGGCGCGTCGAGCCGCCCGAGCAGCGGCTCCACGGCCGGCTCCGCACCACCGAGCAGCACGCCTGCCCCGACGACCAGGACCAGCAGCGCGACGAGCACCACCCGCGCCGGGCCCGGGGCGAGTACCCGGTCCGGCCTCGCCGGGGCGTCACCGGCTGGGTCGTCGTCGCGTCGCAGGACCATGCTCCCGGCCGGGGCCGCGACGCTAGGCCCGAGCACGGGGCGGTGCCCCGGCCGGCTCGCACGGTGTCCACCGCGCGAGGGTGGAGCGGCGCGACGCCACCGCCGTAGGCTCCGCGGTCGAGCGTGCCCGCCGTGGCACCACACCACCCCGTCGCCCCGCCCCCGGGAGTCCGCGTGTCCGCCCCCGCCACCCTCGACCAGGTCCGGCTGACCCACCTGCAGCAGCTGGAGGCCGAGGCCATCCACGTCATGCGCGAGGTCGTCGCCCAGTTCGAGCGACCCGTGATGCTGTACTCGATCGGCAAGGACAGCAGCGTGATGCTGCACCTGGCCCGCAAGGCGTTCCACCCGGGGCCGCTGCCGTTCCCGCTGCTGCACGTCGACACGACGTGGAAGTTCCAGGAGATGATCACCTTCCGGGACCGCACGGCGAAGGAGCTCGGGCTCGACCTGATCGTGCACACCAACCCGCGTGTGCCCGAGGAGGGCATCAACCCGTTCGACCACGGCTCGCAGGGCTACACAACGATCGCCAAGACCGATGCGCTCAAGCAGGCGCTGGACGAGCACCGCTTCGACGCGGCGTTCGGCGGCGCGCGTCGCGACGAGGAGAAGTCGCGCGCCAAGGAGCGGATGTTCTCGTTCCGCGACGGCCAGCACCGCTGGGACCCCAAGAACCAGCGTCCCGAGCTGTGGTCGCTGTACAACGGCCGCGTCAACCGCGGCGAGTCGATCCGGGTGTTCCCGCTGAGCAACTGGACCGAGCTGGACATCTGGCAGTACGTGCACCTCGAGCAGATCCCGATCGTGCCGCTGTACTACTCCGCCCCGCGCCCGGTGGTCGTGCGCGACGGCGTGCTGATCATGGTCGACGACGACCGCTTCCGGTTCGAACCGGGAGAGGAGCCCGAGGAGCGCTGGGTGCGCTTCCGCACGCTCGGCTGCTACCCGCTGTCGGGCGCGGTGGAGTCGCGCGCGACGACGCTGCCCGAGATCATCCAGGAGATGCTGCTGGCGACCCGCTCCGAGCGCGAGGGCCGCGTGATCGACTACGACCAGGCGGGCTCCATGGAGGAGAAGAAGCGCGAGGGGTACTTCTGATGAGCCACCAGAGCGACCTGATCGCGACCGACATCGAGGCGTACCTCGCCGAGCACGAGCAGAAGGACCTGCTGCGGTTCCTGACCTGCGGCTCGGTCGACGACGGCAAGTCCACGCTGATCGGCCGGCTGCTGCACGACGCACACATGGTCTACGAGGACCAGCTCGCGGCCGTGCAGGCCGACTCGGCCACGCAGGGCTCGGTCGACGGCGGGCTCGACCTCGCGCTGCTGACCGACGGGCTCAAGGCCGAGCGCGAGCAGGGCATCACCATCGACGTGGCCTACCGCTACTTCTCCACCCAGCGGCGCAAGTTCATCATCGCCGACACCCCCGGCCACGTGCAGTACACGCGCAACATGGTCACCGGCGCGTCGACCGCGCAGCTGGCCGTGGTGATGGTCGACGCGCGCCACGGCGTGCTCGACCAGACCCGGCGCCACTCGACCATCGCCCACCTGCTCGGCATCGAGCACGTCGTGGTCGCGGTCAACAAGATGGACCTGGTCGACTGGAGCGAGCAGCGCTTCGACGAGATCGTCGCCGACTACGGCGACTTCCTCGGCCAGCTCGGCGCGACGTTCGCCCCGGTGTTCCTGCCGGTCTCGGCGCTGACGGGCGACAACGTGGTCGACCGCAGCGAGCACATGGACTGGTTCGGCGGCGTGCCGCTGCTGGAGCACCTGGAGACCGTCGACGTCGACGCGGACGTCGACCTCGAGCACCTGCGCCTGCCGGTGCAGCTGGTCAGCCGCCCGAACCTCGACTTCCGCGGCTTCCAGGGCGAGGTCTGCTCGGGCGTGCTGCGCCCCGGCGACCGCGTCACCGCACTGCCGAGCGGGGTGTCGTCGTCGGTCGCGCGCATCGTCGCGTTCGACGGCGACCTCGACCTGGCCGGCCCCGGGCGTGCCGTGACCGTGACGCTGGACGACGAGATCGACGTCTCGCGCGGGGACGTGCTGGTGCACGAGGGCGACACGATGCAGCGCGCCCACCGCATCGAGGCGACGCTGGTGTGGATGTCCGGCGAGCCGATGAGGCCAGGCACGTCGTACCTGCTGCGCTCGGTGGCGGGCACGTCCAACGCGACCGTGCCGACGATCCACCACCGCCTGCAGATGGACACCCTCGAGCAGGCCGACGCGGCGCAGCTGGAGCTCAACGACATCGCGCGCGTCGAGGTCGCCGTCGACCGCGAGCTGCTGTTCGACACCTACGAGGACAACCGCACGACCGGCTCGTTCGTGCTGGTCGACCGGCTGACCAATGCGACCGTCGGGGCCGGGATGGTCCGCGGCGCGGCCTCCGGCTGGGACGCACGGGCGGTCGACACGCTGCAGCGCTCGGTCTCGCTGGTCGCACCGGAGGAGCGGGCCACCCGCTTCGCGCAGGAGCCGGCGACGGTGTTCCTGACCGGCCTGACCGGCGCCGGCAAGTCGACCATCGCCAAGGCGCTGGAGCGCAAGCTGTTCGACGGTGGGCGCGTCACCGTGCGGCTCGACGGCCAGAACGTGCGCCAGGGCGTGTCGCGCGACCTGGGCTTCACCGCCCCGGAGCGCTCGGAGAACGTCCGCCGCGTCGCCGAGGTCGCCCGGCTGGTCAACGAGCAGGGCCTGATCGCGATCGCGGCGCTGCTCGCCCCGGACCGCGAGGACCGCGAGCGCGCCCGCGAGCTGGTCGGCCCGGAGCGCTTCGTCGAGGTCTTCGTCGACACCCCGATGGAGGTCTGCCGCGAGCGCGACCCGGGCGGGCTGTACTCCGCGCACGAGTCCGGGCAGGACATCGACCTGCCGGGCGTGACGAGCCGCTACGAGCGGCCGTTCGCGCCGGACCTGGTCACCAACGACCACGACCGCAGCGCCGACGAGGCCGCCGACCAGGTCATCGCGCTGCTGCGCGACCGCGGGCTGCTGCGCTGATGGAGCCGGTCAGTCGCAACATCCGCCGCGAGGAGGGCCTGGTCTCCGCCGCCGACCGCCGGACCGCGCTCGGCCACGGCCCGGCGACGCTGTGGTTCACCGGGTTGTCGGGCTCGGGCAAGTCGACCGTCGCGTTCGCGCTGGAGCAGGCACTGCTGGCACGTGGCGTGGCCACCTACGTGCTGGACGGCGACAACGTCCGGCACGGGCTCAACGCCGACCTCGGCTTCGCACCCGACGACCGCGCCGAGAACGTCCGTCGCGTCGGCCACGTCGCGCGGCTGTTCCACGACGCCGGGCTGGTCGTGCTGGCGAGCTTCATCTCGCCGTACCGCGCCGACCGCGACGCGGTGCGGGCGCTGCACCCCGAGGGCGGCTTCCACGAGGTCTTCGTGGACACCCCGATCGAGGTCTGCGAGGCCCGCGACGTCAAGGGGCTGTACGCGCGGGCCCGCGCCGGGGAGATCGACGGGTTCTCGGGCGTGTCGGCGCCCTACGAGGCACCGGACGCGCCGGAACTGCGCCTGGACACCTCCACGCTCGCGCTCGACGCCTGCGTGGACGCGGCGCTCGCGCACCTGGCCGCGGCCGGGGTGGTCGGCTCGGACTGAGCTCGGGCTGGTCTCGGGTTGAGCGCGGGCCGCCCGAGCGGCCCGACGCCCGACACGTTGCGCGCACGACTGTGCACCAGACGTGACCTCGCAACCGGACCCGGGGTCGACGCGCTCGCCCCGCACGTACCGTGCGGCTCTCCCCATCGAGGGGTCGACCATGGTCCGCGAAGCGCGGGACGCAGTGGTGATCGTCGCCGCGTACGTCCTGCTCGCGTATGCCGCGCTCGACCTCGGCCTGTTCGGCACGCTCTCGGTCTGGTACGCACCGGCAGGCCTCGGGCTCGCGCTGGCCCAGCTGCGCGGCTGGCGGGTGCTGCCTGTCCTGGCCGTCGGCGAACTGCTGGTCGGCGCGGTGGTCTTCGACGTCGGCGCGCTGTTCGGCCCGGTGCTGCTCGTCGCGAACGCCCTGGCGTACGCGACCGTGCTCACTGCCGGTGGCGTCGTCGCGAAGCGGCTCGGGGGCGCGTCCGACCGGCCGCTGAAGCGCCGGATCCTGCCGCTGCTCGCCCTCGGCGCCGTGGTGCCGGCGGCCGGCGCGGTGGTCGGCGTCGGCGCCCAGGCACTGGCGGGCATGGTCCCCGCGGCGAGGCTGCTCGAGGCGCTCGCGCTGTGGTGGGTCGGGGACGCCATCGGGATCCTCACGCTGACGCCGACCGTGCTGGTGCTGGTGCTGCGTGCCCGTCGCGGGGGCCGCTGGTGGACGGTGCGCGACCAGCCGTGGTGGGTCGGTGCGGCCGTCGCGGGGGTCCCCGCCCTGCTGACGGTCGGGCTCGCGCTGCTCGGTGACGGCCAGCTGCTGTTCGTCGCCGCGCTGTTCCCCGCGTACCTGATCATCGCCGCGGCGTTCGGCCTGCCGGGTGTCGCCCTGTCGGCCGTGCCGACCAGCCTCGTGGTCACGCTCGTCGCCAACCGGGTGATCGGTCCGGAGGTCCTCGCCCGCACGGACCTGCAGATGCTGCTGCTGGCACTGCTCGGCACCGGCCTCGGCACGGCGCTGGTCGTCGAGCAGCGCGCGCGTCTGCAGTCCGACCTGCGGGTCCGCACGGCCCACCTCGAGCAGGCCCAGGAGCAGGCCGGTGGCGGGTCCTTCGTGTGGGACGTGCTGGACGACACCGTCACGTGGAGCGACGGGCTGTGCGCCCTGTACGGCGAACGCGACCGCCCCACCGCCGCGGCCGACTACCTGCTGCGCGTCCACCCGGACCAGCGCGAGGAGATGGCCGAGCTGCTCGGCCGCACGCTGGAGCAGGGCCTGTCCTACGACCACGTCCACCGCGCGCTGCACGCCGACGGCCACGAGCTGGTCGTGCGGGCACGGGGCGAGGCCCGCACGGTCGACGGCCGCGTCGTGGCAGTCCTCGGCACCTGCATCGACATCACGCTGGCCGAGCGCACCCGGAGTCGCCTCGCCGACGCCCTGCGCCGCGAGCAGGACGCGCTCGAGGCCGAGCGGGCCGCGGTCGCACAGGCCACCCAGCTGGCCGACGTGCGCCAGAACCTGCTGACCGCCGTGCAGCACGAGGTCCGCACGCCGCTGGCCGTGGTGCGGGGCCTGGCGGAGACGCTGGCGCGGCCCGAGCTCGCCGAGCGCAGCCTCGGCGATGTCACCGACCTGCTCGAACGGCTCGGGCGCCAGAGCGAACGGCTCCAGCGTGTCCTGGCGGACCTGCTCGACGTGGACCGGCTCGCACGGGGCGTGATCGCCCCCTCGCCGCGCTCCTGCAACGTCCCGACGCTGTGCAGCGAGGTCGTGTCCCAGGTCGGTGACAGTCGCGTCGTGGTCACCGACGTGCCGTTCGACCTGCCGGAGGTCGTCGTCGACCCGGCGCTCACCTCGCGGATCCTCGAGCAGCTGGTCTCCAACGCGCTGCGGCACGGCCCGCCCGACGAACAGGTCGAGGTGCGCGCGGGCGTCGACGACGACGAGCTCGTGCTGCGCGTGGACGACCGAGGGCCGGGCGTCGCAGAGCCCGATCGCACCCGGGTGTTCGAGGCGTTCCAGGTCCGCACCGACCGACCCCACTCCCCCGGCACCGGGCTGGGGCTCGCACTTGTCGCACGCTTCGCCGAGCTGCAGGGCGGTCGCGCGTGGGTCACCGACCGACGCGACGGGCCCGGTGCGAGCTTCCACGTGGCGATCCCGGTGCCCGTGCCGGGACCGCACCCGGCCGGTCGCGGCGCGGCCGTCGGCGCCTGACCACCACCGGCCCACCCCGGTGGACGGGAAGCGACCGTGGCCGGACGCCGGCGACATCGCCCGCACGGCCGCGTCGTCGAGCCCGACGAATGGACCGACGTCGTCGTCCAGCGCGGCCACCGCGTCCCGTCAGCTGTCCGGCGGGCTCGGTGTCTGGCTCGCTACAGCTTGCCGACCACGTGCGCGACAACCTCTGACATCTGGTCGTGAGGGCTGAACTCGACCATCTTGACTGCGTCCTCGACGACGACCGTGTGCCCGGACGGCCAGTAGTACAGCTCGCCGCCACCAACGGTCTCATGACTCCCATCCTCGTAGTCGACACGGATGCGCCCCTCCAGGACGTAGCCCCAGTGCGGGCACTGGCAGTGGTCTCGCTCCAGGCCCTCGAGCAGGGGGCAGAAGTCGAGGCCGGTCGGGTACTGCATGTAGGCGCTGGTCATCCCGCCCCAGTCCTGTCCGCGGATCATCTCACCGAGGGCCTCGTGGGCGATCGGCAGCTCTGCGACGTTGCTCTTCATGACGTGCTCCTTCGTCGGAAGGGTCTGGTGTTGCTGGTCTAGGACCACCGGACCCTGTGGTTGTCGTGCCAGGTCTGCAGGACGTCGCGGTCACCTGCCACGTCGACGACGGTGTCGTCGCCGCGGTTCCACATCACCACGTAGACGTCGCTGGCACGGCCTCGCACGGTCACGTCCGCTGGTCCGTCATCGCGGACCGTTGCCATGCCGTCCGGGCTCAGCGTGACGCTCCAGCGGTCGTCGGTGTCCGTCGCGTGCACGAGCATGACCTTGGTGTCGGACACCGGGAGGGTCGTCGCTCGCGGCGCGAAGGCGGTGAGCAGCTCATCGATGCCGTCGGCGGCGAACTCCGCGTCGAACACGGTCGAGGTTCCCGCGGCCCGCTGCGCGTCGAAGCGATGGATGGCGACCTCGTGCGCCTGCCGCCGCGCCCACATGGCGAGCGGTGACGGTGCCGCGAGGAACGTCATCGCGTCGAGGTCGACTGGTGCCTGTTCGAGCTCGCGGACCAGGTTCTCGTTCGTCCGGAGGTAGTGCTCTGGCAGCTCGGCATCGGCCGGCCAGAACACACCGAGGTCGGGCCACGACGCAGTCAGTTCAGCGAGGTCATCAACCCACATCTTCGTGACCCGCAGCGCCACATGCGCAGCGGCCCAGAGGTGGATCTCACTGAGGTGCCTGACGAGGTCGCGCATCGTCCAGCCTGGGCAGGCGTCGATGTCCACGTCGAGGCCGGCCTGCCCTGCAGCGGCGACCAGCAGCTTCCCCTCCTGCCCGATGACCGTGATGTGCTGTGCGACGTCCATGTGCTTCTCCCGGTCATCGGTCCGGTCCAACTTCCGTGGCCCCTACCGCACCTGCAGTACGGTTACTGCTGCAAGTTGCAGTAGCCTATACTGCAGTTTGCAGGAAGGCAATGCTCATGGCGAAGAAGATGACGACGTCGTCGTATGCGGTGCTCGCACTCCTCGATCTGCGTCCGTGGACGGCCTACGACCTCACGCAGCAGGCACAGCGAAGCCTCCGCTACGCCTGGCCCAGGTCGGAGCGTCTGCTGTACTCCGAGCCGAAGAAGCTGGTCGAGCTCGGGTACGCGACGACGTACAAGGACACCTCAGGTGGTCGCAGCCGCAACGCCTATGAGATCACCGAGGAGGGTCGCGACGCGCTCAAGGCCTGGGGTAGCGACCGGACCCAGGCCCCACAGATCGAGGTCGAGGCCCTGCTCCGACTGCTCTTCGCCGACCACGGGTCGCTCGATGACGTGCAGCGTGCCCTGGACGAACTCGAGGAGGACATCGGCGAGCACCACCAGGCCATCGTGGAACTGATGGGCTCCTACGTCGACGGCGGGCACCCGTTCCCCGAGCGGACCCATCTCTCGGTGCTCTTTGCCACGTTCCAGATCGAGATGTTCAAGGCCATCGAGGGCTGGATCGAGTTCGCCCGCGGGGAGATCCATGCGTGGCCGACAACCGAGGACCTCGGCATGAACGAACGGACCGAGGCACTGACCCGCCTCCTCGCCCGGGACGAATCCCCCGTGGATCGGTAGGTCCCGGGTGCCGGAACCCTCCGCGACGCAGCTGTCCGCTGATCCCCGGCGCCGGCCGACGGTCATGGGCGGATCGGCGCTTCAGCGGAAGCATCTGGACCCGCGCAGCGCGGGGACTGTCGCGCGGATCACGGCTCCTGCCCCGGGCCGAGGGACTGCGCCACGACGCCGGGCGGTGAGCGCTATGGCGTCGCGCCCACCTCATCAGCTCTCACTGCCGAACCCCGGCCGGTGCGACCTCGACGGTGCAGTGGCGCACGTCGCCGTCGCGTGCGTCGTGCAGCGCCATGCGCCAGCCG
>Ga0136604_1000627_pt1 | contig 17207 bp, 23 predicted proteins | sample AntRauFillE10628_FD_104928 | JGI IMG/M metagenome (GOLD analysis project Ga0136604, IMG submission 104928) | Saline lake microbial communities from Rauer Islands, Antarctica - Metagenome Filla E10 #628 | ecosystem: Environmental > Aquatic > Non-marine Saline and Alkaline > Saline | place...
CATAGAGACTGGTGCTGAAGTAAATCAACCGACCACCGCGTCACGTACGTCGAGTGCGACAACGACTATCTTGCAAGCCAAAGCGATGAATGACCACCGTACGAGCGGCGATCACGATTCTCAATACGTGACGAAGTCTGGAGACAGTACGGTTACCGGTATCATCACGGCAGCGGACTTTGTCTACTCGTCAGATGAGTCGTTAAAAGAAGCGATCGAGTCGATTGGTCCGGTCAGTGAGAAATTGACCCGACTGTTGGCCAAGCAATACATCTTCAAGGATGACCCTGAGCGGCGGGTACGCTTTGGTTTCCTGGCGCATGAGGCGGCGGAGGTTTTTCCAGAGCTGCTGCGTTACCGTGAAGATGATAAGAAAGCACTGGCGTATACCGACATCATACCTCTATTGGTTCAAGGTTTCAATGAGAAATCCACTGAACTGGATGAGATGAAAGTCGAGATGGCTGGGATGCAGAATCAAATTGATCAACTCTTTGATTTGCTAACCAATCGTCAATAGCGCCGTCAATGGACACGGACGTCCCTTATCCTAGGAGAGACCGATGGCTCTACCGGCACTTCCCCCCATTACCTTTTCCGACGTAGTGTCTGAGTTTCAAGGGACTCTGAGTAGTAACCAATTGTCCTCTTTACTTGGGCGTGGGTTTCCTGCGTTGCCAAGCGTTGCCCCAATCAGCTTCAGTATGTTAGCCGGGGTAACCTATCAGAGGACAATCACCACCAGTGTCCCGATTATTCAGAGCACGTCAAGATCAACGTCGGTTTCAGAAACTACAACCACCGAGTGGGTGGCAGCGACCTCGTTTACGACCTCGTTTTCAACCCTCAGAGACACAACGGTAAACACACAATTTACGACCTCGTACACGTCCTCATACTCAACCGCATTTACGACAACCTACACAACGTCGTTCTCGACCTCCGTTCCCCCAACGTACAGAACGACGAGTAGAAGCACAAGTTACACCGATAGCAAAGGCGGAACTATCACCGAAACCACGACCTACAGTACGCTCGTTTCAGCTGGGTTTAATCGAACTACATCAAGGTCAACCTCCGCAACGACGTCGAGAATCACAAGCGTTCCCACGTCGAGAACAACTGACCGCAGTACTACCATTACCACGTCAGTGATAACCGATCGAGTGACGTCCAGAGACACTGCGATGTCTAGAAACACAACAACGACGATTAATATCAACACCACGTTTAACACGACGCGGACCAGTTTGAGACTTACAACGTATACTTACTAAGAGGAATTGACCATGGCGGATATAGAGAATGAATCTGAACAGTCAGTTCATGAGCGAGCGACACAAGCGCTTACAAAAGCAGAGACCTTAACGGACGCGTTGCTTGAACATTTGACAACGTTCGACAATCGACTTGAACAAACCATGCAACAGCTGGAAGCTACCATGAACGCTCGGATCGAAGCGAGAGTTAAGGACGAGCTGGCTAAGTGTGGGATTACCCCAACTGAGGGGAACGTACTCGAAGGAAGCTAGTTATGACACGACCTAACTTTGCTGACGATCGGTTAGGGGATGGGTATACGAAGATTCAAAAAACAGGTACGGTGGGACGATCGGACCAGTTGAACGATTTAGTGGACCTATCAACGGCGTTAGAACGTAAAACGGATAAGGAAGTTCTCTACGACGTTTACTACAGTCACGACCCCAAGTTCAAGAGCATTCATTACACCGAACTTTTTTCTCACGCGTTGTTGATCACACACTGCGACGACGCGTTGCGGTACGAGTCCGTTATTAACGGAGTCAACGATCAAACCGTAACGCCAATCGATCCTACCGAACTGTTATCCAAGCGTTTGGACAAGTATCGACTGATCCCTCAGTTTGATACCGAGTCTATCCCAGCGGTCATTTTTCTCCCTGGGTCTAATCTATTGGAACATGCGGTCGATTGGCACTTTGTGTATGAACTATATAAGAAAGGCGCTAAGATCAAACCGCACCCCATTACTCTGGACGATTGGTTGATTCGCATCGAACAGAGTTTTCCAGAGGCGGTCTACGGGAATCATGTCAGCGGCCACGATCTGCTTAGGCGATCTGAGGTCGTTTACTGTACGTCCGCCAGCGAACTAGGTTTGCTTGGTAAGTTGATGAAAAAACCAGTAGGGTTGATCGACGTCCAACACGAATGCGTGAACAGAAACATCTATAGGCAGTTGTACGAAGTCATCAAAATTCAATCCGATCCTTACGAAGCACTCTGTCGTCTGTTGGCCAGTCCGTACAGTGGGGTCGTTTGGGTTAACGACCCCTCTAGCAAACTGGATCAAGTTTTAGAGGTGATGGACACGCTGCACCGACAACGGTATTCTAACGAAAGTAAGTCAGGACTTGGAGCGCCTTATGAAATTCAAAGTGAAAGATCTGGATCTGGCAAGTCAGACGGTTTTGGTGGATTGGGGGTGGATGCAATCGAGTCATCCTTTGCCTCAGACGATCGTTGATAATCCAGAAATGCCCGTAGATCAAATGCGTGCAGAAATTGCAAAGCTTGAGCCGACGCCTCCTAACGTGAACCTGCTGACACCGCAGTAAAGGTCGTTGGTTGAAAAAGGTCTTGACATGGGACCGAGTATAACGGAATTACCCGATTTCACGACTGATCTCAAAATTCAGCTACGTGAACGAACGTTCTAACGGAGGAACTATGGTCATCTCTGGATTTGTGGTTCCGTGGGAAAGTATCAATCAAGCGATTGTTTCGATCAGTACCTACCGTCGAAAAAATCCGAGTTGGACTCTCACGGTTTTCTACGACGACGTCTTGACTCGTCAGCGTCTCGAAAATGCGTTCACCGATCTGGAGTACATTCAGTTAAATGACGCTAACTCAGTATCGGCGTTGGACCACGCTTTAAACCAGACCGATCAGTCGGTGATGGTTTTGTTTAATGTGACGACTCTGTGTAACAGACCGCTTCTTGACATTGCGAACGTGGACCTTAAAGATCAGGCCGTTGTTATGCGTCCAGATCGCCCGTTTGAATTGACAACTTGGGGAAAGGCATACCCTAAATACGACCCGAGGTACTTGGATCGTTACATGCGGTCGCGTAGCTATTTCTCTATGGGTACCGTGGTGTTCAATCTGACGGTCTTAAGAGACGTCCTGAACTGTGAAACGCTTCTGAGTCACTACATGAGCGGTGACTGTTTGGATCGCGGTATGCCGAAACATTACCTCAATCGGGTGATGGGCGATCTGAAGAAGGGTCTGTTGCTTGGTCGAATGTTGGTAAAGCCTGAAGAGGTGATGTGCGAAATCTTTTCGTCGTCGCAATGCATGCGACATCAAGTTCGTATGTTACACGCTACCATCACGGATTTCTCAAGTAAGAAAGCCCCATGGTTACCTATTGATAAAATCGACCGACTGTTCATTCAGATACCTTACCGGATGTATTACAATCGAGCGATGATGGTTTCTGAACATCTGGACGATGCCTTTGTGACTCAGATCCGGGCGAACGTAAAACGACAGCTGGATCGGTACGGCGATCTAGATAAGATCTTTGAGAAAGCCTACGACGTTGCGGTGTTGTAAGGCCGACTCTATAAACGAGGAAGCAGTATGAGTACCTTATTACAAACGCTGAACATTGAAACGCTGCCAATGAACCGAGTGATGCACTACGCTATGATCGTTCTGTGTCACCTATCGATTCTGGCACTGATGATCCAAGGTGCCTGGGGCCCGTTGGGTGTGTCGTTGTTGTTGGGGTACGTGATCAGTCAGTTGGGCATCAGTTTCATGTACCATCGGGTGTTGACTCACAACGCAGTCAACGTCCCATGGCCAATAGAAGCGCTCTTGACCTTCATAGGCGGCCTGTCTCTTCAGGGGAGTACACTCGGATGGGTAGCGACTCATAATGCTCACCACAAGCATCAGGGGCTCTCTGGTGACCCTCACAGCCCAGCGAGGAGTCATTGGTTGTCGGTTCAGTTGTTGGGGTACACGTTTCGTAAGGTCAGCGGCCGACACGCAGGACGACTTCTTCGATCGAAGTGGCACGTGTGGTTCCACAATCACTACTGGCACATCTACGGCCCTATCTTCTTTGGGGCGTTGTTTCTATTGCCGCCGGTCTGGGCCCTTGCATTAGTTTGGGCGCCCGTGGCCTTAACTTGGCAGCTCCAATCACTCGCCAATACTTGGGGTCACAATTGGGGTAGAGACCACATCGACGAACCGCACAACAGCGTGTTGATGTTTCCTTTTGTTCTAGGAGACTGTTGGCACGCCAATCATCATGAGAAACCTGGGGCCGTGCGTTTTCACAAGTACGATCCTATCGGTTGGATGGGTGAGACGTTCTTTAAATCAACGAAATAAAAAGGAGGGCTTAGGCTCTCCTGTATTTCGGCTTTATCTTATGACATCGTTTAAAAAGACTGGGGAAACGCACGAGCACCATTGCAGACTTAAATACCAAGCGTACAGAGCTGAATACCGCGATCGATGCGTACAAACAAGCCATCCTAGACTTCCAGTCATCGACTATCGATCAAACGGCACTGGATGGAACGTCTCGGCTGTCACCAGTAGCTCAGGCTTCTCATCAGGCAGCGCGTTAACACCAGCTAACAGTCCATTCTAAAAACCGAATATAGAGGAGGGTTAAATGCCCTCCTCTTACGAAATTTCTAAACAATCCGTTCTAAGTAGGTGTTATGTATGTCCCGGATGATTAAGATAGGTTCTAGTGGTAAAGTCGTTATGAAGCTTCAGCGTCTCCTCAGAGACAAAGGGTTTCTTACTGGAATGGCCGACGGCGCCTTCGGTCCCGGTACCCACGCAGCGTTAGTAAGCTTTCAAAAGGCGAACAACCTATTGGACGATGGTATCGCAGGTAAACGGACCTGGGAAGAACTCAGAGGAAATCACGTTGACCCCTGGCAGTTAACCGCACAGGACATCGCCCGCGCAGCCGACACGTTAGGCGTGGAGATCGCAGCCATCAAAGCCGTCTCTGAAGTGGAGTCCTCTGGTGGGGGGTTTGTCAAAGAAGGCCAACCCAAAGTGCTGTTTGAGCGCCACTGGATGAATCGTCGACTCAATAGTCGGGGACTGACTCTGGCAGCGGATCTAGGACGCTCTGAGAGACCAGACATCGTCAATACGAGCACTGGGGGCTACCGTGGTGGCTCTCACGAATGGACGCGCTTACAGACAGCTAGAAAGCTGTCTGACGAGGCTGCTTTAGAAAGCGCATCCTACGGGCGATATCAGTTAATGGGATTCCATTGGGACAACTTGGGTTACCCATCAATACAAGACTTCGTGGAGAAGCACTCCACAAATGAAGGCCATCAGTTGGATGGGTTTGTTAAGTTTATCTTGGCCGACGCCAGATTACTGAAGGCCTTGAAGTCGAAAGACTGGCCAACGTTCGCAAGGGTGTACAACGGTCCTGCTTACGCAAAAAATAAGTACGACCAAAAAATGGCCGCGGCCTACGAAAGACACACACTCAACTAGAAGGAAAAATCACTCTGTGACACAGAAAACCATTGGTATTACCGTTAATGGTCTAAAACACGACATTATATCCGCTGAAAGCATCAACTACGCTAAACTGTGTACCCTGGCTGTACAGCCAGTAGAATACCGACCCAAGGTTACATGCACGCTCTATCCGGGTGATAAATTAAAAACCATCAAATGCGGCGACGATGTACCGTTGGTGGAAGGTGCGTCTTACACGGTCATGTTGACCGGGCGAGACTAACTCTAAAGCCCGTAAAGATATCTTGTTTGTACGATCAACCAACGTGGAGGTAAGTTGTGTCAGAACCCACGGTAAAGATGACCATCAGCATTAACGGGGTGGATTGTAAAGTAAAACACGACCGAACCGTGAGTTATGAGACCTTGTGTCGGTTGGCCGGTCGAGAGATCGAAGACTTGCCGGTAATCCTGTATTCGGCAGGGCCTCTACTGGCAGGCATCGTCCACCCAGGAGAACACGCGCCTCTGAAATACGGAGCGGCTTACATCGTTCAATCGAATAACCGATACGACGAGATCATGGGCAAGTGATGAGTAGATAGGTATCGTGATTTAAAACGATAAGACAAAAAAAATAGAGGAGGCCTTCGGACCTCCTCTTATGTCGTTTTAACTGCTTTTCAGGATAAGTCGTTTAAGTGAATCACCTTAGCCTGGTACCGATTGGCTAGGGTCGGTATGGCCGACTCAGCAATCCGGGTGGGGGAAGACTCCATGTAAGGATACAGTTTCGTCAACAAGGTTAGGTCCGAGTCTCCGTCGAACTTAACTAGGTAATTCCGATCGTTCTTCTTAAAGAAGCACACCGGCACCCCTACCATCTGATCCATTACTGCACCGACCCGCTTTTGCATCTCGATAGCGGTTCTCATCGTGACCTCCACGTACTCGCTCGTGTGGAACGCCGTCCTCAACTTTCGTCTCAGAGCGTTGTTTAACGGCGTCATTGTCCATTGAGGGTGAAGACGATTCACGTCGGTTTCATCTAACCCTTCATAGAGCCCTAAGATCAAAGTCTGTGGGCCCAGTTTCAACAGGTAGACCGATCTTAGGTTCAAGTCAAACTCAGCTCCGGTATCCACCAACTTCATGCCGATAGGTTTGGGTAGAGCCAGTTCCACAGGAGCAGGCTTTAACTGATTCACGTCATACCCAACCATGTGGGTACGCACCGTCACATCCAGGTCGTACGACTTAGAGATCTGACCGCTAAGATGACCGCCCAAACTCAGGTACGCCGTAACCACTGGGTGTCGTCCCCCCCGAGAGAGACGGATAGACAGCGTGAACTTGTTGTCCGAAGAATGGATGTCCTCCCATTGCCCCACGTAGATCGGACGGTTGGTTCGAAAATCGTGAACGCGCCCCTCGATCGTTGCTTTTACTCGGATGACGTCCCACGTCATGGGCGTGTCTTCGTCGTCCAGTATCGGGTCTATGTAACACGTATCGTCGATGCGTTGATCTTGGAACTCGTGACACACCGTCAACTCAAAGGCGTTGTAGTAGAAGCGAGCTGCCCAATGACACCCACGCCAATACCGTTTACGCCAAGCACCGGGGGTTGTACGAAAGACGTCTCGAAAGTGCTCGTACAGCCGAGTCTTAGATACCAGATGACGTTCCACCAAGTCATCAATCGTTAGATGATGGTAGTTGATCAGTTGTAATAACAGGTTGTCTTTAATGACTTGAAGTCGCCATGTCGAAGGCATATCAAACTCCTAGGCTTTTACGTAGAACACCACCTGAGCAGATCGCTCGTATTTGAGGTTGTCAGTGTCTTCGTAGGTCTCACAATCTCTTGCAAGATAATCGTTATAGGTAATGACCACATCGCAAGTGATCTCCCCACGTCCGTCGTCGCTAGAGGTACTTAACGTCACGTCGTGAACGGTCCACTCTCGTTTACCGATCCAATGGCCTTTGGGTACTACAGCAATCTCTGGCCCCGTTACTTCGGCCATCTCAGGTTCTAAGACGTCGATCTGGAGCTCCACCAAAAGCGCAGCGTCTTTGATGTCTACCTGTTCAGTGTAGCGAGTGACAATTCGTGGGTCTTCGGTTGCCATGGTCTCCACCGTCTGTTTAAGAACGTTAGGGTAGTCAGACAACACCAATCCCCAACATCGCAACATGGTGACTGGCATGTTCTCGACAATCGCGTCTGCATATTCTGGATTAAACATAAAGGTTCCTCAGAGAATAAAAAAAGGGGAGCATTATGCTCCCCAGTCGACGCTATGCCCTCGGGCTTGGACGCCATTGCAAGTTGGGCGGTGTAATAGATTCTAACGGGAATCCAAAGACCAACGTCATTTCACCATCAACGTACCGTTCAAGAATTTCACGCACCTGAGCCTTAAACCAAGGTCCGTGTTTTGACATCATCAGTTCTTTCACGGTTTTGTAAGGCGCATCGCTATTTTTCGCTGACATATGCGCTAAGAAGCGGAACTGATTGTTCATCACCACCAACACAGAAAATCCAGGCTCCAATGGAGACAGTCCTCCATTGTGAGACACCGGATTGACCGTGACGAAGTACTCGTCAGGAACTTCTTCTTTACTCGACTCATCTTCTACGGTCTTATTTGTGACCGATTGAATCGGATGTGAAACAAGGTCTTCGACAAACGTCCAAATTGGTCCTTCCAAGGACCTCCACCGCCCGTCAACTCCCTGACACGTTTCCCCGGTGATATATGGGATTTTGATCTTTACGCAAACCAGGAACCCTGCTTGGGTTGGACAATGATCGATTCCGCTCGCCCAACCGGACAGTTGAACGTCGTCTTCATTAAAGAACGTTGTCGTGCCTGGCTCGAGATTGGCGATTGCGATTTTACCTTGATCGAGAGATACAGTAATACACTCGGATTCTAGATGAAATTTACTGGTACCTTTCACGTCCAACTCTATGTTTGACTCCCGATAAACTTTTCCCGTAGGCGTAGTAACTTCCACCTCAGCGAGCCGTGTACCTAAGATTCGACAAGCGCCTTGAATCTTTTCCAGGTGATCGCTAGGTAACCTAGCCGAGAAGTCAAAACGTTGATCAGTCGTAACCGTTTGCGTTGGTAAGCATACCTCAAGGTACCGCACCTCTCTTGACTTCTTAGGTATAAACATTCCTCCCGCCAAGTGTCTAAAGGAAGAGACGGTCACACCAAAGACGCTATAAAACTCACGGTAGAACGTTTTGGAGTTGAGATTGTGTCGTTTTATCACCCTATGGATTGAATCTGTGGTGGTGACAAGGTCCATGACCGAAGCCGGGACGTCCAAGGCCCGCGTGAACACAGCTTCATTTAAATCGACTACCATTCCAGTTGATCTCATGATCAGTATCCTTATAAAGGTTGCAATAAAAAATCAAAACAGCATAAAGTCTGGGTATTCGGTGAGCTCAGATGTCTCACCGCTGGATCACTCCAGAAGCCGCCGTTTAAGGTCAATAGATGGTACAGGCCTGTACAAAATAACAAACCTGCACCCATCCTATTTACTTAGCAGCACTTTCTTTCTTTGGCGGTTTCTGCCAGGTGACGGTCGCCTTAGCCTTTGATTTGGTTTTAACTTCCGTAGCCATCCTCCAGTTGGCCTGAAGCAACAGCGCGCGCGTCCAGTCAACGACTTCCACAATGTCAGCGTCCTGCCAACGTTCGATCACCGTAGGGTGAGCAACCTTACGCGTCTTCCAGAAACCGGTGTCCAACTGCATGATCAGATCCATCGGATCGCCTTCATTCACTACCAACGCGTAGTAGGTACCGTTCTTAACGGTAGTGGTGTAAGTCACTCGACCAACGAAGCTGTTAGCCACCTCGATCAGTTCATTCTGACGAAGTACCGCCAACTCAGGCGTCAAGTAACAAACCTTCAGTTGAGTCGTGCGGGTGTCATGACGGCCAAACCACTCTTCTCTCAACTGACCCACGTCTGGTTCGCCTTCAATGGCAAACAGTGTATCGCCGACTCTCAGTCCCATGCGGTGGACTGGGTAGGTGATCTCTTCTTGCCAGGTGTGGTTTTCCTGGGCCCGCTGAATTGAAGACTTTTTCAAACTCTCAGGTTTCACTGTTTTAATCTCCTTGTGTGCAGGTTCTGAGGATTCTGGAATGATACAATGGAGTATCACTGTTGTTTTGAGCTCCCAAGGATTTACGGCTAAATAATTGGTGAGCGGCTTTACAATCAATTTGTTGCCTACCTGTTTACAGTTAATGACGACGTCATTCCAACTCGTGGAAAAAGACACCACATCCAGGTCGTCGCTGTGTTGGATTAGATTAAGATCGTTGACGTGTCCTCCGGTCTGTACCAGAGCTATCTGTCCTGATATCGAAACATTGACGACCTTACCGCGACCGTCGAGTCCAGCAAGCTTTAACAAGTCAACTGATTTGCTGTCTTTACTGAACTCGATAACCGATTCGACGTAACTTACCTTATATTTGCTTTTACCCGCGTAGTAGTCGCGGAAGTCTAAAGGCGTCATGTGATAAACATCCATCAAGGCACGCCTCTCTTCGCTATTGATGGTTCTGAGATCGGTAAACGGATGGTCCAAAAGCTTCTGAGCCAACTCATCTGCCGAATCCACACACGACGATGACAGGTACTGTTTGACTGGTTGGTCGATAATCGTAGTTGTTCTAGTCATTACACGTTTCCTTCTAAAGTTTTAAATCAGAATAAACGACAAGACCGACTGGTCTCATCGCTTTGGGTTACAGCTCGGTGTCGTCTTCAGGTTCTTCGTCTTCTTCTTCCAGATAGTCCTCTTCATCGTCGTCGGGGTCACCAACCATTCCGATCAAGAGATCTTCCAGATCTGCTTCGTCCATGCCAATGGCGACATAGAACTTTGGGGCACCGTCGTACTGCCCGTCGGTGTTCATCTCACTGAACAACTCTACAGGGTCCATCAACTCCATCCCCAATAGGTGACCTAGAATCATAGACTTGATGTGGTCTTCGTCATGATCCTCCCCTGTAACTTCGTCAAGTATGTCGGTCAAGACCGGTGTAGCTCTTTCCAGAATGACATTCAGATCCGTAGACGCGGTTACCTTAGGGGTAAACGAGAGTCCGTTCGAGTCGATGTAGCCACTGACCCCGTAGGCGAAGTACTGCGGTTGACTCATGGTGCGTTCCTTAGTAAAGAATTGTGGGTTTACGGTTTTCAAAACGCTTGGCTTCAACTTGCTTAGTCTTTTTCTTATCGACGCGTTTAACGATGGCGAAATCGACAGCGGCCCAAATCAAAAAGACTATAACCATCCAACTGATATCGTTTGCAGATACGGATTGAAAGAAATTCATAGTAGTACTCCTAAAGGTTAGGTGAACGGCGTGTCGTTCGGGTTGTCGTACAGGTTGTCTAGATATCGCTGGCTGGTGTTTCTCAATTCATCGATCGGTAGGTATTGAACTTGAGACTTGTTCACAAGCTTTTCAACTTCGTCTCTGTCGGTCAGGTAACAGGGCCACCATACCCAGTCTGGGATTGTGACATCGCCCAGAGCACTGTCCATAGAGACGATTAGAGTGTGGTACTTATCCCTCGGGATGATCAGGTACGACAACGCCGTGGGTATGTCGTCGTCAAACTCGGCCTGGGGACTTGTCCACAGTAAGCGAACGAACTCGGCTTTAGACCGAGGTCGTCTTTTCTTGGGTACAGTCATGTCGATCACCCGGTGTTGCGAGTGAGTTTAAGGTAAGTCTCTTCGATGAGATTACCCTCCCGACGCTGCCGATCGGCGAGTTCGTCCATCTGACGATTGTACTCATCTTGATCGGTGGCCCCCGTGGTCCAGTCTTGAAAGATCCGCTGACTTTGCGCTTGGATCTCAGAATCTAATATCTTGAGTTGCTCTAAGGCACGGTCGGTTGACGTGCTGATTTTCTTCACTGAACTGATGGTGTTCTTGATTGCTTTGATTTCACGGTCCATGAGTATTCTCCTAAAGGTTTGTATGTTCAATGCATTACTGTGATATAGGTTTGTATTTTAATGGAGTGAACAAAAAATAAGGAGGGCGGTGTTCTGCCCTCCTCAATCTACTTACTCGACTCGTGTCAGCGTACCGACTGTGTCGCCGTCTACCCAGTTGATGACGTTAGTGCCTCTGACGTGGATGTACTGGACGTCGTTGTAGCTGTCGTTCAGTTCTTCCCAAGTGCATGCGTTAAAGCCTGCTGCACACTTCAAGTCCACGTTGCCATTGTCCAACGGGAAGACGTAGGTACCACCGTCAACCGTTTGGGTATCGGTTGAGGAGATTACCTTTTCAACCCATTCACCCTGAGTCAGATCCAACGTCCCTGCCAGCGCCTCTTCACGGTTCATGATATCCAACCCCAATCCACTTTCGACAAAGTCGTCAGCGCGCTCGGCGGTAGACGCAGGCGCGGTGATGGCATAGAAGTCACGCTTGACTCGCAGGATACGATCACCGCCCAGCCGATCGGCGTAAGTGATTTCAGAGTAGCCTACGACTGGACCGTTGTGGTCCTCACTTTCTGCACAGTAATCTGTGTCGCTTTGATCGATGATAGAACCTTCGTTCTTGTAGGTGTAGAAATCGTTGGCTAAGCAACGCTCTTCCCAATCGTCGATCGTACCGCGCAGCTCAGCTAAGGTGCATTCCGGACCACAGTTGAAGTCCAGGGCACCATTATCGGCAATCAACCACTCAACACCGGCGTTGCCGTCACGGGTCGCGTTGTTGACACCCGGCCAATCGCTGATGTCGGCCTGACCGTAATCCTCACCGTTACAGGTAGTGGTGGACCCGTTGCTGTCGCTGTTCAGCTCATCGCCGTACAGAAACACGTCGTTATCACCCACGACCCACGTAGCTGGACCCACTTCCATACAAGAAGACTCGGGCGTCTCACCAAAGCGATCCAGGTAAGACGAGTTCGCCACCCAAGTACCCCGCAGATCGATGACGTTATTGTCAAGACCTTCCAGAGTCGCTTTGAGGTGCGCGGCCGCCACACTGCGATCGATCAGTTGCTCGCCTTGCTTACCCGCTTCAGTCAAGATCGCCGCCACTTCCGCCGAGTTGGCGAAGGCTTCGGTGTCTTGAGCGAAGTTCAGTCCAACCACATTACCGTTGCGATCGTTGTGAAAGCTTTCGGGAATAGCGATCAGATCTTGATCGGGAGTGGTGTCGATGGTCTGGAGTAGCCTCAGAACGTTCAGAGACTGGTGTGGGTGGCCTTCACCCGGTTCGGTGATACTACGTACAGACAACGTGTCCATAGGCGTAGAGTACAGCTCAGCGTCCGTGAGGATGAGCAGCTCGTTACCGATGTACAACGCAATGACTTCACCTGGGACAAAGCTGAAACTACCAGCGTCGCCAGTAACACCCAGACCGTTGGAAGCGGTCCAATACGTCAGACCTTTAACGGCCGCGTCTTGAAAGCTGCCTGTCTGAACGCCTTTCAGTTCAGACGTTGGAGTCATGACGTTGGTGGTTGTGGGTGTATCGCCGGTATCTGGTGAGACTGGAGTAGTGGTGTCGTTAGAACTGTCGCCTCCACCTCCACCGCAGCCTGCAATTGCCATAACCAGGATAGATACAGATGCAATGTTGTTTACAGTTTTCATAATCACGTTCCTTTAAAGGTTAGGTTGTGTACTTCACCTGTGTGATATAGGTCTGTGATTGTGTAGAATCAACAAAAAAGAGGGGACGAACCCCTCTATGTACTATCAATGTCTGGTAGGAGTATCTGTGACACTCTCTGAGTAGTTACCGTCCGCGTCCATCTGACCTTCCAAAAAACTACCATCGTCTTGTTCAAATCCAAATCCCATCGCCATAACCATGGGTGCCGGAGTACTTGGGTCGAACTTATCCCTTAGCGCGTCCTCGGCCATCGGAATGCTGTATTGACCAAACTCCGGATGTTCATGACCCAACATCGTTGCAGCCAGTTTAACGGACTGATCAAAGTCAATCAGGCCCATCTTGAATGTGTGGTGTCTAACCAACAGATCCTGAATTTCTTCGATCAGTGCAAACGTGAAGTAACTGAACACCATGGCGTGTGCCAGCATTTCTTCTAACGGTGCAGTATTGGGATCGAGATCAGGTTTAGTTTTGAGTTGATCTATAGCTACTCGTCCGTATGAACGACACTCAATGTTCCACGTCTCATTAGTATTCATTGGGGGTATTCCTTCTGTAATGATTGGTTGCTTTCATTGGATTTTTCTCGTCTGTAACCTTTAATTTTCGACAGATGTCCGTATAGATCCACAGAGGTCCATAGTCGTCTATAGACAAAAAAATAAAAGGAGGACCCGAAGGTCCTCCTCATTATTCGCTTTCTTCTTCGTTATGTCCGATTATCCACACTGGTCGACTGCGGATCAAGAAGTCCATACACAAAGACGCAATGGTCTCTGGGTCTTTGTGTCGATAGACCACCGTCACACCACCGCCCAGAACGCGGCCGGAAACTGGATCGAAGTGCGCCACCGAACCGTAGACGATCTTAGGTCGTCGATCTGACGCGCGTATCGATATCGTGACTCGATTATTGGTCATGACGTTAGTGACCATCAATCCACTGATTTCGTGATCACGAAACGTCTCAACCAAAAGATCGGCCTTAGCACTTTGTTCTTCATCGTCCAACTCGGCGATGTGGTCAACCACTTCATAGGCAAACATTAATGATGGATGTTCAATCACAGGAAGCTCCTTATTGGGATCGACGATTCAGAGTTAGGACGTTGTCGTACTTGTTTGCTCTAAGTCGGCAGTTCTCTGAGAACCTATTCATACGTTCTAGTACTGATAACTGCGTGAATTCTTTTGGACCAGACCGATGACACAGTACGTAGTGAACGTCGAAGTAGTTTCTGCCGATCGCACGATAGTGCGTTAACGTCCACTCTACATCATCGTCCCTGCCGTTCTCGCCTTTCACAGGAACGTCACCTAGAATCAACTCGTATTCTTCAACCATGACTTGGGCATTCAACTCCACAATCAGCGCTGACAGAGAAGCCGTACCTAATCCTGACAACACGATGGTCATCTCGTGCATGCGATTGGGTAGACCGATCATACCCATCGTAGGTTCGTGCGGCAGTAGCCAGCCCCCCCATTTCAAATACGCGGTGTAGGCTCGGCGCAGTTGTTCGACGGTCAGGTTCTTACGGTCTGCCTTAGCAACCTCGGTCGATGGTACGTCTTCGTCGTCTACGGCCATGACGTCGAACGCAATCATCGGTTTCTTGGTGTCCGAATTCTCTTTGGCGTGGATCGCTACGCAGATTGTTTTGGCGGAATCAAACGAGGCAACCTTCTTAATAACGACTGACCAACAAGTGGGGTCGTTGGAAACAACCTCAAAACGAAATGCCTTATCAAGGGACTTCCGACCTTCTACTCCAATGGCGTGGAAGACGCGTGTAAAGAGTCTGACCTTTTCAGGGAGACCGACATAGTTCTTACTGAACTTACGATGGGGATAGCTGATTGGTGTGTCAGACAGCTTCTCCAGACCGATCGCTTTGACGAGGTCAATCGCAATCTCTTCGGTTAAAGACGTAAGTGCCCTGACGATTGTTTCAGTCGCTTGACGACGTGGGGGGTTGAATTGTGTCATAATGACATTCCTCTTAGTTATCGAATCGCGTCCTTGCGGGGTTGGTCCTACTTCATTTACTGCTTTGATTTTTTTTTTGGGGTGGGGGGTCGTACGTTTCTCAAACGCGTTCCAAGTCAGGTGCCTTCAGATCGCGGTCCGGTTCGTCAGCTTCGGTCGATAAAATCACAACCGTACGATCGTCCAGACCTTTAAAGTACCCGATGAGATTCTCGTAGGAGACACTGCGACCTTCGTGCCAAAGACGAACAAACTCAGCCAAGGATTCGTCCATCCCATCTAGATCCATAGCTGAACCTTCGAGGTGTAGACAGTCGATGATGAACCGATTGTCTCGATGGATATGGTTCTTACTTTGGTCGTGCTTGAAGTTGACCACCACCCCCGATATCACAAAGACACCTTTATCGCCATCCGCTGAATACAACGTGAAGTCGAAAAGATTATTCTCTTCGGGCAAGCCGTTCAAACGCTCGGCTACCTTTTCAACTTCATCTCGAGTCTCAGATGACAGTCGGCGAGTGACATCGTGTTTAGACAGTTGAAGCTTAAACATAAAAGATCCTTTATAGGTTAAAGTGATTGCTGTCTGTTTGATAAGAGGATTCGTTATCCTGACGCAGTTACCCTACGTCTATTTCAGGCGGTTCCCACAGACGGTATGTCTTCTTGCGATGGACGTAGGTCTTAGGACCGCACCACGACTGACTGACCAGTACACCTTTGTGAACACCGTACTTCGGGTGGTTCTTAAAGCGTTCCGATCTCAACGTCCACCGGTAAGCATTGTATTGCTATCGACATTTCTTCAGCAGAGATAACTGCCGTCGAGTCGTCTGTCCAAAATTCAGCGGGTCTAGCATCGGCCACCAAACGATTGGAGGTTCGCAATAGAGATTGATAGTCTTTCATACCGCTGCGTCCTTATTTATTCTGGGGGGTTATCAACACGCATCCAGTGGGTTTTTGATTTGGTCAATCGGCCAGAGACGTACTCATACTCCCACCAGAACTTCCACCCAAAGATAGCAAAGAATGGGTTGAGACGAAGAAGCCACGGCGCGTCTTGGTTCTCGACGAATGGGTCTGGGTCCCGATAGCCGCACGTTCTTATTCCTTTGAGAGAGTCGGAGAAGAGATTCGTAGCCGGTTTTCCATCGTAGTAGCCTAGGTTATCGGGCTCCTTAGGAAGTCGGGCATTCACCACTCTCGGCGGACGCTTATTCGTAATCACCACGATCAGCGTGTTGAGTACCAGTTCAACAACGGGTTTGTGAACGGCTTGGTCAATTCTAATAGACCTTGGACCGTGGGTTCGTCCAGCGGGCTTTTCAAAAATAATCTCTCCGATCCGATAAGTCCCCTCGGTTTTAAGGACTTCCACGAGCATCCGACTGTAATAATCCCCAAGATGTTTCCTTTCCCACATCCCGCGATGCAAATGGATTTGAGCAACCCAGCGATTATTGGTTGCCTCTATTACTGAACCGAGTTGAAGTTTCTTTCGATTCCCGACCAAGGCCTTGACGTGACTAATCCCGATTGGAATAACCTTCCAATTATCGAGGCCCCTTACATCAATGTCTTTAGCTCGGTAATCTGACCCCACAAGTGTCACCGACTGTTTGACCACACCGAAACGCCTTATCCGCTTGGTTTCGTCTTTCTGTTCGGGAATGGTAGTCTCAGTTAACTTCCCGTTTTTGACGGCGAACCTGAAGATTTCATCCCGCCAGAACTTAGACTCCCACGTTCGAGGAAATTCACTACCCGACAATACATCGTTCAAGTATTTATGTTCGAACGAGTCTGAGAGTAGCCAGTTTACATCCACGTTTGGTTTCATACGTCAATCCACCCTATCTTCTTGTAGAAACGTCACCGTATTACTTAGGACGTCGTGTTGATCAAAATTAAAGACCTCAGGTTGGTCTGAACGATTTACCACCACAGTCAGGACAATCGTTGCCGTTGTCTCTAACTTC
>Ga0136604_1000629_pt1 | contig 17194 bp, 7 predicted proteins | sample AntRauFillE10628_FD_104928 | JGI IMG/M metagenome (GOLD analysis project Ga0136604, IMG submission 104928) | Saline lake microbial communities from Rauer Islands, Antarctica - Metagenome Filla E10 #628 | ecosystem: Environmental > Aquatic > Non-marine Saline and Alkaline > Saline | place...
GAATTTATTAGTGTTGGTGTTTTCCTGGGCAAATAGAAATGCTGGAGTCACCAGCAGGCAAATCAGGTTAGCGATTTTCAACTTCATCTTTTAGGTTTTATTTCGATAAATACAAATGTATCAATTTGAGATAAGGCCAAGTGTTCACTTTTCACCAGCGGACAAATGTCAATTTTAGCGGTTAGTAAAAAAGAAAGCCCAGGCAGCATTCTGCCCGGGCTTTGATCAATTAACACTAAAACTATAGATGTTCACTATTATGAACAGCTTACCTCGTGACGATTTCCTTGTCGGAAATCGACTCTGATCCGTAGACCATCCGGAAGAGGTAAATCCCGGAAGTAAAGCTTGTCTTGTTGACTTTCGTAGTGTACTCCTGACCTTCTTCGAGATAACCGTCAAAAATTGTTTTCAGGTGATTACCGCTGAGGTCATACATGCTAATATTCACTTTTCCATTTTCTGGAACGAAGTAACGGAGATTGAACTCTTCCCCTTCACTACCGGTAACGCTGAAGTTTGGCTCTTCAACAATTAAAGGCATGTTGATGGTTCCCGGCTCGAAAGTGTTTGTAACAGTGATCACTTGTGTGTGTACTGTTTGGTTTCCGGCACAGTCGGTAATCGTCCAGGTTCTTGCAATCTCATGGTCTGGGCAGCAATTGTTCTCGACAATAACATCTCCCATACCTTCTATTTGAGTTCCGTTTACTTCACCGATGTACATGAACCAACCAGACATTCCGTATTCGGCATTTCTATTGTTGGCAGCCCATCCGAGCTGGAATCCATACATGAAATCAAGTGGAGCGTGCGATAACGTAAGGCTGCTTCCGCTGAAGTCAAGGGCTCCGACAAGTTGACTCTGGTTTGGATCTACCGTGTAGAAAGACCAGTCCAGGTAATTGTCTCCGGCAACGTCAGCATCGTCTTTGTAAGAACGACCCAACGCTGACCATTCATCCCAGTTCATCTGGTTCTCAAGGCGGATGTCGATAATCCAACTTTTGTTGCCGTCATTGACATCGTAAACCTGACCAGTGATATGAGCAGTCCCCGTTTCTGGGTCACGCTCAAGCAGACCTCCTTCTTCGGCAAACACAAAGTATTCGCTCATTCCTTCTACACCCGGCAGTAATAGCGCCACCTCGTTAGACAAGGTGATGGCGTTACCGAGATCGCAGTTGTCGCTCTCCGTTTCTCCAGTCACTGTTTCTTCGAATTGGATGTCCACATCGCTGTTACTACAACCCTCTTCAAGAACGAGTTCTGGGATTTCTGGAACGTTGTGGCAGTCAGTAACTGTGTCAGCAGGAAAGTTTGTCACAACCGGAGCTGTGTTGTCAACTACTGAGATTTCCTGGGTCACACTAGCTTGATTACCGCAGTTGTCGGTTGCTGTCCAGATTCTGAATACTTCATACTCTGAAGCACAATCACTTTCAGTGATGAGTTCTTCCATTGTGACTTCCACACTTCCGCAATCATCCCAAACTGGGATTGAGTCGAAAGCTGGAATATTGCCACACTCAATAGTGAGATGTGCGGGTGGAAAGTCAAAGACTGGACTGGCGTTATCCTCAAGGGTAATTACCTGATTGTGAGTCACTGAGTTGTCACAGTCGTCTGTGGCTACCCACTCACGGATCAGTGTCTTTCCGCAGTCTTCTTCGATAAGCTCTTCGCTAAGTATCACCGTTCCTTCAGAACAGTTGTCTGAAGCTGTAACTACTGGCGCTTCTGGCAAGTCTCCACAGGCCACTGTCGTGTCTTGCGGGAGCTCAGAAGTGAACTCTGGAGCTTGAGTATCGTGCACAAAGATGCTTTGAACAGCCATGCTCATGTTTCCACACTCATCAAAGGCGCGGAAAATTCGCTGAACCTCGTAAGGACATTCGCCTGGAATCACTTCTTCAATCATGTTGATCTCAACCTGATCGGTACAGTTGTCAGTAGCTTCAGGGTACTCAATCGCTGGTAGGTTTCCACATTCAGCTATCGTATTGGCAGGGACGTTAGTCATCACCGGAGCGGTGTTGTCTGTTTTGTTGACTACCTGAGTAAATGAACTCGAGTTTCCGCAAGCATCAGTGGCTGACCAAATTCTGGTAATGATCTCACCACCGCATTCTACAGCCTCTGAGAATGTCATGAAGCTCACCGTTGGGTTATCGGTACAGTTGTCTGAAACAACTGGCTCACCCAATTCTGGCATTTCTTCGTCACAATCTATAAATACTTCGGGTTCAAGACCTGTGAAGGTAGGTGCCGTCTCATCACTTACATTAATGAGAGTCGAAATAGAAATTCCATTTCCACAGTTGTCCTCGGCATAGTAAGTACGACTAATCACGTATTCACATCCCTCACCAAAAGTCTCCTCTGTCAACGTCACTTCCAATTCTCCTGAGCACACATCTGTAGCAGTCACTTCAGCAGGATCGGGAATATTATTACAGTCAACATAAGCATTGGAAGGAACTCCCATAATGAAAGGAGGCGCTGTGTCTACCACTGTGATCGTTTGCTCAGCAGTAGTGGCATTTCCACAGTCATCCATCGCGGTGAATGTTCTTAGGATCTGGTATTCACAACCTGACCCGATCACTTCATCTTCGTGAGTGACAGTAATATTTCCGGCACAATCATCTGTTACTGCGGGATAATCGGGCGCCAGGTTTGAACCACACTCAACAGTGATGTCCTCAGGAGCTTCTGCAAATTCAGGAGCCTCTGTATCGGTCACCGTCACCGATTGGCTTCTAACTGTGGAATTACCACAGGCATCAGAAGCAATCCAGGTTCGAATAATCGTGTATTCACAGCCACTTCCAATAACGTTCTGTGTTGCGGTTACAACCACATTTTCATCACAGTTATCAACCGCATCTGGATCTGGCATTTCAGGAAGACTGTTGCAATCAACCTCAATATCTTCAGGGAAATCAACAAAAGTCGGTGCTTCCGTATCTGTGATAAACACATTTTGAATGACAGAGGTAGCGTTGCCACAACCGTCAGTTGCAGTCCAGATTCTCTGAATATTTGGACAGCCTCCTGTAGGCGATTCAGTGTCAAATTCAATAGTTACCTCACCACCACAGTTGTCTGTAGCATTCATTGAAGGCACCTCTGGAATCGTTCCACATGCAACTTCCACATCTTCTGGGATAAATTCGAAAACAGGAGCTACATCATCCACTACTTCTATTAGCTGAGTTAACACAGAAGTGTTTCCACAGTCATCGGTAGCGGTCCATGTGCGCTCAATGTTATAAGTACTTCCACAAACAGGAGTAGTCTCCTCGTTGAACACAACTTCTACCGAAGCGGAGCAGTTATCAGTTGCTGTGACTTCAGCTGGGGCCGGGATTTCATCTTCACATGAAAGCTCAATGTCTGAAACAGTACCAGAAAATTCTGGCCCTTCATTGTCGATGAAGTTAATCACCTGACTTGCCTCGGATTGATTTCCACAAGCGTCTGTTGCTGTCCAGGTTCTGATCATCTGCATATCGCAACCCTCTCCAATCATTTCTTCAGAGAAAGCAATTTCTACATCAGAACAGTTGTCAACCACTTCAGGCGACTCCAAAAGTGGAGAAGCATCGCAAGGAGCAGATTTACTCATTGGCACATAGACGAACTCAGGTGCAGATTCATCAATCACATTAATGGTCTGTTCGAAGGTTGCAGTATTTCCGCATACATCCGTAGCAGTCCAGGTTCGCACGAATGTGTACTCACAAACCCCATCAATACTAGAATCCGTGAAGCTCACGTCCAATTGTTCGGCACAGTCATCTGTCACGTCAATATTTTCTCCGGTAGGTATTGAGTTACACTCAACAGACATCTCCGCCTGAGCATTGAACACTGGCTCTTCATTGTCAGTGAACGTGATGGTCTGAGTTGCCACTGCAGAATTCCCACATCCATCGATTGCGGTCCAGGTTCTTGTAGTAACTACCTGACAGTCGCCAGCTAAAGTACTTTCATTAAACTCTACTTCAAGTGACTCCTGGCAATTATCTGTAGCCGTGGGATCTATAAGACCTACGGTTTCTCCGCAAGCAACTGTAATGTCACCCGGGATATCGGTGAAAACTGGTGACTCATCGTCAATTTGGATAATCGTTTGGGTCGCAAATGAGCTGTTTCCACAGGCATCTGTGGCTGTCCAGGTGCGCACAATTTCGTTACAGGCATCCGAGTCAGGATAGCTAACGGACAGGGAAAGCTCAACATCGCTACAGTTATCGACTGCAATTGGATCTTCTAGTTGAGGAACTGCTCCGCAAAGCGTTTCCATGTCATTTGGTACAAAGACAAACTCCGGAGGTGTATTATCAACAACTTCAATGATTTGAGTGATCTCACTTGTGTTCCCGCAGTTATCAGCAACGGTATACAATCTTGTTACTTGTTGGCTACATCCAACTTGCTCAACTTCATCTTCAATAGTAATGTTAGCTATTCCGCTACACTCATCGAAAAACTGAAGCTGTGGAGCTTCAGAAAGATTGCCGCATTCTACTGTTAGTAGTTCCTGACCTGACTCAACTAATGGTCCGGTAGTATCTGTAACAATGATTTGACGGGATACCGAGCTGGTATTCGAACAGGCATCCAAAGCAGTCCATGTCTGGGTAATGACTTGCTGACAATCAGCATCAACGATTTCTTCCGTGAATTCCACGGCTACGTCTTCAGCACAGTTGTCGGTTACTTCAGGATCAAATGAAGGCACTTCCGCTCCGCAGAGTATTGATATGTCTTCTGGCTCGTTCTGAAAAACAGGTGCTTCGGTATCAATTTGTTGAATGTATTGAACATGTGTTGTCACGTTTCCGCAGGCATCTGTGGCAGTGAATGTTCTTTGAATGGTATTCAAGCAAGCGCCAGAAACCAGGTTATCAGTGACATCCACTACAACTTCAGCTGAAGAGCAGTCGTCCTCTACTTCATAAACCGGTTCTGGAACATCTCCGCAGTTCACGGTGATGTCATCTGGGACAGAAACAAACACAGGAGCTTCGTTATCTGAAATGTTCAGCTGGACGATCTCATCCAAAGTGTTTCCACATTCGTCTGTGGCAATGACATGCACACTGTAAATCTGCAGGCAATCACCTTCGAGATTACAGTCAAGGTATCCGTTGCTCTCTGTTCCATCAACAAAGTTTTCGTTGATAGAAGAAAGCGCAAGATTGAGTTGAGAGATGGAGTACTGAGACTCACAACCACCCAAAACATTGTTGGCTTCTTCAAGAAGTTCACCAACAGTAACTCCAGCGAGCTCACCGTCCAGAACTTCAAGTTCAAGAATTGTAATTGGCGCATCGCCAAAATCTTCAATGGCTTCATCGAAACCAGCACTGATAGAGAGGGCAAGCACCTGGCCGGCAAATACGTTACTGTAGCCATCGCCAGGATTGGTCATGTTGCCTTCAGGAAGTGGAGACGGTGAAGATCCACTCGGGAGGAAATCACGGATCGCTGCCGCTGAAGTGAATGTCAAAGTATTGTTGCACCCAATTGTGATCCCATTTGGAAAGGCAGTATCAAAATTATTCTCTAAAAAGACACCTGGATTATTTCCGCTTGGATCGGCACCCCAGCCTCCCATGGTTTGACTCCTGAACATACCCGGGTCACAAAAGTCACCGCTTATAGTTTCCGAACTCAAAATTTCAACGTCTACCGTGGGGTTTTCATCACAATTGTCGACAACAGCAGCAGCAACTGCTTCTGTATCTAGCGTGCAACCTGAAGCATTCAAAAGACTTTCATCCACCTCAGGAGCTTGCGTGTCTTCAATTGTAATTTGCTGCTCACAAACCGCCTCTTCAGCATTTACTACGTGGGTAGCTGTCCAAACGCGAATAATGGTGTATCCACATTCGGATTCAATAATCTCATCTTCGTAAGTAAGGGTGTAATTTTCAGCGCAATTCAGTTCTGGCTCTCCGGTGAACTCAGGATTAGTATCTTCATTGCATTCAAGATTAAGATCTTCCGCGCAATCTAAAACAGGTAGGTTTTCACATCCACCCTCGAGGTTTGCATCACCATAGTGAATGATGTTTTCACCATTCACCTGACCAGAATAATCAAACCAACAAGACATTCCTGGTTCAGCGTTCTTGTCATTTGCTGCCTCACCAATTTGAAAACCGTAGTAGTGGTTTGACGGGCGATGAGTGAGGTTTAGGTAAGAACCTTCAAGCTCCCCTACACCAATAAAAACGTTTTCCTGATCAGGATCCATAATGTAGTAATCCCAGGTTTGGTAAAGCTCTCCGACAATTTCAGAATCACCTTTCCAACCGCGATCAAGTGCAGACCATGCTTCCCAATTCATCCGGTCTTTAAACCAGATGCTCATTTCAAAAGCATGAGCTGAATTTTCAATACTTAGAACGGTCCCATAAAGATGAGCCGTTCCGTCCGGGAAAGTTTCGAAGTGTCCTCCGCCTTCACCAAATTCAAAATCTTCATGAATGCCACCGGGAAGTGCAGGCAACCAAATTGCCCGCTCTGATTCACCGTAGCCGCTCACGTAGCACTCTTCAGTGTCACATAGTTCATCACTGGGATCTAGCACCGGGGGACTGACTTCTTCCGCCCGAGAGGCGTAGAAACCTGAAAGTAAAAGAATGGATATAAAAAAAGTAGAAATTTTCTTCATCACACAGGTTTTTGGTTTCATAGAAGCGCGAACAAGAGTCCACGTTCCTAAATTACGTTCCGGGTGAAGAACAAAATCAGGCCTTGCAGGGTCCAGGGAGGTATTAGCTTGTTTTTACGAATCGAGTTCTTTTCAGGTTACATCCAGAATTGGCCTACAGCCTTTGCTACCAAATAAAAAAAAGGCCTAGAAACCACCATTACAGCAGTTTAGGCCTTTATAAATTTTGTGAGAAAAATCTTACAAAGCGAACTATTGCACTACTCTCAGTACTTCAAAGCTCGTTTCTGTTTGTAGTTGTATGATATACATGCCGTTACCGAGGTTTAGATTGGCGACTTGTGTTCCCGATACGGTTTTGGAATTGACTAACTGACCAGTGGTTGAATAAATAACTAGCTGAGCATTAGTAACTGTTGTTGAAAAATGAACTGATTCACCGTTCCACCACATGTTAAAATCGTCCACAGCAGTTTCGCTCACAGAAATAGGTTCTTCTCCCCAAATAAGATCCACAAAAGCAGGATCATCAATAAATGGATTTCTATTGTCCTGGATGTCGTAAACCTCGTTGTTTCGGTCTATCTCCTTTTGAGACACAGGGTCAGCTGAATGCCATTCTAGCAGCATATCGATTGCCCAGGCCGAAAAGTCATCTTCCTGAAGCATAAAACTGCTCCATCCATCTACCTGGTCCATATATCTGGTAACCATGTAAAAGTAGGTCCTGGCGAAATCGCCTTTGTACTCGTCAATCGGTTCGAAAACGGTTCCTACAAATCCGGTTACACTACTCGTGCCTCTCTTGCTGCCATTTTCAGAAGTATAAGTGGGGGAATCTGTTTCTCCAAAGGGATGATTGCTACGAATTCCGTTGGTGTAGCCATCAGTTGGGTAAAGATGAAAAAGATCTGTATTCATCGGACTTTGGTCACCAAACCAACTCTTGGGAAAAGAGTGCTCACGATTGTAGCAATCCCCTTCTCCACCGTAGTTTCCGCACTGGTCGCTTCCAAACTCAAAAACGAAAGGCTCTGGTCCATCGGGATTATCGGAATACATGTCCCAGACTTCACCATTGTCTTTCTGATCTGTAGATAGAAAATGCGTCCACAAGCTGCTGTAAGATTGCGAGTTATGATTGTCGATAATGTCCTGTAGTGTGCTTCTCAGCACATCTCCTCCAAGTCCTTCAGCGTCATCGTAGTAACCCGTAGGAATTTGAGCAAATCCCTGAAAAGCAGTAAATAAAATTGAGAGAAGTATGAATTTCTTCATTGAATGTTTTTAAAAATTAGAGTGCAAAGATAGAAGTCCATTAGAGAACTGACCCGACAGAAACATTCTTAAATTGAAATCCAGTCTCGATTTGTTAATGAAGCTTTGACCGAAACCCCATGAAACTACTCCACCACGAACTTCAGCTCCCTGACCTCTTCTTCACTTGTCAGTTTTAGAATGTAAGTACCCCTGGAAAGCGTACCTCTGTCAAGAGTCAAATTTCCTGATTCAAGGTTAATCGATTCAGAGCGCTGCAGTTTCCCCATGATATCATAGATCTCGAGTTGGATCTGACCGGTTAGTTCTCCGAGGTCCACCATGGCGGAGGTGGTCATCGGATTTGGGAAGAGGTTAATTTCGCTTCCCTCCCATTCCTCGATGGAAGTCACAACGATGTAAGTGGAGCCACTGTTATCCGAACAAGGAAAGTCGATATCCACCTGCACAGAGTAGTCACCATTCACGAGGGCTGTGTATTCCTGTTCTGTTGCACCTTCGATGGGTTCTCCATCCAGGAACCACTGGTAATGGTCGCCTTCGCTGGCCGTGAGTAGTGCACCATCATCGGTAAAGCTCACATCAAACAGCGAGCAATCGTAGACAGTGCTCCAGGTGGTGTTGGTGATGATGGGCGGGTTGTTGTCAAAGTAGATTGCTGCAGTGTTGTTCAGCTCGGTCAGGAGTGGCAATTCGGGTTCAGGACGAACTGTGAAAGAGACAAACCCATGGCTCTCCGGCTCGTTGTTGACTGAGTCGGGCAGCATGATATCCTGGAAGTAAAACTCCACTTCACGCGAATCCGGGTAGACAGTCGTGTAAACTGAATGTGAATTGGCCACGAGTTGAAAAGACGAAAGATCGAGATGTTGATCGAGTGTATCACGTACAATGACATCGATGGCTGGTGCATTACCTGTGTTCTGGAATCGGACCAGATATTCTAATAGGGTGTCATTGGCAATATAGTGCTCCTCACTGTATCCTTCAGGGAAGACCTGTTTGTCATTGGGATCGTATGCACAGGTTAACTCTTCTGAGAGCGAGTCTGCTCCGAAGGCGACCTCTTCTCCATTGTAGAATGCCTGGACTTCCATTGAAGTTTCTAAATATTCTCCGATGTATTCCACGGTAGGACTGAGTAACTCCACCTCTGTGCAAACCAGCTCATATGGAGCCACATCAGTGAAACTCATGTAAGCGACATTCACTCCTATTGAATCGATGTACTGACTTTGAGTCATGTCCTGGAACAAGCTATCGTAGTGGAATTCGATTTGGACATCGATTTGATTATTGCTGGTGTTGCGGAAGCAAAGGTTGTACCCTCTGTCATCATCACAGGGAAAGCCGTTTATTTCTGAATACATATCAGCTTCCAAATCGAAGGCCGGTAATTCATTGCTCAGACCGAAGAAGAGCGTGTCCTGATTCCAATTTTCTTGAGTAGCATCAAAGGTAAGGGCTTGTGGTGTAGTGAAATAGGGAAAGACGGGATTCTCGGCAATTTGGAACATGTATTCATCACTACCCAAAGCATTGACAAAGAAACTGCCATTATCGTTAGTCACAAGCGTCAAACTGTCCGGCAAAAGACTGACTTCCTGAAAAGGAAGGCCATATTCAGCGTCATCCATCAGACCATTTTCATTTTCATCAAAGAACACAGTACCGTGGACTTCAAATCGGCAAGATCCGTCATTGGAACAAGCAAGTGAGTCATAGTTCACAGAGCCAGGCACCGTACAGCCACAGTCATAACAGCAGTTGTTGTTTTCCATCGATGCACCTGGGTCATAGTTACAAGCGCTCGGATCTGTGCAACCGCTCATATTCTCAAACCAGACGATCTTGTCATCCGAAAAGGAAGAAGAGAGCACATCCATGTCGCCATCGCCATCCAGGTCTGCTGCATGGACGGAACTTGCCCAAACAACTTGAGTAGAAATGACCTGCTGCGGACCAAAGAGGCCTCCGCCTTCATTCTCATACCACGCGACCTTGTCATCAATGTTAGCAGCAATGAGCACATCCACGTCACCATCGTCATCCAGATCTGCCACATAGAGGGCCGAGGCATTATAAGTTTGTGTAGAGATGATTTGCTGATCACCGAAGAGTCCTCCGTCTTGATTCTCATACCAGGCGATCTTGCCATCGATTTCAGAATAAGAAAGCACATCCATATCGCCATCGCCATCCAGATCGGCTACTTGGACAGACCAGGCTTCATCAGCTTGAGTAGAGATTATCTGCTGATCACCGAATAAGCCTCCACCTAGATTCTCATACCAGGCGATTTTGCCATCATTATAAGAAGCTGAAAGTACGTCCATGTCGCCATCGTCATCCAGGTCGGCTGATCGGACGGACCGAGCACCATCAACTTCTGTAGAGATGATTTGCTGATCACCGAAGAGTCCTCCGCCTAGATTCTCATACCAGGCAATATTATCATCCCAAAAGGGAGCAGAGAGCACATCCATATCGCCATCTCCATCCAGGTCGGCTGCATGGACAGAGCTGGCACCATCAGCTTGAGTAGAAATGATCTGTTGATCACCAATTAGTCCCCCGCCTTGATTTTCATACCAGGCGATCTTGTTGTCAAACCAAGAAGCTGAGAGCACATCCATATCACCATCGCCATCCAGGTCGGCTGTATAGACAGATAGAGCATTTTGAGTCTGAGTAGAGATGATCTGTTGATCACCGAAGAGTCCTCCGCCTAGATTCTCATACCAGGCGACCTTGTCGTCTGAAGAAGAGGCAGAGAGCACATCCAAGTCGCCATCACCATCCAGATCGGCTGTATGGAGAGAGCTGCCAGTATCAGACTGATTATTAGATATGTACTGCTGAGGACCGAAAAGCTGCGCAAAGGTGGTCTGAGTAATGAGAAGGGCAGCAATGAAAAAGGCAAATCGATAGGACATAGTCAGAGAGTTTTGGTTGGGTCGCAAGGAAGATAGTAAAAAAGTTGATTATAATAATCTAACTAAAACTTTCATGTTTCAGATAATCAAACTTTTAATGCCTTTATTGAGAAGTCAGCTTGTGCAAAATTCAATAGTATTGTAGTCACTACAAGGTGATTCCTCGACTTGAACTGCAATGTACTTTTGAAAAAGAAGACTACTCCACCACGAACTTCAACTCCATTGTCTCATCTTCATTTGTCAATCGCAGGATATAAGTACCCATGGAAAGCGTACCTCTTTCGAGAATCAAGTTTCCTTTTTCGAGGTTAATGATTTCAGAGCGCTGTAGTTTTCCCATGATATCATAAATCTCTAGTTGGATCGGTCCCTGAAATTCTCCCAGGTCTACCATAGCGGAAGTTGTCATTGGATTTGGGAATAGGGTGATCTCACTTTCCTCCCATTCCTCGATGGAGGTTACAATGAAAGTTGAGCTACTGCTACCTGAACAAGGGAAGTCGATATCCACCTGTACAGAGTAGTTTCCATTCACAAGAGCCGTGTATTCTTGTTCGGATGCACCTTCAATGGGTTCTCCATCCAGGAACCACTGATAGTGGTCGCCTTCGCTGGCCGTGAGCAGCGCGCCATCATCGGTAAAGCTCACATCGAAGAGCGAGCAATCGTAGATCGTGCTCCAGGTGGTGTTGGTGATGATGGGCGGGTTGTTGTCAAAATAAATTCCAGCGGTGTTGTTCAGCTCGGTGAGCAGAGGTAGCCCAGCTTCAGGACGGATTGTGAAAGAGACGAATCCATGGCTCTCTGGCTCGTTGCTCACTGAGTCGGGCAACATGATATTCTGAAAATAAAACTCCACTTCACGCGTAGCCGGATCGACAGTTGTGTAGACTGGATGTGAATTGGCAACGAGCTGAAAGGATGACAGATTGAGATTCTCATCTAAAGTGTCACGTACAGTCACATCAGTAGCCGGGGCGTTACCAGTATTCTGGAATCGTACAAGATATTCTAACAAAGTATCGTTGGCGATGTAATGCTCTTCGCTGTATCCCTCCGGTAAGACCTGTTTGTCATTCGGATCGTATGCACAGGTTAATTCTTCTGAAAGCGAGTCTGCCCCGAAGGCAACTTCTCCTCCATCGAGGATCCCCTGGACTTCAATGGACGTCTCTAAATACTCTCCGAGGAATTCCACAGTTGGACTAAGTAATTCCATCACTGGGCAAACCAGCTCATATGGATCCACATCCGTGAAGCTCAGATATGCGACATTCTCTCCAATTGAATCGATGTACTGACTTTGAGTAATGTCCTGAAATAGAGTATCGTAGTTGAATTCGAGTTGGACATCGATGGGAACATTACTGGTGTTACGGAAGCAAAGGTAATATCCTCTTTCATCATCGCAGGGGAAGCCATTTATCACTGAAAACAAATCCGCTTCCAGGTCGAAGGCCGGTAATTCGTTGCTCACCCCAAAAAAGAGCGTGTCCTGATTCCAGTTCTCTTGAGTAGCATCAAAGGTCAAGGTCTGGGGTGTCGTAAAGAAGGGAAAGAGGGGATTCTCCGCCAGGTGGAGTGTGTATTCATCACTACCTAAAGCATTGACAAAGAAATTGCCCTGGTCGTTGGTCGTGAGCGCTGAACTATTAGGGAAGAGACCGACTTCCTGAAAAGGAAGTCCGTATTCAGCACCATCCAAAATGCCATTTTCATTTTCATCGAAGAATACGGTACCGATGACCTGAAATCGGCAGGAGCCGTCATCACAGGTGGCTGAGGGGAGGTAATTCCCAGCTCCAGATGTTGTGCAACCGCAATCAGAATAGCAACATGAACCATCATCTATCCACATATCGGGCTCATAATTACAAGCCCCAGGATCTGTGCAACCGTTACCCATCAGGTTCTCATACCAGGCAATCCTGTCGTCCCCTGAAGAAGCAGAAAGCACATCCAGGTCGCTATCACCATCCAAATCGGCTACATAGACAGACATGGCCCATTCAGCTGGAAAAAAGATGATTTGTTGAGGACCGAAGAGTCCTCCGCCTAAATTTTTATACCAGGCGATCTTGTGGTCGCTTCGAGAAGCAGAGAGCACATCCAGGTCACCATCACCATCCAGGTCAGCCGGAAGGACAGACCTGGCACCAACAGCTTCAATAGAGATGATCTGCTGATCACCGAAGATTCCTCCGCCTAAATTTTTATACCAGGCAATCTTGCTGTCAAACCAAGAAGAAGATAGCACATCTAATTGTCCATCGCCATCAAGGTCGGCTGTACGAACAGAGGTGGCAGCATCAGCTTCAATAGAAATAATCTGCTGATCACCGAAGACACCCCCACCCATATTCTCATACCAGGCGATCTTGTCGTCACCCCGGGAAGCAGAGAGCACATCCATGTCGCCATCCCCATCCAGGTCGGTTGTATTTACGAAGCGAGCAAAATCCGTTTGAGTAGAGATGATCTGCTGATTACCGAAGAGTCCTTCGCCTTGATTCTCATACCAGGCGATCTTGTCGTCATTCTCAGAAGCAGAGAGCACATCCAGATCGCCATCACCATCCAAATCGGCTGCATGAACAGACCATGCATCTTCAACTTGAGTAGAGATTATCTGCTGATCACTGAAAACACCACCTCCTTGATTCTCATACCAGGCGATCGTGTAGTTAGAAGCAGAGAGCACATCGATGTCGCCATCGTCATCCAGATCGGCAGTATAGACAAACTTGGCAACTTCAGCTTGAGTAGAGATGATCTGCTGATCACCAATGATTCCTCCGCCTTGGTTTTCATACCAGGCAATCTTGTCGTCAAATTGAGAAGCCGAAAGCACATCCATATCGCCATCGCCATCCAAATCGGCTGCATGAACAGAGGTGGCACTAAAAGCTTCTGCGGTGATAATCTGCTGCGAACCAAAGAATTGAGCAATGGAGCTTTGAGTGATAAGAAGAGCGGCAATGAAAATGGCAAATCGATAGGACATGTTAAGAGAGTTTTGGTTTCGAGCTAAAATAGTGAAGATTTTTGAAGCTTGTATTTCAACAAGTTCAGTGTGAGGTGCTCCTGGATATGAACTGCGGAGTACGTTTGGTCTAAAAGTTTACAACCACTTTGAAATCCATTCTGGTCTAGTAGCTACAACTTTGTCCAAAGTTCGAGAGGAAAATCAAAACATCATTCGTGTTGACGTTGCCATTGAGGTCGAGATCTGAACCTCCGCAATTTTGCTGGCATCCGGTGAATGAGATTAAAATCAGAAGGTCACTCGTGTCGATCATCTCATCTCCGTTGATGTCCGGTGCACAAGGGCAGTATTGAGTAACTAGGCAACTTCCGTCATCAAGTTGTGCTTCCGGTTCGTAATTGCAGGCATTTGGATTTGTGCAACCTTCTATCACTACGCAGTCGCAGTTTTCATCGTAGAGCGGCTCTTCTCCCGAGTCAGTTCCTTCCTCGCATGGATCGCCAGGATAAACACAAGATTCATCGCTAAGCTCTGCTTGAGGGTCGTAGTTGCAGGCCGTGTTGTCGGTACAGCCATAACATGAATAATCACAGGTTTCTGAGGCGATTTCGGCATCCGGATCGTAATTGCAAGCGGCCTCATCAACACAGCCGCAATCGTAAAATAAACAAACTGGATCGCCCCAAATGAGCGTCACAAAATCCGGGTTATCTATAAATGGATTTCGGTTTCCCTGAATAGTATAAACCGCGTTGTTTCTATCAATTTCTTTCTGACTCACCGGATCAATCGCAGACCACTCGAGCAGCAGGTTGATAGCCCAGTCACTAAAGCCATCATCTTCCAGCATCGGTGAGTTCCAGTTGTCAACCTGGTCGAGGTATCTGGTGACCATGTAAAAATAGCTACGGGCAAAATCCCCTTTGTACTCGTCAATAGGTTCGAAAACTATTCCGTTGTAGCCTGGATAAATGCAAGTGCCGCGTAGTGTGCCGTTCTCAGAAACGTAGTTGGCACTCCCTACTTCTCCGAAAGGATAGTTTCCGCGAATGCCATTCACATAACCATCTGTTGGGTAAAGGTGGAAGAGATCAGAATTCATTGGGCTTTGATCGCCAAACCAGCTCTTCGGAAAGGAGTGCTCGCGATTGTAGCAATCCCCTTCCCCACCGTAGTTTCCGCATTGGTCATCTCCAAATTCAAAAACGAAAGGTTCCGGCCCCGAAGGGTTGTCGGAATACATGTCCCACACTTCTCCGTTGCTCTTCTGATCTGTCGCCTGAAAATGAATCCACACGCTTGAATAAGATTGCACGCTATGGCCATCAATGATATTCTCCAATTCCATCCTCAAGGCCTCGCCCTCCATGCCTGAAGCAGAACTGTAATACCCTGCCGGGGCTTGCGACTGCGCCAGAGAAGTGAAACAACAGAAAGTGATGAAAAGAAACTGTCTCATAGAATGGTTTATGGGCTAAAATATTTGGCTTCACGAAAATAGCTAAAACCAACATAAACCAGCAACATTGCGATTGAAGGCTCTTAGTCAAAAACATCGATTAATCATAAAAAAAGCAGTATTTTTGCAGCCTCAAAAAAACAGTAAGTCTTTGATTTCAACAAACAACATATCGCTACAGTACGGAAAGCGCGTTCTTTTCGATGAAGTAAATATTTCGTTTTCTGGCAACAATTGCTACGGTGTAATCGGTGCAAATGGAGCTGGAAAATCCACGTTCCTGAAAATTCTTTCGGGCGATATCGATCCCAACTCGGGTTCGGTACATATTGAGCCGGGCAAACGAATGGCCGTACTCAAGCAAAACCACTTTGAATTTGACGAAAGCCGGGTGATCGATACCGTAATTATGGGTCATAAGCAGCTTTGGGAAATAATGACAAAGAAAGATGCTTTGTACGCCAAGCCTGATTTCAGCGAAGAAGACGGAATAAAAGCATCTGAGCTTGAAGCTGAATTTGCCGAAATGGACGGATGGAATGCCGAGTCAGACGCAGCTTCGATGCTCAGCGGATTGGGAATTGATGAAAGCAAACACGACTCGTTGATGAAGGAGCTCAACGGAACTGAAAAGGTTCGTGTTCTTTTGGCCCAGGCACTTTTTGGAAACCCAGACATCCTGATCCTAGATGAGCCTACCAACGACCTCGATTTGAAAACAATCATGTGGCTCGAGGATTTCTTGTTGAATTTCAAGAACACCGTGATTGTTGTTTCTCACGACCGTCACTTCCTCGACACTGTGTGTACTCACATTGCCGATATCGACTTCAGCAAAATTGAGCTGTTCACAGGCAACTACACCTTCTGGTACGAGTCGAGCCAACTCGCTGCCCGTCAGCGTTCATCGGCCAATAAAAAAGCCGAAGAAAAGAAAAAGGAACTCCAGGAGTTCATTACTCGATTCTCTGCAAACGCATCAAAATCGAAGCAGGCTACTAGTCGTAAGAAGCTGCTTGAAAAGATTAACGTGGATGACATCAAGCCTTCCTCCAGACGTTACCCTGCCATCATCTTTGATCAAAACCGCGAAGCCGGTGATCAAATTCTAAACATCGAGAACATGAGCAAGTCATCTGATGGCAAAATGCTCTTTAAAGGTCTCGACCTAAATGTTAGAAAAGGAGATAAAATCGCATTTTTAAGTGAAGATGGAATGGCAACCACAGCGTTGTTTAAAATTTTGACTGGAGAAGAGAAAGCCGATACTGGTAAATTCGAGTTTGGTCAAACGATCACTCCTGCTTACCTGCCCAACGAAAACGAGCATTACTTTACTGGTGAGAACAACCTAATTGACTGGTTGCGTCAATACTCAGTGGAGAAAGACGAAGTTTATATCCGTGGGTTCCTCGGTAAAATGCTCTTTACTGGTGAGGAAACATTCAAAATGTCGAACGTCCTTTCCGGAGGTGAAAAAGTTCGCTGCATGATTTCCAGAATGATGTTGAAAGGTGGCAACGTTTTGTTGTTGGATGAACCAACCAACCACCTCGACCTCGAGTCGATCACCGCATTCAACAACGCTTTGAAAGACTTCCCGGGCACTGTTCTATTCACTTCTCATGACCATGCTTTCACTGAGTCGGTGGCAAACAGGATTGTCGAATTGACGCCAAACGGCATCATTGATAAGCTGATGACCTTCGATGAGTATATCGAAAGTGACCGTGTAGGCGAGCAAAAGCAAGAAATGCTTGCATCAGCGTAAAAGCTGAAGAAACGACATTTATTAGTTGACTTTTTAAAGAAGCCGGAGAGATACTGAATCAAGTTCAGCA
>Ga0136604_1000632_pt1 | contig 17183 bp, 15 predicted proteins | sample AntRauFillE10628_FD_104928 | JGI IMG/M metagenome (GOLD analysis project Ga0136604, IMG submission 104928) | Saline lake microbial communities from Rauer Islands, Antarctica - Metagenome Filla E10 #628 | ecosystem: Environmental > Aquatic > Non-marine Saline and Alkaline > Saline | place...
ACAAACCTTAAAAGTCACCGCGCTGTTTTTGACGTTCCTGCTGACCGCTCTGCCCGGATCGGCACAAGCTATCGAAACCGGAACAGATTTTGCGAGTTTGCCAGTTTTACATGACGGGCGCATAAAACCGCTGGACAGTTTTGCCCGCGTCAATCTGGATATTTTCGGCAGTCAGGGGTTTGTTAATGACAGTGCCAATCAAATTATGGCGCATACGCTTTTTGATCCGGCCAGCGCCATTGAACAGCCTATCTTCCGGATTAAAAATCCTGACATTCTGCGCGCCCTTGGCCTTGCCGGAAACCCCGCTGATCTACATAGCTTTGCCGAGCTGCACCCGGGACTACAACATAGTGAAGACCGTTTTAAAGCGGCGCTGGAAAAACAGGAAACGGGACAGGATCTTGACCAGTTTGAACAGGATCTTATCGGAATTCACAGCGCCGGTTTATATTACCTGCAATTATTGCGCAGTTTTTCTTTTACCCTGCCACTTGAAGGCAGTAATGATAAAGCCCTGACCCGTTATACCGATCTGCAACAAAACAGTGCGCGCCTGCGTGAACAGCTGAATATCATCCGCAGCCGAACTGATGACCCCGAGGAACTATCAGACACAGAGCGAGAAATTGCCCGGCAGAATTACCAATTGGCGACCATTGGCCGCAGCGGTCAAAACAATATTCTATTTAAGGTCATTCCGGTGCAGGCCGATCAGCTGCAACTGGTTTCTCCATGGCAAGTCATTACCGGTGGTTTTGGCACGCCCGATACCGCCCGTTTCATGTCGTTATGGACAGATCTAACCCTCGCCTATCAAGCCGATAACCAGCCGGCCTGGGATCAAATTGTTCATGAGCTACAGACCGCCTATAATACGGATTATAATGGCACGGCCTTAACCGGTGAATATTATTATAACCAGATCCAGCCTTTTAAAATTGCTCTTGGGCTGGCTTTATTAGCTGGCGGATTACTGCTTATTGCCGCAATCCAGAACAGCGCCCTGTTAACCAGAGCCGGATATGGCATTGCCCTGTTATCGGTTATCTTTCAGGGGCTGGGAATTCTGGCCAGAGTATTGCTATTGATGCGCCCGCCTGTCGGAACGCTGTATGAATCAGTGTTATTTGTCGCCTTTATTCTTGGCACCGGCCTTCTGTTATGCCGGAATATGGCATCAGGGCGGGCTATAGTCTCTGGCGGTTTTCTAACGCTGGCTTTATTACTGCTTTTTGGTCAAAGCCTGAACCAAAGCCGCGATCATCTGCAAATGCTTGATGCGGTCTTAAATACCAATTTCTGGCTGGCCACTCATGTACTGGTCGTAACGATGGGTTATGGCTGGTGTTTTTTAACCGCTGTCATTGCTCATATTCAATTAATCGGCGCCGCCCGTCTGCCACAGCCTTTGAACCGTGACTGGACCCGTCCCGTCCATCTTCATGCGCTTATTGCCTTGCTGCTGGTTACGATCGGTACGATTCTGGGCGGCATTTGGGCTGATATGTCCTGGGGTCGGTTTTGGGGCTGGGATCCCAAGGAAAACGGCGCGCTTTTGATTGTGCTCTGGCTGCTCTGGTTACTTCATGCCCGGTTAAGCCGCCATGTCTCTGCCTTATATTATGTCGCGGGCATGGCGTTTTTATCGGTCATTGTCATGCTGTCATGGTTCGGGGTAAACTTGCTGAGCGTTGGTTTGCATTCTTATGGCTTTACCAGCGGGGTTGCCGCGATCCTGTTTGGCTTTATTTTTGTACAGACGGTGATTATTGCCCTTTTACTCATCCTGATCAATAAAAACGGAGCCGCAGAAAATGCGTAAAAATCTGCTTCTGGTCCTAAGCACAACAGTGATCCTCATTATAGCAGCGCTGCTAGTCAGTAATTTATCATCACCGCCAGATCCGCTGACAACAGAACTGGAAACGGCAGATTATCCCAAAGCTATGACCGGTCTTAATCCCGTGCTATTGCCCAAAGCCGATTGGCAGGATTTCGATGGTCATGTTTTTGATCCGGCACGATTCAAAGGGAAATATGTTCTGATTAACTTCTGGGCGACCTGGTGCCCTCCTTGTGTGACAGAGTTTCCCGAACTTGTCAGCTTTACCGCGAAACACCATCAGAATTTTGCCCTCATTCTTGTCTCGAACGATGTGACGGCTGATAAGGCCAAGGATTTTTTTAATAAGCAAGCCGATGATATTCAAAAATACATGCGCCTGCCGGAAGTCATACAGATACATGACCCCAAGGGCGCTATTACCCGCGACGTCTTTCAAACCTACCGGTTACCGGAAAGCTATCTGCTTGACCCTAACGGTCAAATGATTGCCAAAATCACCGGCAGCGTATCACCAGCCCAGTTTGATTATATTGAAACGCTGTTGCCCTGATACCATATGATATGACTGTATCAAGGGTTACATCCGGATCAAAAATCCTGTAACATTTTTAGGCCATCTTCCGAAAGGTAGATAAGAATGGAATATAGCATGAAATATAATTTTCTGATCTTGCTACTACTGACGCTGTGCACCTTTGCTCCGGTGGCGATGGCGCAGGATTTCCGTACCCAGGGCTTTAATACGCAAGGCTTTGATACGCAATCTCGTTACACCCCGGACAAAAAACATGTCACCGTAAGCATGAATGCCGATACCGATGCTGTCATACCAGGCCAGACATTCCGTATCGGTTTCATGCAGATTATCGAGCCTGACTGGCATACCTATTGGATAAATCCTGGCGATTCCGGCGCTGAAACGCAGATCGACTGGACTTTGCCTGACGGGTTTCGCACCAATGATATCCAATGGCCGGTACCAGACCGCATTCCCTATGAAAGCCTGATCAATTTCGGTTATAGCGGTACGGCCTATTTCCTGATTGAAATAACAGCACCTGAGGATTTATCCGCGCAAGAGGTTACCGTAAGCGCCCAGATGAACTGGCTGGTCTGCAGTGATATCTGTATCCCCGAACAGGGGCGCTATAGCCTGACCCTGCCTGTCGCCGATACCAGCACTCCTGCCAATCAATTTTTCTTTAGCGAAGCTGAAGCGCAGCAGCCTCAATCCGTTGACTGGCCGGCGACCTATAGCCTGGATCAAAATGAGATTACCTTTACCATCACCCCACCTGCCGATACAGCAGAGCTTTTTTCCAACACCTCTCTTGCCATCTTTCCGGTTGAATGGGGGCTAATAAAAAACAACGCCCCACAAGAAACCTCCATCACTGGCAATCAGATAATCTTTCGCATAGCGTCAGGGGATCGCGACATTAATGAAGCCTTGGAAACTCCTTTAATCCTACGTGTCGGGCAGGATGACGGTTCGGTTAGTGGCTATAGTCTGGATGCCTCATATACACCGGCTAGCGCAGCAAACACGGCTGATAACCAATCGGCAAGCCTGTCTGTGAATGGCGGCATCTTAAAACATATTTTATTTGCCCTGATCGGTGGCCTTATTCTTAACCTGATGCCTTGTGTTTTTCCGGTGCTTTCCTTAAAAGCGCTCGGCCTGATCCAGACCAAGGATAAAACCCGCGCCCATATCGCGAGTCATGGTTTTGCCTATACAGTCGGCATTCTGATCAGCTTTGGCGTTTTTGCAGCAACCATACTTGGCCTTCGCAGTGTCGGCACAGCGCTAGGCTGGGGATTCCAGCTCCAAAATCCTTATAATATCCTGCTTTTGAGTTATCTGATGTTTGTCATCGGCCTTAACTTGTCCGGGATGTTTACTCTGTCGGGCAAATTCGTCAATCTTGGCAGTGGCCTGACCCGCAATACAACATATTCCAGCAGCTTTTTTACCGGTATTCTGGCAGCATTGGTGGCAACCCCCTGTACCGCGCCTTTTATGGCCGGGGCTATCGGGTATGCCATGGTTCAGCCAACCGCGCAGGCCTTTATCGTCTTTCTGTCGGTCGGGCTTGGTCTGGCGCTGCCTTACTTATTGCTGACCTTGATACCGGCGACACAGAAAATCCTGCCACGGCCCGGCACCTGGATGGAACATTTCCGCCAATTCCTCGCCTTTCCGATGTTCCTGACATCAGCTTGGTTGCTTTGGGTATTGGGTAAACAGGTCGGTATTGATGCCGTCTTTATGGCTTTGACCGGCATGGTTATCATTGCCCTGTTGTTCTGGATGCTAAAAATTTCCGGCAAATTTTTTGGTCGGGTGCTGATTGTTATTCTGGTTCTAAGCGTATTGGCAAGCCTGATTTTCTTACCGCAATCAGCACCGGAACAGCAATTGGATACAGGGCATGCTTTTTCAACTGATATCCTTGATGCCCGCCTTCAGGAAGACAATCCAATCTTTGTCAATATGACTGCCGCATGGTGTATTACCTGTAAAGTTAATGAACGGGTGGCATTGGATAATAATGCGACTGAGCATCTGTTTGCGACCCATAATGTCACGATGCTGACCGGTGACTGGACCAATGAAAATCCCGAGATTACCGCCTATCTTAAAAAATTCGGCCGCAACGGCGTGCCTTTATATATCTATTACGGCGCGCGCAATAAAGATAGCGGGCTTCGCCCCGATCCTGTTATACTGCCGCAAATCCTGACGCCTAATCTTCTTAAAAAAACGGTTCTGAATACGAATGCCGATCCTGAAAAATTATGATGTGATTATTGCCGGTGCCGGTGCGGCCGGACTCATGTGCGCGATTGAAGCCGGCAAACGTGGCCGGTCTGTTCTGCTTTTGGATCACGCCAAAAAACCGGCAGAAAAAATCCGTATTTCCGGTGGTGGTCGCTGTAATTTTACCAATCTGTATTGCGATCCGGAAGCGTTCCTATCCAAAAATCCGCATTTTTGTAAGTCAGCGCTGCGCCAATATACACAGCATGATTTCATCGCTTTGATGGAGCAATACGGCATTGCCTACCATGAAAAAACACTTGGCCAGTTGTTCTGTGATCATTCCGCCAAAGACATCATCGATATGCTCCTGACGGAGGCGAAAAATGCCGGTGTCGAGTTATTCCTAGAAACTAGTATTTTTAATGTCAGCAAATCTGAACACGGCTTTGATCTTGAAACCAGCCGGGGCAAAACATCCTGCCATTCGCTTGTTATAGCAACGGGTGGTTTATCGATCCCTAAAATGGGCGCCACCGGTTTTGCCTATGATATTGCTGACCAGTTTAATATCCCCATAACCGAAACCCGCGCAGCGCTGGTGCCGTTGACCTTTGACGGGGAACGTCTGGAATATTGTAAATCTTTGGCCGGTGTTGCCCTGCCGGCTGTAGCAAAATTCGGTAAGACCGCATTTCCCGAAGCCATGCTCTATACCCACCGCGGATTAAGCGGTCCGGCCATCTTACAGATATCTTCCTATTGGGATCACAAAACCGCGCTTGAGCTGAATATGATGCCGGATATGGATGTTTATGAATTTCTAAAATCTGAAAAAACTGAAGCCCCCAAAACGGCCTTACAGACAACACTCGGCAAAATTCTGCCCAAGCGGTTGGCGGGCGCGATTTCTGCGCAGCATGATAGTCCGGAACGTCTGGCCGACATCGCCGATAAGAAACTCCGCACCATAGCAGATCAGATCAATCATTGGCAGATTATACCCGATGGCACCGAAGGCTACAGGACAGCTGAAGTAACTCTGGGCGGCATTGATACCGATGCGCTGTCTTCCAAAACCATGGAATGTGAAGCTGTCGCCGGACTGTATTTCATTGGCGAATGCGTTGATGTGACCGGCCACCTTGGCGGCTATAATTTTCAATGGGCCTGGTCATCCGGATATGTTGCCGGACAATCTATCTGAAAGTTTCAGGATTTGACGACAAAAAACGGATTAAGAAAGCCGTCTTCGGCCTTGCCATAGCGCATTGGCGAACCGTCAAGGCAGTGTAGCTGTCCGCCAGCACCTGCAACAATGGCATGCCCGGCTGCTATATCCCATTCACAGGTTGGCGCTAGGCGTGGATAGATATCAGCCTCACCGCAGGCCACCTGACAGAATTTAAGCGAGCTACCGCGGAACGTCGTACCGGCAATTTTTTGACCGGTCAGGTAACGTTCCAAATCTTCCATAGCGCTGTGACTGTGACTTGCAACGACCGTCAGGCCTTCGTCAGGCACATTCCGGACCTGAATCTGGCGGGTTTCTTTTCCGATGGTAAGATCGGCATATTCATTACCGTAACCCCCATAAAGCTCATCTGCAACCGGAGTATAAATAACGCCGAGCACCGGTTCAAAATCGCGCATTAAAGCAATATTGACCGTAAAATCACCCGAGCGGCGAACAAATTCCTTGGTGCCATCCAGGGGATCAACCAGCCAGAATAAACCGCCGGAAATATCGGGTATATTGCCTGCAGCGGCTTCTTCTTCGGCCACGATCGGAATATCGGGTGTTAGGGCGACAAGGTCTTTTAAAATCATGAGCTCGGCCTCCTGATCGGCGATGGTCACGGGCGAGCCGTCTTTTTTCTCCATCACCGAGGTACCGGCATTGTAATGTTCCAGCTCAAGAGCGCCAGCTTTGAGTGCCGTACGCTTTATTTCGGCAAGCAGATTTTTATAATCCATATTATTTCTTTCTCTATAAAGAATTAAACCTATATTATTTAATGGAAAAGGAAAAGACGTGCTCCGGATATTTATTGCTATTTTGCTGATTATCGGCCCGATTAGCTGGTATTTTTACGATTCCAGCAAAGATGATGTAGTGGCCGAAATGATTGCCGCCTCACAGAATGAAGATGTGGAGGCCATGGCCGCCCGATTCAAATGGGATGACCTACAAAACCAGCTAAAAGACGATATAAAGGCTAAAAAAGCGGCGCTTGGCTCCTACGGTACCGCAATCGGGCCTTCTGTCAGCAGGGTTGATGATATTGTTGAATACTATGTTCAACCGCAGAATATCGAGCTTGCCTATTACTATCATAACAAGCTTTTTCCCAAGGTACCTGAAAGCGCCTTTATTCGTGAAGTTGCTTATGCCCCGCCCTTTGGGTTTTCAATCTTGCTCGGATATCCAACCGAAATCACGACAGGGCCAGCTATCGACCCGATGCTAAAAGACCGTCTTGAAGCCCGCTTTGTCTTTCGCCTTGATGGGCTGACATGGAAAGTCCATGAAATAAAACTGCCCATTTACATGGTGCCCCGTCAGGTTTATGACCAGCCAGCTTTAGAACGTTTCGGTGATCCTGACTATTATTCTTATTAACACCTCTTCAAAAGAAAAACGCATGCCCGAAGACATGCGTTTTTAATTATTATGATATAAGTATCATCAAGATTTAAAGCTGTAACGTCCTTTACTAAGATTGTTTCGCAACTGATCAGCAGGTTTTTGTGAGAAAAGAGTTTTCCCTTTGGCTGCAGCATCATCATTCGATGGTGTTCTACGCGGTGCAGAATCACCAAACGAGACTTTTAATGCTGTATCTTCCCGTGCAGAATCGTTGTTTTCTTCCTGCTTAGGCTTCTTATCGGAATGCCCATCAAAATCGATCAAATTTTCTTCATTGAAACCAATTTTGCCCGCATGCTTAGAACTGATGCCATCAAGTTCTACGCTCTTGATATCATCAACATTAATATTTTTAACAAGCTCAACCAGATCTTCTTTATCCATTTTCTTCAATGCTTTTTGATCACGGCCTTCCATGACGCGCAACGCAGCATTTTCAAAAGCAAGATCAAGCATATTACGAACTGTACGACCATTACCAAAGCTGGCTTGTGATTTATTACGTTCATTCTCAATCAGATTAAGGGCTTCCTCACGGGCTTCTGTGGTCAGTTCGACATGCATATCATCTGCCATCAGATCCATAATCTGGCCAATCTCTTCCTTATCATAGTTCTTGAATTCAATATAATTCAGGAAGCGTGATTTCAGACCTTCGTTTGAATTAATGAACTGTTTCATTGGCTCCGGATAACCGGCGACAATAACAACAAGGCTCTCACGGTTGTTTTCCATTTCAGCGACAATCTGGTTGATCGCAACTTTACCAAAATCATTGTGACTACCGTTAACAACCAGGGAATACGCTTCATCAATAAACAAAACGCCGCCTTTGGCTTCTTCAATAACAGCATCGGTTTTCTTTTCGGTTTCGCCGATAACAGCGCCGACAAGATCTTTACGACCAACTTCCATGACCTCGGGTTTTTCAATCAGACCCATAGCGTGCAGAACTTTTGCATATTCGCGGGCAACTGTTGTTTTACCTGTACCAGGATCACCGGTAAAGACCATGTGCAGGGATGGTTTTTTCACATCTGCACCTAAAACTTCTTCACGCAGTTTAGCAAACTGGGTGGTGGCAATCTGTTTGCGCAGCTTGTCCTTCACTGTCTCGAGACCAACGAGGCTATTGATGTTATTCATCGCGCCTTCGATTTCTTCAAGATTTTTCGCTTCAAGTTCATCTGAATTCATCAGGCTGCGGGGCTTGCTGGCAAAGCCGTTTTTAATCAAATCTGCAGGAAGACGATTTACAGCAACAGCAGGTTTCGCGCCGTTTTCCGTTTGTGCCTTAGTCGGCCAGGCAATGGTAAAGACATCATAACTGTCCGTTCCTGTCGCATCGATACCAAATGTCGTTTGTCCGTATGGAGGCTTAAATGTAGAACCCTCGCCGTCTGCTTCTGCGGCAGGATTTGCGTTGGGGTTTTTCTGAACCGGTGCGCCATTATTCTTTACAAGCATACCAAGCAGCTGTGTATTATCTGCATTTAAAGTTAATTGAAGTGGAACCCCTGTTTTCCAATCGAGGATCGTTCTGACATTTTTCTTTTCATCCGACATTTTCTTTTCCTTCTACCCTTATTATAATTTTATTACGGGCTTCTCTTTCAAAGCGTAACATTATTCTGAGTTTTTTACTGTTACTGATATTTTATAGTTTGAACTCCATCTGTCCAGAACGAATTAACAAAAAATTAGGATTTTAGCCATAAAACGCTAAAATAATTTCCATAATCCCTAAAAAACAACTAATTATTTACCATAATTCAGGGTAAAATTGATTTTTCTCGGAATCACCTACTGAATATTGTATGAATCAAAGCTGCAAAAACACCTATAAAATTACAAAAAAAGTGACCCACATACATGGATATTCTTTCATTATTAATAGGCAGCGCTGCGGGCATCATTTTAGGTCTTATGATCTATAAGATTTTCGGTCGCTCGGATGATGCCGAATTACGTGCCCGGCTTACGGTTACGACCGAGCAACTGGAAACCGCCCGTCGTGAACTTCATGATGTCGAAGCGCGGCTGGAAACTTTTCAGCAAGAAAACACGACACTTAAAACCACACTGGAGCATGAACGCAAGACCATCGCCGAGAAGGTCGAACTGCTGAATAAAGCCAAAGAAGAGATGAGCCACACCTTTAAATCCATCAGTCAGGATGTCATGGCCGCCAACCGCGAAAACTTCCTGTCACTGGCGCAAGAACGTTTCAAACAATTCCAGAATAATGCTGAAAATGATCTCGAAAAACGCCAGAAGGCCATAAAAGAGCTTATTGATCCAGTCAGCAAGTCACTGGAAACTATGGATAAAAAGATAGTTGATCTGGAAAAAGCCCGTGAAGGTGCCTATGGCGAGCTGCGCGAACATCTAACCGCGATGAAGACCGATCAAGGAAAACTGCGTCTGGAAACTGCGTCATTGGTACAGGCTCTGCGCTCCCCTTCTGCCCGTGGGCAATGGGGTGAACTCCAATTAATCCGCACTCTCGAAATGGCCGGTATGGTCGAAGGCGTTCATTATAAACAACAAGTCACCACCGATGACGGTATGCGACCCGATGTGATTGTCTATTTGCCCGGCGGTCAGAATATTATTATTGATGCCAAAAGCCCGATTGATGCCTATCTCGATTCCCTGAAAGACGGGATCGGCGAAGAAGACCGCATGCTACAGCTTGACCGTCATGCCCGCCATGTTCGCGGACACTTTAAAATGCTGGGCAGTAAAAAATACTGGGAACAATTTGATACGCCGGAATTTGTTGTCATGTTTCTACCTGGTGAAAGCTATTTCAGCGCCGCGCTTGAACGTGATCCGGGTCTGATCGAGGCCGGCGTTGATAGTAAGGTTATTCCGGCAACACCAACAACACTGATTGCCATGCTCCGCGCCGTTGCTTATGGCTGGCGGCAGGAAGCTCTGGCCGCCAATGCCAAGGAAATTTCCGAGCTGGGACAGGAATTATACAAAAAGCTGTCGGTTTTCGGCGATCATATGGCCCGTGTCGGGCGCGGATTGGATACAGCGATGACATCCTATAACAAAGCCGTCGGCTCGCTTGAAAATAACGTCATGCGTACAGCCCGTAAATTCACAGATCTGCAAGCCACACCGGACAAGGCTGAATTGCCCGACCTGAAAACACTGGAAGATACGCCGCGCAAATTAACAGCCGTCGAATTTGAAAAAAATGACAAGGAAAAAGCCTGACGGGCAGGAACCTTTCTTCTGTAACGCTTGACTTTAAGGTTCAGAGCCCATAAATCACTAAAGAAACGAACAGGTCATATATATGTCTAAATACGATATCGTACTTGCCCCCGATCCGGTGCTTAAGAAACTCGCCACACCGCTAGAGCGGATTGATGATGAAACCCGCCAGCTGATGGATGACATGATTGATACCATGTATGACGGTCAGGGTATTGGTCTGGCAGCGCCGCAAATTGCGCTATCAAAACGGCTGCTGGTTCTGGATGTCGAACAGGACGAAGAAAAAGACAGCGGCAATCCGCAAGTCTTTGCCAATCCTGAAATTCTATGGTCATCAGACGACCCGAATATATATAATGAAGGCTGCCTGTCTATTCCGGGTCATTATGCCGAGATCGAACGCCCGAAAATTATCCGCGTCAAATATCTTGATTACGATGGCAAACAACAGGAAATCGAAGCCGATGGATTACTGGCCACCTGCCTGCAACACGAAATCGATCATCTGGATGGCGTATTGTTTATCGACTATCTATCAACATTGAAACGCAATATGATCATCAAAAAGATGAAAAAATCCAAAAAGAACATTTCCGCGCTTTAAATCGTGATCTTTATCAGGCCGCTTACTTCAACTTTTTGTCAGGCCGGTTTCTTTGCGATAAATAATTGTCGTCACTTCAAAAATAAAGGCGGTATTCCAGCCAAATAGAAGAAAGCCATTGGCCGATTCAATCCCGCCCAATAACCGCCAGTCCGGCCCGATCACAACATCGCCATAGCCGACAGTCGAAAAAGTGGCCATGGAAAAATACAAAGCCGTTTCAAAATCGGGGAAGATTTGTAATAGAGCATAAAGTCCGGCCCAAAGCCACATGGCAAAGATCAGTGCGCAAAAAACGCTTAAGACCACAAGAGAAAGCAAGACCCCTTTTTTAAGAGAACCAAAACGTTTCAAGACCCGGCTTTTTTCTGTTGCCTTCACTTTGGTAATAATAGCATCAAGCGTAAAGGCCTCTATCAAAACTGTTAAAACAAGCATGACAGCGCCGATGGTCAATTGCGTAAACATATCTCTGCTCCTTAAAGCATGTATTATCTTTGACCGGATAAAATTACCCTTTCTACGTTATCATAGCAATGGCGTCTCATATTCTACAAAGAAAAGGATTCCGCTTGATCTGTTACTCGGGGCTTGTTTTTCTGCGCTGAAAACTGCTAAATACTTCCTATGAAAAAATTACGACTTTGTTTTATGGGGACGCCGGATTTTGCGGTTCCGGCGCTGGCAGCGCTGCTAGACAGCAGCCATGATCTGGTTTGTGTTTATACCCAACCGCCACGTCCGGCAGGTCGGGGAAATAAACTCAGCAAATCGGCCGTTCACCGCTATGCCGAGCAGCATGGTATTGAAGTCCGCCACCCCAAATCTTTGAAAAAAGCCGAAGCGCAGGCCGATTTTGCCGCGCTTGACCTTGATATTGCCATTGTCGCCGCCTATGGCCTGATTCTGCCAAAACAGATATTAGAGGCGCCGACATATGGCTGCCTGAATATTCATGGGTCTCTTTTACCGCGCTGGCGGGGGGCGGCGCCGATCCAGCGCGCAATCATGGCTGGCGATACCAAAACCGGTATCGATATCATGCAAATGGATGAGGGCCTTGATACCGGTGATATCCTGCGGGAAGACACCACACCGATCACAAGCACCACCACCGCGCAAAGCCTGCATGATACGCTGGCTGATATGGGCGCCAGAATGGTCACTGACGTTGTCAATGATATCGCAATGGATACGCCGCCAACGCCACAACCGCAAAGCAACGATGGCATGACCTATGCCAGTATGCTCAGCCGTGATGATGGCCGCATTGACTGGAGACAATCTGCCCAACAGATTGAACGCCAGCTACGCGCCCTGACCCCATGGCCCGGGGTCTGGTGTATGTCTGGCGATGAACGTTTAAAAGTTCATGCGGCCAGGATCACTAAAGGCTCCGGCGCGCCCGGCGAGATCATTGATAAAGACATGACAATTGCCTGCGGTGCCGATGCCCTGACCTTGACCTCGGTCCAGCCACAAAACCGTAAAGCCATGGATGGCCGGTCCTTTATCAACGGCTCGAAATGGAATCTCGGGGACAGGTTGGACTAGATCATGCAACGCTGGAAACTGACCATAGAATATGACGGTACCCCTTATATGGGCTGGCAGCGCCAGCATCATGGGCCCTCCGTTCAGCAAACCATTGAAGATGCGCTGACCAAATTTACCGAAATCAGCGATCCCTGCCTGAATGTGGCCGGACGCACTGATGCTGGCGTGCATGCCGTGGGCCAAGTCGCCCATATTGATATTGAGAAACCACTAACAGCCCGCGAAATGCAGAATGCGACCAATCATCATATGGGCTATGCCCCGATTGCCATTCTAAAGGCCGAAGCCGTCGATAACAGCTTTCATGCCCGTTTTGATGCTAAAAAACGCTATTACCGTTACCGGATTACCTGCAATCATCAGGCCCCGCCCAAGCTGGATGCCATGCGCAGCTGGCATATCCGCAATGATCTTGATATCGAGGCCATGCGTGCCGGCGCGCTGCATTTACTGGGCCACCATGATTTTTCAAGCTTCCGCGCTGCCCAGTGCCAGTCCGACAAGCCGCAGCGGACAATTGATGATATTTCTATCAGTGAATTTACCGACCCGCTCCGCCCCGGACGACAGATCTGTATTGATGTTGCGGCTAAATCCTTTCTACATCACCAGATTCGTAACTTTGCGGGCAGTTTAAAAGCCGTTGGCGAAGGCCGGCTGGCCGCTGACGATATCAAAACCATTCTAGAAACCCGCGACCGGACCAAAGCCGATATGACCGCCCCTGCCCATGGGCTGTATTTCGTCCGCGTCGATTACTGAAATAAATTTTATATTACTGATTTTCTTATTGATATAATCACATACATTGGTTATGTTAACAAAACATTAAGGTTTACAAGATTAAAAGCGGGTAAAATTCATGACCAAAAAAACACTCAAGAATGGTTTTGGCTTAGGGGCCAATAAGGATGAAACGGCTACGGATGAGAATAAATTAAAAACAAGCTCTACATTCAAGGATAGCTTTGATCTGGGCGAAAACGGTACCGCAACAGATATAAAAACATGGCTGCACAATGAAGACAGTACGGACGCAACGATAGGTGACATTATTTCTCTGTATAACGGAGCAATGTCAGCACTCCGCAATCATAACCGTCCGGAAGCTATACAAATGCTGGAAGATCAACTTAAATCATTCATAACCTGTGGCCATAATTCTAAGACCATCACAACAGATGAACTGATTCTTCTCTATCAAGACCTATCCGAAGAAAAACGTCAGGAAATATCTAACCGTCATCTGGTACAATCTTACAGCATAATTACAAACGACGAACGCTCTAAGGAAGAGCTTGTTAAAAAACTTATTAAATCCGGGGCGGATGTAGCGACAGATAATCAGTTCATCCTTCGCGTTGCGGCTCGTGATTCAAAGACCGACCTGGTCACTTTTTTGTACGAACATGGCGCTGATTTTGATAAAGCTATTTTACACGCAAGAAAATCAGAGGACACTCATACACTTAACAACCTACAATTTTACCAGAGAGGATTAACCGGCAAGATTGCCAACTATAGCCCAGAATCGGTATCGACAAATAAAGCACCCTTGGAGCTTCAACGAAACGTCAGAGATATCACTGGACAGAATAGATACATACCTAAAAAATATAGACGACGAAGAAAAAAAGTGGCCCAGCGTAGTGGGCACCTAAACCATCCTTTAAGCCGTCCTTCGTTTTAAATCAGATTGTTTTCTTATGCCCCCTTTCAGTGATGGAAGGGGGCATTTCTGTTACAGGGATAAAACAGGACCTGTTTGATTTTCTGGACATTTGCTTTTGGGTGCGCTAACACTGTGGGATGTTTTAACAAGCAAAGATTTTTGTGTTGAATCCTGAAATCCTGATATTAAACGGTCCGAATCTAAATATGCTGGGTCAGCGCGAGCCTGAAATCTATGGCACGACAACGCTGAATGACATCAATTCCCTATGCGAAAAAACCGCGGCAGGCCTTGACCTGTCCGTAGACTGCCGCCAGTCAAATCATGAAGGTGAGCTGGTCAGCTGGATTCAAGAAGCCCGCGGCCAAAAACAGGGCATAATCATTAATGCCGCTGCTTATACCCATACATCCGTTGCCCTCCATGATGCCTTAAAAGCCGCTGATTTACCGGTGATCGAAGTGCATTTATCCAATACCTTTGCCCGGGAGGAATTCCGGCATATATCCTATATCTCCCCCCTCGCAAAAGGAGTGCTTTGCGGATTTGGAGATTTCGGGTATAGTCTTGCCCTGCAAGCCATGAAACAAATATTAAGCGAAAACTGAGTGGAGAGACCATAATGGCGAAAAAACTGAGCATTGATTTTGACGAAATCCGTAAACTGGCCGAACTGGTTCAGGATACCGAACTTAGCGAAATCGAAATCGAAGAAGATGACCTGCGTATCCGGGTTTCCCGCAATGGCGCCCAAATGGTTCAGGCCGTCGCAGCACCAGCGCCAGCGCCCGCCGCCAATCAGGCCGCGCCTGCCGTCATCGCAGATACTGCGACAGCCGCCAGTAGCGATGCACATCCCGGTGCAGTCAAGTCACCAATGGTCGGTACCGTATATCTACAGCCCGAACCAGGCGCGCCGTCCTATGTCAGCGTCGGTGATAAAATCTCTGCCGGTGATACCCTGATGATTATTGAAGCGATGAAGGTTATGAACCCGATCAAAGCGCCAAAATCAGGTACCGTAAAAGAAATTCTTGTCGATGACGCCCAGCCCGTCGAATTTGACGAAGTTCTGGTCGTTGTTGAATAATCCAAATTACACAAAACATTATAGCCGCATAAGAGCAGGATGACATCATGTTTAAAAAAGTTCTGATCGCCAATCGTGGAGAAATTGCCTTGCGTATTCACCGCGCATGCAAGGAAATGGATATCCAGACCGTTGTCGTACATTCAACTGCCGATGCCAATGCCATGGCGGTACGTCTGGCTGATGAAAGCGTCTGTATCGGTCCACCATCATCCAAAGACAGCTATCTGAATATTCCGGCCATCCTGACAGCAGCTTCGATTACCAATGTTGACGCTGTCCATCCCGGTATCGGATTTTTATCAGAAAATGCTGAATTTGCCCGCATGGTCGAAGAACACGGCTTTACCTTTATCGGCCCGACACCTCAGCACATCGACCAGATGGGTGACAAGGCTGTGGCCAAAGACACCGTCAAAAAACTCGGCCTGCCCGTCATCGAAGGGTCAGAGGGTATCGTACCGACCATTGAAGAAGGCATGGAGGTCGCCAAGAAAATCGGCTTTCCGGTTCTGATCAAGGCTGTCGCCGGTGGCGGTGGTAAAGGCATGAAAGTCGCCTTGAACGAAAATGAATTTGAAACCTCCTTTAAGATGGCCCGTAATGAAGCCAAATCGGCTTTTGGCAATGGTGATGTGTATATCGAAAAATACCTTGCCAAGCCCCGCCATATCGAAGTGCAGGTTATTGGCGATACCCATGGTAATGCGATCCATCTGGGGGAACGTGATTGTTCTATCCAGCGCAGCCACCAGAAAGTACTTGAAGAAGCCCCGTCGCCGGCCTTAAGTGAGAAAGAGCGCAACTTTATTGGTAACCTTGCCGCTGATACCGTTCGTAAAATGGGCTATCGCGGTGTCGGTACCATTGAATTTCTGTATGAAGACGGCCAGTTCTATTTCCTTGAAATGAATACCCGCCTTCAGGTCGAACATCCGATCACTGAAATCGTCACCGGCGTTGATCTGGTACGTGAACAGTTGCAAGTCGCCGCCGGCGCGCCGCTGACCTTCAAGCAGGAAGATATCAAAATTCGCGGCTGGGCCTTTGAATGCCGGATTAATGCCGAACATCCGGAAACTTTCGTGCCCTCGCCCGGTAAAATTACCAAATACCACCCACCAGGCGGCTTAGGCGTTCGTGTCGACAGCGCCGTTTATGAAGGCTATTCGATACCGCCTTATTACGACAGCCTGATTGCCAAGCTGATCATCCGCGGCGTATCACGCAATGAATGCCTGCGCCGCTTAAACCGCGCGCTTGATGAATGCGTTATTGAGGGGATCAACACCACCCTGCCATTGCATCACCGTATCCTGCATGAGCCGGATTTCCGCAAAGGGGATTACGATATCCACTGGCTGGAGAAAAAAGTTCTGGGCATGGGCAAAGATGAATCTGACAAGGAAGAAGCGGCCTGACCGCCCTGAACAGCTTTCATTCTGCCCCGTATCCTTACATATCCATGGTGGTCTTGAACAAGATATCTTTTCGGCTTATTAATCCTCGATCCAGTCTGGTTTTTGAAGAAATCACTCTATTTAAGTACTAGCGTATCCGCTACGATAATAGATATAATTTTATTACTGAACCGAGGGGGACTTTACAATGACAAAGCCTTTAATGCGTTTATTAACAATAGCAGGCTTAACCGCAGGTCTGGCCGCGCCAGCCATGGCAGAAACACGGACTTATGAATTCGATACCGTGCACAGTCAGATCATTTTCTTTGTCAATCATCTTGGTTTCTCAAACTCCGAAGG